>Ga0307374_10002045_pt1 | contig 36543 bp, 40 predicted proteins | sample OX3MG_FD_202532 | JGI IMG/M metagenome (GOLD analysis project Ga0307374, IMG submission 202532) | Soil microbial communities from Risofladan, Vaasa, Finland - OX-3 | ecosystem: Environmental > Terrestrial > Soil > Coastal area > Acid sulfate soil | place: Finland: Risofladan, Vaasa | collected... | reverse complement strand
TCTGCGTGTCATACGGACTCAGCGTGTAGTCGAAAATCTGCAAGGGGAGCGCCGCCGTGGGGCGAAAGATGCTTCTGAAGGCAAATGAACTCCCCAATGTCGTCAGCAAGAGCGGCGCGGTCTCGCCCGCCACCCGCGCCAGCGCCAGCGTGACACCGGTGATGATGCCACTGATCGCGGATGGGAGGACGACCGACCAGATCGTCCGCGACTCAGTCGCCCCCAATGCGATGGATGCTTCACGCAACTCTTTGGGGACGAGTCGTAATACTTCCTCAGTCGCTCGCGCCACGGTGGGGATCATGATGATGCTGAGCGACATACCGCCCGCCAGCGCCGAGAACGAATGCGCGGGGACGACGATCAGCACCCAGATGAACAGGCCAAAGATGATCGTCGGGATGCCCGTCAGCGTATCCACCATGAAGCGGACCACACTCGCCAGCCAACTACGCCCGAACTCCGCCAGATAGATACCGGTGAAGAGGCCCAGTGGGATGCCAAACAACGCCGCAAGGCCAACGATCACCAGGCTGCCGACGATGGCAGGCTGCACGCCGCCCCCCGACTCACCATACGCTACCGGCGCCTGGGTGAAGAACTGTAGCGTGAGGAAATGGCTCCCCTGCTGATACACATAGATGATCAGATAGAGCAAGAACACGACCCCGACCACCGCAAACAGCGCGGAGATCACCACCGCCGCACTGTTGACCACTTGCCGACGGAGGTTGAGTGTCTGATTCTCTGGACGGAATGGGTTCCTGACGGGAACCGCATTCGTATTGGTGGCGCTCATATCGGTGACGCTCATACGATCAACCCTCCAACCCTGCTGCGGCGACCGAGCCGGGCGACCAGCACCCGCGCCAACACATTCGTGATCAGTGTGAGAATGAGCAGAATGAACCCAGCCTCGATGATCGCCGAGAAAAAGAGGCTGCCGGGAGTGGCCTCAGTAAACTGGTTGGCGATGACGCTGGCCAGGGTGTAGCCCGTATCAAAGAAATGGAGACTCGGCGCATTGGTCTCGTTGCCGATGACGAGCGTGACGGCGATGGTCTCGCCGAGCGCACGCCCCAACGCCAGGATGACACCGCCGGTGATGCCCACGCGCGCAAATGGCAGCACGGCGTAGCGTATGACCTCCCAGCGCGTCGCGCCTAGCGCCAGCAGGCCCTCGCGCTGCCCGCGCGGCACAACCGCCATCACCTCACGCGAGATCGCCGTGATGAGCGGGAGGATCATCAAGGAGAGGATCAGGCTCGCCGCCAGAATCCCATAGCCGTGCATTGGTCCCTGAAAGAACGGCAGGAAGCCAAAGTGTTGCTGGAGCCACGGCTCGCCGGTGTGTTGCAGCCAGGGCGCAAAGGCCAGAAAACCCCAGAGGCCAAGCACAATACTAGGGATGGCAGCCAGCGAGTCAATGAGAAACGCCAGCGGAGCCTTGATTCTGCGTGGGCAAAAATCCGTCAGGAAGATCGCCGCCCCAATGCCGACGGGGGTGGCAAGGACCAGCGCAATCGCCGAGGTCAGCAATGTGCCATAGATGGCCGCAGCGACGCCAAAGACGTTATGCACCGGGTCAAACGTGTTGTTGGTCAGGAAACTCAACCCGAAGGTCTGAATGGTCGGCCAGGAGTCGCTGACCAAAATCCAGGCGATGCCGAGAACAACGCCCATCACGATCAGCACGAAGAGCGTCGTGACGCCTCGGAAGATGAAGTCACCGGGGTGGCGCGCACGGACGCGCATCTGGGTCAGCAATGCGCGGCTGCGCTTACCAACCACCGACTCCGAAAGCGATACAGGAACTTGCATGCTTCCTCACTTTGGGGGAACTCGTCGATGTGTTGTCAGTCCACATTCAACGCTAGCACGATGTCAACTTCATCGTCAACGTCTTCGTCAACGTCTTCGTCACACGGCAAGGGCAGTTCACCGAGCGGACGAACATTCGCCTGCTGAGTGAACTGCCTTGCCTGCTTCGACCCGTACGTACAGCCGCTCTAGTTTAGCCGAAGAGGCCTTTGTAGCAGGCGCTGCCACCGCAGGTCAGCAGTTTGATCTGCGCCTCGTCCTTCTGCACGATGTTTGAAGGCAGTGGGACGTAGCTGAGCGCCGTGGAATACGTTTGCCCTTGATGGGTCATCCACCAGAGCATGTTGGCGATTGCTTGCCCTTTATCGGCGCTGGTCTGTGTCTTGTAGGCGATGACCCACGAGTAGCCGCTAATCGGGTAGGCGGCTGCGCCCGGCGCATTCACGATGTAGAAGCGCAGGTCGGCAGGAATGGTGGTGAAACCAGCGGCGGCGGCCTTCGCACTGTCGAGTGAGGGCGCTACATACGCGCCACTCTGGTTCTGCACCTGGCCGTATTGAATGGTGTTGGTCAGCACATAGGCCAGCTCATTGTAGCCAATCGCGCCTGCCGTGCTCTTCACGGTCGCGGCGACACCGGCGTTGCCCTTGCCGCCAAGACCGGTTGGCCAGGCAACGGTATTGGCCGCGCCAACTTTGGTGGACCATGTCGGGCTGATCGCCGCGAGGTAGTGAGTGAAGATACCGGTGGTGCCACTGCCATCTGAACGGTGGACGACAGAGATCGCCTCATGCGGCAGCGTGACCCCAGGATTGAGGGCCGTCAGCGACGGGTCATCCCAAAACTTCACGGTCCCCAGGAAGATGTTGGCAATCTCCGTCCCAGTAAACTTCAGGTGCGTCGAGGCCGACACCTGTGACAGATTGTACGAGATGGCGACGGCGCCGATGGTGACGGGAAAGTGCAGGATGTCCCCGCTCTTGCTCGACTGCAGTTGCGCGGTCGTCATCGGAGCGTCAGTAGCGCCAAAGTCTACCGTTTGCGAGAGCACCTGGCTGATGCCCGTACCACTGCCGACCGACTGATAGTTCACCTGCACATTGCAGGTCGCATTCGCATATTGTTCAAACTGCTTGGAGAAGAGCGGCGCATCAAAGGTGGAGCCTGCGCCGGTCAGCGAGGTCGTAGATGGGCAGGAGACACTGCTCGTGCCGTTCCCATTCGATGTGGTTCCGCAAGCGGTTAGCAGCACGCTGGCGAGAACGGTAAAGCCCAGCGCCATTTTGGCTCCGAGCGAACGGGAAGAAAGGATCGCGTGCAAGCGACCAGGCATATTCCCTCCTTAACGGGAAATGAGACAGGCTGAGAAACCCTGATAAAGCAGTCCTGAGGTGTCAGTTCGCTTCACCAGGCGGCGGTCGGTTCGCCTCTGTAACGGCGCCTTCAATCGGCGCCATTGATACTCTAGCGCCGACAATTTAAGGCTCTCTTAAACTTCGATTAACAAAACATTGCCGTAATGTTAATGGACTGTGAACGGCAAGGTCAGGTGAAGAACTCATCTCAACGTTACGTTTTCATGGGAAAGGAGCGGGCAGTTTGCCTCACAGGTTCCGCAGTGCAGTTGAACGTCCCTTGTCGCCGCTGGTGGTTCTTGTACGGCGAGGCGTCAGCGCAACCCCGACCGCAGCGAACAGGAACGCGCCCGCGCAGATCTCAAGCGCCAGGTCATAGGTTCCTAGATGGTCGTAGAGCCAGCCAGCCACCAGCGGCCCCAGCCCAGCTGCTAGCGCGACTGGCGCCCCCTGGATGGCCGTGATAGCCCCGTAGGCGCGCCGACCAAACTGCTCCGCCATCACCCCTGCCCGCAGCGGGGAGGCGGCGCCATAGGCGGACCCATACACCACGACATACGCCACCAGCCAGCCGAACCCAAAGACCCCACCACCCAGGAGCAACAACACACCAACCGCCTGCAATACCATACAAAGACACAACAATCGCTGGGGTCCGACCCCCGCGCGGTCACTCAACCGGTTCAGTCCGTAGCGTCCCGGCAAGCTGGTGAGGCCGACAGCGCCCGCAACGGTTGCCGCCAGCGCGCCGTTGTAGCCACGACCAATGAGATACACCACGGTGTGGACCAGCAGCACATTGGTGGCCAGGCTCGCGCAGGCGTACGCGGCAGTGAGTGTCCAGAATGGGGCGCCAGCGACCGCTGTGCGCACCGTCACACCAGGGACACCAGGCACACCAGGCACACCAGGCACACCAGGGACAGTAGGAACGACCTCGGCCTCCCCGCTGCTCCGTGCGGCGGCGCTGTGCGGCGACACCTGCTGATCGGGTCCATTCGCTCCGTCCGGCCAAAGACCCAGGTCCTCGGGGTGGCGGCGAAGGACAATGACGTGGAGCGGCAGCGCAATCCCAAGCTGCGCCAGCGCCATCACGATCAGCGTGTCTCGCCAGCCCAGTCGCACCACAAGGGCGCCTGCCAGGGGAATGAAGATGGGGGAGGCGAGACCACCCAAGAGGGTCAGAAGCGCCAACGCGGAACCCCGCCGCCGTTCGAACCAGTTCGCCACGACGGTAAACGTCACCGGATAGAAAGTAAGAGCGGTGGCCACGCCCAAGCCACCCGCCCAGAGCAGGTAGAATTGCCAGAGGGCATGCATGCCAGCTAGCCCCAGCAGCGACAGTCCTCCCACAGCGGAGCCGACCGCCATGACCCGCCGCGCGCCACGCCGATCCACGAGTCGCCCAATGGGAACCCCGAGCAGACCGCCTAGCACGAGCATGAGCGAGTACGCGCCGGAGACACTCGCCCGATCCCAGCCGAACGCGCGGCTCAGCGGCGCAACCAGCACACTAAAGAGGTATTCGGTCGTGCCGTACGAGATGATCGTCGTGAGACCGAGCGTAACCACCAGCGCCCAGCCGTAGGAGAAGCCCCGCCCCTTAGTGTTCGCTCCAACGACCGTCGCGGAGGTGGGCTTCGCCCCTGCACGTTTTAGCCGCACACGCGCTCCATTCGCTTTGCGCCTCGGTGAGCGCTGCTCATTCACCTGCTTTCCCTGCTACGCGCTCCATGCTCCCCCTGGCGTTCCCAACACTAGAGGGAGCATGGGGCGTAATGGGGCATTCCTGGTGGCTACTCACCGCCGACGTCAGCACGAGTGGCGTTCCCCGTGGCGGCTGAAGCGTCGCCAACCGAGACGACACGGACGCTCAGCGGCTTGCCCGTGCGTCGTGTCGCTAGCAGCGGCAAACCCACCTGCGAGGCGTCACTCGTGCAACACGACCCCCCGTCGCTCCCGGTTGAACAGACGCCCGTTTCTGGCAGCACGAGGTGGACCTCTCGCGCTGCCGCCCAGTCGCCCGCGAGCGCCGCCGCCACCGAACGCACTTGCTCGTAGCCGGTCAACAACAGGAACGTGGGCGCGCGACCATAGCTCTTCATCCCGACCAGATAGAAATCGTGTTCGGGGTGCGCCAGTTCCACTGCCCCATGGGGAGGAACCGTTCCACAACTATGAACATTCGGGTCGATCAGCGGCGCGAGCGCGGTCGGACTCTCTGTGCTGGCATCCAGGGCAAGACGTAGTTCGGCGAGTGGCGCCAGGTTGGGACGGAAGCCCGTGGCGACAATGAGCTCATCCACGGCTGGCGTCTCCGCGTCGACGCCCTCCCGCTCGCCGGAGACAATGATCCCGGCAGCCGTCTGGCGCACCGCCAGCGCTTTGAAGCCGGTGACGAGTCGAAGCGCATCGGCCTCGACGAGCGCACGAACGCGCTGACCGAGGGCGCCGCGCGCAGGCAAGGCGTCGTCGTCGCCGCCACCGAAGAGCGCGTCGTCCGCAGGCTTAGTAGGCCGACGGACGATCCAGGTGACGCGCGTCCCCGGCGCCTGTTGCGCCAGCGTAGCGAGATCGACGACGATGTTGAAGGCCGAGTGGCCGCTCCCCGCGACGAGCACGCGGCGACCGGCATACCGTGTGCGATCAGCGCCCAGCACATCGGGGATGCCATACGCGATGTGCGCAGCAAGCTCCCGCTCTCCACTGGCGGGGAGGCCGCTGGCGCCGAGCGGGTTGGGGGTGGTCCAGGTTCCTGAGGCGTCGATCACAGCACGCGCCAGGATGGTCTCCTCATGTCCGGTATGCTGCCCATTGGCAGTTCCCTCCGTCTGGCGGAGCTGGATCAGGAACGGCGCCGCGTCGCGCCCGTCCGTCTTCATTTTATCGAACCCCCGCCGTGTGACGGCGACGACCTGCGTGCCCAACCGAAGGTGGGGCGCGAGCTGGGGTGTTGCCGCCAGTGGCGCGAGGTACTGGGTCACCAGCTCCCCGCCAGTCGGGTATGCCTCAGGATCAGGCATGGTCCACCCCTGGGTTTCCAGGAGCGCACGGGAGGCCGTATCAACGCAATACTTCCACGGCGAGAAAAACCGCACATGGCCCCACTGGGCGACATTGGCTCCCACCGTCGCGCCAGCTTCAAGCACGAGCGGCGTCTCGCCGCGCTGGAGCAGGTGAGCGGCAGCGGCGAGTCCGACCGGACCGGCGCCAATGATAACGATGGGCGCCCTGCGTTGTGGCGACTGGGATGGCTGGGATGACTGGGATGGCTGGGATGACTGGGATGGCTGGGATGACTGGGATGGCTGGGATGACTGGGATGGCTGGGATGACTGGGATGGCTGGGTTGGCTGCGATACCATGTGTATCTACTCTCTCCTGTCCATTGATGACGGTCAATGGAGAACTGTCCGCGCAGGTCACGCGGCTCACGTATACATCGACTACCTTCGATGTACCTTGGCAAAAAAGGGGACTGCGGTGTAACCTCTAGCCTGCGAGCATGATGAGGGCTGCAAGGCTCTGTCTCCCCTCATTGGTCGCCCAGTAGAAGGCCCAGATGCCGCGCTTCTCACAGGCGATCAGTCTAGCCTCACGCAACAGTTTCAGATGATGACTGATGGTGGGCTGATTCTGCGTGAACTGATCGGTGATGTCGCAGACACAGAGGGGCTGCGCCTGTTGTGCGAGCAGATCAAGCATGCGCAGCCGTGTTGGGTCAGCCAGCGCCTTGAGGCGTGCGGCAAGTCGCTGGGTCTCGTCCTGCGTCAAGCGCGGCGCGACGGGCACGGACGGGAGATGGAGTTGCGTACTCATACGGAGAGCATACCAGATACATTGACAATCATCAATGTTGTGTCATGCGCATGGGCGCCGGAGGAAATTGCAACCTCAGGAGAGGAGACCGAGTGAATCCTACGAGTGAATCCTAGAGGAAACGCCCTTACGACGGGGCTGCGTCAGCGAGGTAGCGGTATAATGTGGCGCGCGAGATATGGAGTGTGCGACAGATCTCTGTGATGTCATTGGTGGGGTCGTCATACAGCGCTCGCGCCATCGCAATTTTCGCGGGGGTATTGAGCGCGCGCGGGCGTCCGCCCTGTTTTCCGCGCGCTCGCGCCGCTGACAATCCCGCCTGAGTCCGTTCACGAATGAGATCGCGTTCAAATTCGGCCAACGCGCCAAAGACATGAAAGATGAGTTTACCCCCTGGAGTTGCCGTGTCGATCTGTTCGGTCAAGCTTCGAAAGGCAATGCCGCGTGCATGCAACTCGGCGATGGTTGAGATGAGATGTTTCAAGGAGCGCCCTAAGCGATCCAACTTCCACACCACCAGGGTATCCCCGTGACGCAAATAGGCCAGCGCCTCCGCGAGCCCCTTCCGCTCATCTTTGGCGCCACTACTGACATCCGTGAAGAGTTTCTCGCAGTTCGCGTAGGACAACGCATCGCGTTGCAAATTGAGCGTTTGCTCATGAGTAGAGATGCGCGCATAGCCGACCAAACTCATGTGACCCTCCTCGTGCTCGTGTGGCGACCGCAAAGCACCTAACGCACCTAACGCACCTAACGCACCTGGCGGATGGTCTGCATAAACAGCGCGTACGACACGCTACGACATGCGACTACAATTTAGCAGATAGTGTAGTGAGGTGTGTATCGCCTCGCGCCGCTACGATAGATTGTCGCAAAACACAGGCGTGTTGTCAAGTTTTGTGACATTGATTCTGAGATGGGTTTCTGAGACAAACAGCGCGGCAATTCCTCAGTTCGACGTGCGTGTCCTCGCATCGTCTCACAAAGGACCCTTTCTGAGACATAACTGCGACATAGCTGCGACAGCCTGCGACAGCCTGCGACAGCCTGCGACCTCGCCAGACGACACGGCACTGCCTCACCGGCGACATCTCCTCACATCGGCTCACATCAACTGACATCCCCTGCGCGACCATCACACTATAGGGACCACACCGAGGGACCACACCGAGGGACCACACCGAGGGACCACACCGAGGGACCACACCGAGGGACCACACCGAGGGACCACACCGGAGCAGCCAGGAGCGGTCGGTCGTCCCCTCCACTCTGCACGTACATGTCACTGCCTTGCTACTCGTACGCTCAATCCAACTAAGGCGCTGTATCCTGGTGTTCCAAGTCAACCATACGTGCCGCGAGGAGTGGTTGAAGCGCCACGGGGCGGTAGCCGATCTGTTCGACACTGACATTGATGTGAGCTGAGGAGGGGGCCGGATGCTGATGGAGATGACCATGCACTTGGATCGTGCGGGGCGTGGTAATGGGATGGGGGGCGTGGCAGAACTCGATGCGCCAGCCACGATAGGGCAGGGAGAATGGCAGCACGAGTCGCCAGTCGAGGTCTTCGAGCAGGGCGGCTTTGCCGCGCGAATCGTGGTTGCCCCGGAGGAAATAGATGTGTCCTGGCAGGGAGGGCATACGGTCGCGGAAGCCCTCGCGCGGACCAAGCGCCACGTCTCCCAGGTGCAAAATCGTGTCGGCTTCGTCGACCGTCTCGCGCCAGCCAGCAATCATCAGGGCCTCATGGTTGCTGGGCCGTCCCGCATAGGCCGCGATGTTGACGTGAAACCAGTGGGTGTCGCCGATGACCCACTGGGGCAGCTCCAGCAGCGTATACGTCATCAACGTCACCGGCGCCGGTGGCTCTGCCGCGTTGGCTGCATGCGCTGTGCTCGTCTGGACGTCAGCGTTGTGGTCAGGTCTCTCAGGAAACGTCATGTCGTCCTCACTTCCCGTGGTCCTCATCTACCTTGCCTGATTGCTTGCCAGTTCTTTTGTCTGGAGAGCATCGGCGCATCCTTACTCTGGACCGTCGGCCTACACATCTCGCAGAGCGCCGACAACTGGACATCAGCGATACATCAGCGATGGGCAAGGGCTAGATGTGCGGCGCTTGGTGTGCCAGACGCTGAAGAGGACCTTGTGCCTGCCGTGTCGCCGAATGTTCCCTTTCGCGCTGAGAGGCCATCAACTGGCTCTTCGTCGTCGCTCCCGTCGCGCAGGGAAAGGGTTGGTGGGCGCATCCCGTACGTAGTTTACCCCATCCGCTCCTCATGGCGTTGTCATCTATCGCAGACGCTACGCGACCTCCCTGGCGACCTCCCTGGCGACCTCCCTGGCGACCTCTCTGGGCGGAGTGACAAGTGGCGCTTGCTTACACTTCTCTCAGTAGACCCTCCTCCGTCTCCTTGCTCAAAAAGTCTGCGCTGTACCGTGATAGAGCATTGCTTCTTCCGACTTTTCGTTCCATTCTTTCCCACCCCCCATCAAACGCCAATCCATGCTACTCGATATATCGAGATATATCATTTCTTATTCCGGTTTTCTGTTCCATTACTACCAAGACCCCAACACCGTACGTAAATGCGCCAGTCGGCGCGCTGGCGCCAGGCGCTCAGGCGGGGCACGGTGAGCGCGGCGTTACAGGAAAAACGTCAGGAGTGCGCCCGTCTGTGGCGTACAGTAGGTGGCGGCGAGGCATCCTGGCTCGACCTACAGCTTCCAGGTCGAGCCGATGCCGTAGCGGCCGGCGAGGGGATAGCAGGCGAGAGTGTACCCCAGATCTCGGCTGAACTGCGCTTCAGGTCCAAAGACCAGCGCACGCATGGCGGAATGCATGCCGTCAGCGCCAACCAACAGATCAAACGCCTCGGACACACCATCGTTGAAGGTCACTTCCACCGCCTGTGGCCCTGGTTCTGCGGCGATGAGCTATCGCCCAAAGCGCACCTCCACTTGACCTGCCAGCGCGTGATAGGGGTTATGGGAAGATACCGTTCCGTTCACAATCCAAACGCGCCTCCGATTTGTGGTGAGGTATCCGTATCAGCACCCGCGACGCTCGACGCTCCGACCCCGGTAGAGTAACATTGCGCTCACTGGAAGTATTCCTCCAGCGAGAGGTCACCCATGTCAGAAACCATTCGAGGAGAACGAGTCCCATGTCGCGACGCTCACCATCGGCGGTGGAAAGCGGTGGAAAGCGGTGGAATTACTTCAACGCGAACGTCCACGTACACCCCATCCCCAGCCCCCACCCGTGGCAGCTCCCCAACCGCGCCTCACCAAGACACCACACCCCAAACGGGTATCGTGAGGGCTGCTCTCTATGCGCGCGTCTCGACCGAGAAACAAGAACGCGACGAGACCATCGGCAGCCAACTGGCTGCCCTCCGACTAGCAAGCGCCCAGCGGGGGTATCAGGTACGGGAAGAGGATGTGTTTCGTGATGAAGGGTACAGTGGAGCCCGTCTGGATCGCCCAGCCTTGGACCAGCTGCGGGATCTGGTAGCGGAGGGGTGGTACGAAGTCGTCCTCGTTCTGGCCCCTGACCGCTTGGCGCGCCACTATGCCTATCAAGTGGTCGTCATTGATGAATTCACCCAGGCAGGATGCCGCATAGAATTTCTCAATCATGCTGGAGGAACCAGCCCCGAGGAACAGATGCTGCTCCAGATGCAAGGCGTGTTTGCCGAATACGAACGAGCGTTGCTTGCTGAGCGCATGCGGCGTGGCCGCCTCTTTGCGGCACGGCAAGGACGCGCCACCTGGGCGCAACCGCCTTTTGGATATACCTACATCGCGAAAACCGCCACCACCTCGCAACTGTTGCTCATCAACGAGCACGAAGCGGAGATTGTTCGGCAAATGTACCGCTGGCTGGTCGAAGACGGGTGGAGTTCCTACGCCCTTACCCGGCGATTGCAAGAATAACAGCTCCCGACCCGCAAAGGACAGGGCTGGCGGCAGAGCAGTGTCATTAAAGACGGGAGTTTTCTGGCCCCGTTCTGTAATTCACGCTTCCGGGAGCGCGCCGACTGGCTCCCAGGCTTCCGGGAAGTCCACTAGGGTGGAGGTCTCGCCCGCATGATCCAGCAGACGCAACGCTGCCCGCAAGATGCGCAGGTGTTGCGCCGCATTGCCTGGCGCGCCCAGTGGACGCCCCATCGGGAAGCGCGTTACCAGCGCGCGTGGTACCTGCAACGTCACCGCGCGCTGGCGGAACGCCTCGATATAGACGCAGACAGTGGCGATACCGACCGCTTCGAGCGCGCGTGCGATGTGTCCCACGGACACATGACAGATCGGTCAGCCAGGGGTCAGGACGACGGCGTCAATGTGGTCCTGGGCCAGTTGATTGGCCCACGCCGGGGCAAAGACATCGCGTAGCCGGGGCACATTGGTCAGGCCATGAAAGGAATAGGCCAGAGGAGCCAGTTCGCCAATCTCACGCGCAGCCTCCAGCTCGCGTAGTCGCTCCAATGGGAAGATCACGTTGATGTCGCGCTGGGCCGCGCGCCGATCATAGGCGATATGATCCACACGCAACTGATCGTTGGGCGTATCCTTCGGGATGAGCTTCAGCGTGGGATCACGTTGGACGAAGGCGCGCGCGTGGCGCACGGCCTCGTCGTAGCTCCATTCCGCCGGGTAAAAGGGGTCCTGCTCTTTGAGGGCGACCGCGCCGGTGGTGAAGAGCGCCACCTTCGACGCGCTCAGCGGTTGCTTCAACTGCGCCTGTAGCGTCGGAACCGGCTCGGCGAGTTGCAACATCTGCGAAGGGCGTTGGTCGCCAGGAGGGGGCGCGTAGGCGCGTACCTGCGCCTGCTGGACGAAGCGTTCCAGCGCCGTCGTATCGCCAGTATCAATGGCGTCGCCAATCTCGCGCAGCAATCCTTGCAACACCTCGGCTACCGCCGGCTCTGGAAAATTGTGCAGAAACTTGAAGAAGTTATCCGCACGCTCCCCATGATAGAGACTACCCGCGAACGCGTGCAGACTCAACGCAGGGGATTCTTCAGGAGTTGGTGTACTCACGAATGTTCTCCTTCAGGTTTTTAGCCACGCCGGGAGAGGAATAACCGGAGCAGGCTCCAGGCGCGGCGCAGGGCGGCTCAGTCCAGATACCAGGCGCAATCCGCCTGTTGGAGGCCGACGCTGAGCGTTGGGTAGGCGTGCAGTGTGGCAAGCGCATCCTGCAAGCCCAGGCGCTGCTGCATCGCCAGCTCGCCGAGCAATTCTCCGGCGCGTGCGCCGACGAGATGCGCTCCCAGGATTGTATCACCTTTCGGGGGCAGAATGAACTTGATACAGCCTTCCAGATCGCCTTCGGTCTGGGCGCGGTCAATCGCTTGCCGGGAGAGGCGAACGACCCTCGCCTGCCAACCATTTGCCCTGGCTTCACTCTCCGTAAGTCCCACATGCGCCGCCTCCGGGTCGGTGAATGTTACCCAGGGTACACCCGGTAGTCTACTCGCTTACGAGCAATGGGCGCCAGCGCGTTGCGCACGGCCACCTTTGCCTGATAAGTTGCCACATGCGAGGAGCGGTACGCCTCGATCGGGGGAATGTACGGGCGAGAGCCAGTGGCGATGAAAAAATGGCGGCGTGAAAACGTCTTGCCATCGGCCTCTGGAGAACAGCGTACGAAAATGTACGCTAACACTCAACATCATGAGGCGGCGCCAATGGCTCGATGATGGGGTTTGGGGAAGAAAGGATACTGGTGGCGATTTCAGGCCACCCCTGGACTCTTGTTGGAATCGGCGATCCGCTGGGGCCCTGAATTCACATCTGGTAGGATTCATCTCGCAGGCGCCACTAGTATCCTTTCTTCCCCACCAAGACGAGCGGCGCCCGATCGCTCAAGTGGTGGGGAGGCGCGTCCCGAGTGAACACGATCTGATGCGCGCCCGGACGCAGGCAGGAGGACTGGCCACTGCGCTTGACGACCGCTGCCATACCCGTCTTCTCTCACGCGCGACTCTCTCTCGGGCGCTGGCGCAGCTTGGTGTGAACGGATCCGGGAACGGACCAGCGTGGCCCTGTCGCCCCTGCCGAGGTCTCCGCAGGTCTCCGCAGGTCTCCGCATCTCATCGCCCCCACCTCAGCGCAGTGAGCGCCCTGGCGGGAGTCGTGTGCCTTCTCCCCTCATTCCAAGGCCCTGTTCCGTCACTGCTCGTGTGTCCTGCGTCCGCTTTTTCCAGGGATCCTGGCATGCCCCCACTTCGCGGGAGTGTAGTCAAAGAAGTCAACTATGCGATCGGCTAGGAGCGACATCCAACAGGCACTACGGATGGCATGCGGCGCTAGCGGCTTGGCGCGCTTGGGTCGAGCTACTTCAGCTTCGTGGCCCAGAGGAGCGCGTAGCCGAACCTTCCCGTCCGTACTGCGTCAGCGGCGGCGCGGGCCAGCGCCTTCGCCTTAGCGAAGTTGACCGAGGGGAGCTCGATCTTCTTGAGCGTGACCAGCAGCTCTGCGCCGAGCAGCTTTGCCTGGATGTCGCGCACGAGGCTGACGAGCGCCTCGTCGTGCGGCTCGACCAACTCCACGCGCAGGCTGGCCTCGCTCAGATAGCAGGCGTACTCGGCCACGGGGCGCGCGTCGGCGATACAGGCGATCCACGCGAGCAGCGAGCGCAGGTCGGTGGGTGTCTCACCGTTGCGCGTCAGGTCGCTGATTCCCACCCTGCCTCCCGGCTTGAGCGCGCGTGCGAACTCACGCGCCGCCGTCAGCTTATCGGGGAAGACGCAGAAGGCGCACTCGCAGACCACCGCATCGAACGTTGCGTCCTCGACCGGAAGGCGCTCGGCGTCGCCTCGGATGAAGCTGGCCAGATGCGCCTCGCCTGCGCGCCTGGCGGCCTCGTTGGCCGCACGCGCCAGGTCTGCGCTCAGGTCCACGCCGATGATCTCGCAGCCGAAGGTCTGCGCCAGATGGATGGCGCTGGTCCCCTGGCCCGCCGCGACGTCCAGCACGCGCATGCCAGGCTTGAGACCGAGCGCCCGGCCCAGCCGCTCCGTCAGCGCCATGCCGCCTGGATGGAACGACTCGCCCAGCAGCAATCGCGCCCAGTCGCTCTGGTAGGCCGCCGCGCAGCAGGTCTTCACCTCGTTGGCATCGTCCTCTGACATGGCCGCAGGCGCGTCCACACGATTAGCGTCCATGCTCGTTCTCCTTCGCCTCACTGGCGCCCTTCGCACGCGCGGGCGTGGCTGTCGGCAGTGCGGCGCCTGCGTGGCGGCCTCTGCCCTGCTTCGGACGAGAGGCCATATGACCGTTCGCGCCGTTCGCGCCGTTCGCGCCGTTCGCGCCGTTCGCGCCGTTCGCGCCGTTCGCGCCGTTCGCGCCACAAGCCACAGCTGTCTCGCCGCGCCCGATGGTGTACCCGCCGGCGGGCAGCTTGCGCACCTCCTGTGGATACGGGATATCGGTGGTGAAGGTCAGCGGCTCCGGCTCCCACGCCACGCCCAGGCGGCGGGCGCGGTTGCGGCCACGCTCACGCGCCTCGAGTTGTGCGCGCGCCTGCTCGCGATAGCCCAGTGTGTTGTAGGCGCAGAAGGGGATTTGCTTACCATCGGGCAGCAGGAACTCCTTGCAGCACTTCATCAGGTTTTTCTGGTTGAAGGTCCAAGGGTCCATGAAGTCCTGTAACATCACCATGAAGATGCTCTTCGAGAGCGCGCCGAGGTCGAGGCCACCATCGGGCAGGCCACACGCTGCGCACGAGATGGCGAACTGCTGTGCCGCCTTGTCCGATCCCGCCACTACGGAAGAGGACCACAATCCCTCCAGCGCCCGCTTGATGTCGTCACTGAGGTCCACGATAGCACGGTTGGTTACATAGTCGAGGTAGTCATCCACGTTGAGGACACGCGGCAGTGGCAGCACGGTGTCGCCATCCAGCAAGGCATAGGTGACGGAGTTGCAGGTGGGGAAGCAACACGGCACCGGCACGAAGTCGCTGACCATCAGCAGGTCGTCGGTTTGTTGCTGAATCGCCGCCAGCACGTCCGGGATAGTAATTCGGCTCATTGGGTCATGCGCGCCGTGGCGCCCCGCCATGAAGGCGGGCTGGAAGTTGACGCCACGCACGGCAGGGTGAGCCATCGCAAACCTGACGATCGCGCCGACTTCATGCAGATTCACGTCGCGGCTGATGGCTGGGACCAGCACGACATTCGCGCCGATGGCGGCGAGACGATCGAGCGCGCGCAGCTTGGTGGGCAGCAGGTCTGGCTCGCCCCGGATGCTGCGATAGGTCTCCCGCTCGAAGCCGTCGAACTGGAAGTAGATGGAGGGATTCAGCGGGGCCAGGTCGGCCACGAACTGGTCGTCGTCGGCGATGCGCTTGCCGTTGGTGTTCAGCATCACATGGCGGATGTTGCGCCGCTTGGCCGCCCACATCATCGCGATGATCTGTGGGTGGATGGACGGCTCACCGCCGGAGAACTGCACCACCTCCGGGGCGCCCTCCGTCGCCACCAGATGATCGAGCATGTCTTCGACCTCGCCCAGCGTGAGGTTGAAGCCTGGGCCCGCGTTGGCGAAGCAGAGCGGGCAATCCATGTTGCAGGCGCTATTGACCTCGATGATGCCGAGACACGCGTGCTGCTGGTGATCGGGACACAGGCCGCAGTCATGCGGGCAGCCTTTGTTGAGGCTGGTGGTGAACTCGAGCGGAATCGTCCCCGGCTTGTTGAAGCGGGCGGCGGTGATATAGGCGTGCGCGTCGCCGTAGATCAGCGCCTCAACCTCACCGTGTTCGGGGCAGCGTTTGCGCATATAGACCTTGTTGTCGCGCAACAGAATCTTCGCGTCAACCACGCGGCGGCATTCGGGGCAGATGCTACGTGTCAGCTCGAAGAAGACATAATCCACATCATGTTTCCGGCGTACCTGAGCAGACTCAACAGGACGAACTGTACCTGTCACGAGCGTTTCTCCTCTCTACGAAACGATCATCGGGTGATAGCTGTTGTGGGGTTGCGCGCCTGCAAGGACCGAACACGGCCAGGTGAACATGGCCCGCTGTCGCTTGACCGCTCAGCGCGTCATTATCGCCGCATCCCTGCGATGCGTCGCATGAACGTCACAATGGCGTTACGGCCCAGGCGCTCCAGCGAGTAGGCGCTGGCCGCCTGCTGGATGGCGAGCGCGAGCGTGGGATAGACATGGGTGGTCGCCGCAATCTGCGACAGCGTGAGGCGCTGATCGAGGGCTAAGGCGATCTCATTGATGTTGTCTCCCGCGCGTGGCCCGACCAGCTGTGCGCCAAGGAGCTTTCCGTTGGACGCGCTGACGAGCTTGAGGAACCCGGAGGTCGCGTCATCCGTCACCGCGCGATCGACGCCGGTAAAGTGTTGTAGGTCAACACGCACAGCCGCGCCGTGCTGACGCCGCGCTTCGGCTTCGGTCAGTCCGACATGCGCGACCTCCGGCTCCGTGAAGGTAGCCCAGGGTATCACGCGTGTATCGCGTTTACGTTTGCCTGGGAAGAGCGCATTGCGAACCGCCGTGCGCGCATCGAGCGCCGCCGCGTGGGTAAAGCGGTAGCCGCCCGTGACGTCGCCTGCGGCATAGACGCGCGGGTTGCTGGTCCGCAGGTACTTGTCTACGCCGACGTTCCGTCGCGCGTCGTACTGGACGCCAGCGGCTTCGAGATCGAGGCCTTCGACATTGGGCGCGCGACCCGTCGCGACGAGGATCGCATCCACCGCTATCTGCTGCATCTCACCGCTGACCTGGACCGTGAGGATTATTCCGCGCTCACTTCGCGTCACCTCCGTCACGACGGCTCTGAGCGCGACCGTCATCCCCTCCGTTTCGAGGCGCGCCTGGAGCGTGGCTGACGCTTCAGGCTCGTCTTTGGGGAGCAGCCGTTCTGGTCGCTGAAGGAGCGTCACCTGGCTGCCCAGCCGCGCGAATGCCTGCCCGAACTCGCACCCAACCGGCCCGCCGCCGATGACGGCCAATCGCTCAGGCAGCGCGCGTAGCGAGAAAATCGTTTCATTCGTTAAAAACCCTGCCTCTCGCAGCCCTGGAATGGGCGGGATGGCAGGATGCGACCCGGTGGCGATCAGGAAGCGCCGCGCGGTGATGGTCTCTCCGTTCATGCTGAGCGCCTGCGGCGAGACAAAGCGGGTTTCTCCAAAGGCGACGTCAATACCGCGACTAAGCAGATGTTCGGGGGCGTCACTCACCTCGTAGACGCGCCCAATCGCGTGCTGCACATAGGTCATCACTGGATCCAGGTCGGTCGGTTCGAGCGAGGCGCGCAGCCCAACGGCTGCCGCGCTCCGGATGGTGGCTGCCACCAGCGCGGCGTGGAGCAACGCCTTGCTCGGCACACAGCCCGTATACAGGCACTCACCGCCAAGTTTCTCGCGGTCGACGAGCGCCACCGATGCGCCGAGGGTCCTGGCGAGTTGGGCGGCGGAAAGCCCGGCGGATCCCCCGCCGATGATGACCAGATCGTAGCGAGCCTGCGTGAGTTGGCGATACCGCGCCGCCGCCTGTTCCGGTGATGCCGGTGATGCGATTGGCTGCGCTGTCGCGCCATGTATGAGCGCCACCGCGTTCCCCCCTCTTCTGGTTGGCATCCTTGGCTCCTGCGCGATCAGGCGCGCAGGAGCGCCTCCCCCTCATTCGCCGATGCCTGTCACAAGCATGCCGCCTCCTGACGCTGCGGTCTGTAGTCTAGGCTACACTCGGCGCCGCTGTGGTAGTGCTCTGTAGTGTTCAGTAGTGTTCCTGTGAGCATCCCCCGTGTGGAGGATTCGAGCGCACGCAGCCCCGCCGTGTCACGCAGGCCGATTCGGAGTGTGGGCGTGGCTACAGAAACCGAACGACTGCGGCGCTATGCTGATGGTAGCATAGCGCCGCAGCAGGCGACAGATCATCCACTGGAGCCTGCGCGCCAGAGTTCTCCTATCTCTAGTAGTCGTTGGCGCTGGCACGCTGGTGAGCCACGCGCGCATGACGGGAGAAGCCTCCGTGCTGGTAACGTGTACGCTGTTGTTTTTGGGCTTCGCGGTGCGAAGCGGCGTGGATGTCGTGCGCCTCGTTGTGTGGCGACGCACAGCCACCTACGTTCAACGTGCGGCGGCGCGCCCCCGCCTCCGGTTCCTGCTTGGATTCGCGATGGTACTCACCGCGATCTATGGCGTGTATCTCGCCACGCTTCACCGTTAGACAGACACGCCTTATTATACAGGTAAATCAGGTATATTGTGATCACGCTCCGCAGCGTCAAGCCGCTGGCAATCAGCAAGTGATCGGCTTGGCTCCGCCGCTGTTTATTGGAGCAGGATGACCCGAGGAGACGCCATGTCTGGAGATGACCTCACACAGGCTCGAATGAGTCCCAACAAGAGCGCGCCAGCCCGCTCCGATGTCGTGCTTGACCTGTTGCGTGAGTTGCGCGCCGCCCGGTATGCGCCGCCCGGATGGGCGCGCTTCGGCCTGCAATCATGGCGTCTGGCTCGCCATACCGCCAGGTCACATCCTCGGCTGACGCGCTCGTGGCGGCGTGTCGCGCTCGGGCTGACGCTCGTCGAGTTGACGGCGCTGGCGGCTGAGGCGCGCCTGGGCGGCGACGAAGGGGCTCGCGCCGCGCGACGGGCCGCTGCGGGCGCGGCGCTCTGCCTTGCCTACACCCTGGCCGACGTCTATGTGCATCTCGGCATGAACCAGGAGGCCCACGGAGCGCCGCTACACGACACACTGGGGCTCCCAACGATCCTCACGCTGAGTCGTAGCGTGGTGGCGGGGCTGCTCACCGGTCATCTCGTTGGCCGTGAGCCCGCGAATGACGCTGTCTTGTCACTTGCGCTTACCGTTGCCAGCCTGACCGACATGACCGATGGTCAGCTCGCGCGGACGCTGCGCCGCCCGACACGCCTGGGAGCCTATCTCGATAGTGAGGCGGATTTTGGCGTTGCCCTGGCGACAACCCTCACCCTGGTGGCGCGTCGGGCGCTGCCAGCGTGGTTCGTGGCGGGGATACTGGCGCGCTGGCTCTCGCCATTTGCCTACGCGCTTCTCTCTTATTTTAGGGCAGGACGCCGTGTGCGGATCGGTTCGACGTTGGCAGGGAAGGCCGCTGGAGTGGCGCAGACAGTGACGCTCGGCGTCGCGTTGCTGCCAGAGCGCCTACGGCGTCGGCGACTGGGGCTACAGCGCACGCTACACGTTGTCACCCTGATATTGCTCGTCGTGGCCCCTCTCGCTCAATTCCTGAGAACCTGGAGCAGAAGCACTACCAGTGCGTAGAGGACATCGTGAAAGAGCGCGGGCCATGATCACCTTGCGCGAACGACGCTGACGACATGGGTTTGGGATTGGTTCGTGACCAACGCGCGTCAGAGATGTCAGAGAGATGAGGCAGCGGGATGAGCGACATGGTTCCTGAACTGACTCCTGAACTGACTCCTGAACTGACTCCTGAACTACCTCCTGAACTGACTCCTGAACTGACTCCTGAACTACCTCCTGCCGTTCTTGGAGCCGATCATCGCGTGGATAAGCGACGTCGGCGCTTCTGCGCGCTGTGGGCGCTCCTCCTGCTGCCGTTGTTTCTTGGGGTGGTCGCCATCGTCGGGTCGGCGACGCATCTGCGCTTTCTGCTCTTCCCGCCCCTGGCGGCTATCGGTTTCGCCCTCTTCCTGGAACCCTACCATCGGCGTACATCCCTTCGTTCGGTCGTGATCGGCCCGGTCGCGGGCGCGTGTATCGGCGTTGTCGCCCTCAGTTGGATGCCTGCTGGATCCCTGCGCGTTGTCACCGTCACGGCGCTGGGTATCGCCGCGCTCTATCTGCTACATGCCGAGCTGACACCAGCCCTGGCGGTTGCGCTGCTCACGCTCCTGGTTGGGGCGTCAGGCGTCGCCTATATCATCTCGATTGCGCTTTCCTCGCTTACAGAGCGGGGCCATTCATCCCCCGCCTTTCAAGCGGGGGATGAATGGCCCTCTGGCCTTGCCGCCCCTGCGGTCTGATGCTACACTGCCCACAGCGGCTGTCACCCGGTCAGCCAGGAGATCCGCACGAAGGACAGCGAAAGGCCGCCACGGTCATGGGGGAGCACACCACCACCAGCCTCGTCCGCCTCTACCCGACGCCAGAGCAGGCGGCGCTTTTGCGCGCCCACTGCCAGGAATACATTGCCACCATCAACGTCCTCACCCAGGCCCTTGACGCTGGGGTCTTCCCAGAGCAGGCCAGCACGAAAGACTTCACGGCGGCGTTGCCCAGCGCGGTCAAGAACCAAGCCCTCCGCGACGCGCGTTCGGTGTGCACACGCGCGGCGGCGCTGGGTCGTCTGCCGAGGCTGCGCAAACCGATCTGTCAGTGGAACAATCAGAACTGGCGTCTTGAGGCGCAGACTGACGGGACGCACCTGGTGCTCCCCGTCTACCAGGACGGCAAGGTCGGACCGATCGCCCTCCGTTGCGCGCTGCCTCCGCCACTGGCCCAAGAAGGAACACCAGGACTGTTGCGCATCAAACGCAAACGCGGCAAGTGGATCGCCGAGCTCGCGTTCACGCTGCCGACGCCGGACCCCACCGATGCCCAGGGCATCATGGGGATTGATCTGGGCATCAAAATCCCCGCCGTTGTGCATGTGATCGGCAAAGGCGCCCGCTTCTTCGGCAATGGCCGGGAACAACGCGCGCAACGGCGGCGCTTCTACCGCCAACGCAAAACGCTGCAACAGGCGGGCAAGACCCGCGCGGTCAAGGCGCGCCAGGGCAAGGAGCGGCGCTGGATGCGGGCGATCAATCACACCCTGTCCCATCGCATCGTCACCCATGCCCAACAACACGGGGTGGGTGTCATCCGCCTGGAACAGTTGGGGGGTATTCGTCCAGGGATCACCCAGCATCTCCCCGCCTCCTCGCAACGCACGGCACGTACCAGCCGTGGGGCCAAGCGCCAGCACGCTGCCCGCAAAAACAACCGGATGAAGCACACCTGGGCGTTCTTCCAACGCACCACCTTCATCACTTATAAAGCCGAGCGGCTGGGGATACGGGTGGAACAGGTTGATCCGTCCTCTACCAGTCAGACCTGTCCCGCCTGTGCGGCGCGCAACCATGCCGCCGATCGGCGGTATGTCTGCGCGACCTGTGGCTGGCAGGGCCATCGCGACGTGGTGGGGGCGATCAACATCAGTCGCAGAGACCCTGTGACTGGCGCGCATAGTGACAGTGCGCGTGCCACCGGAGCCTGAGGCTCTGCCGGTGGCACGCGCCGCCTGAGACGGCCCTGGGGTTGCGGCCCCGAACTGTGAAGCGTTTGTACCCCAAAGGGGAAACCAACTGAGGCAGAGCCGATCAGAACCCCCCGCCTTTCAAGCGGGGGAGTCTCAGGCTATGGGCGTTCTTTCTCCTGTGGCGTCGCACTGTGTTCGCCTGCTTCTATCCGCCGACGCCTCCTGCGTCCCAGGGGTACTCGTGGGCGCATCTGAGGAGCTTACTGTAGAGCGAGGAGCAGGTGTATGACGAGACGACTGACCGGTATCAGCGTCGCGCAAATGCGTGAGGTTGATCGGCTCATGATCGAGGACTACGATGTCGCCTTGCTACAGATGATGGAGAACGCTGGCCGCAGTCTTGCCGAGCTTGCCCGCCTTCACCTGGCGAGTTCGGTCGCAGGTCGGCGTATTGTGGCGTTGATTGGTCCGGGCAACAACGGCGGTGGCGGGTTGGTCGCCGCGCGTCACCTCGCTAATGCGGGGGCGTCCGTGGTAGTTGCGCTTGCCAGGGCAGCGCCGTTGCCAAACGAAGCGCCTGAACGCCAGCGGCGCTTCCTCGAGCGCATGGGACTGCCAGGCAGCGAACTCGCGACAGCAGTGGATGACCTGCCCGATCTGCTGGATGCTGCGGATCTCATCCTCGATGCGCTGCTCGGCTATAGCGGACGCGGGGCGCCGCGCGAACCAATTGCAGACGTTATCCACGCAGCCAATAGCGCCCGTGCGCCACGGCTCGCGCTCGATCTCCCCTCCGGGCTGGACAGCGATTCGGGGCTTCCAGCGACGCCAACGCTTCAGGCCGTCGCGACGTTGACGCTGGCGTGGCCCAAGCGTGGCTTGCTGGCGCCCACCGCTCAACCCTTCGTGGGCGCGTTGTTCCTCGCGGACATTAGTATTCCAGCCGCTGTCTATCAAGCTCCCGGCGTGGAGTCAGGAACACTCTTCGCCAGCGGTCCTATCGTGCGCCTCCGGCCAGCGGACGACGGGTGGGAACCGGAGACGAGGTTGTCCTCTGGCGCGTGGTGAGATGTCTGCGCTGAGTTGATCTGTTCTGTAGTATCCGCTACAGACGAAGGCGCCTCCTTCGCATATACTATCCAGCAGTAGTCAAGGTGAGGGCAAGGTGAGGGCAAGGCGAGGGCAAGGCGAGGGCATTCTCCGCCATAGCGCCTGAGACGAACGGCCAATGTTTGCCTCGGTTTGCCTCGGTTTGCCTCGGTTTGCCTCGGTTTGCCTCGGTTTGCCTCGGTTTGCCTCGGTTTGCCTACTGACCTACGCGCTGCATGCGTGTATGGAGGTGTATCCACATGGATCAGCCAGAACTGGGCCCCGCGAACCCAAGCGCGCCATCTGAGCCGCCTGAACCGCTGGCAGTTCGTGATGCGACGGGCCAGAGCGCCCAATCGCTGCAGCGGGGAGAGTGTGTGCGCAGCGGTACGCCCCCGCTGCGCACACACTGGTCAAATCTCGTAGCGCCGCTGGTATCGCTGGTGGTCGTTGTCACGATTGTCCTGAGCATCATTGCGGTGGTACACGGCGCATCCAGGACCATCCCCACGTCCGGCGCGACAAGCAAATCCACGGGCAACGCCTCCGGCGCAAGCCACGCGACCAACGCCTTGCCGCTTGCGCCTGACTTCACGCTACTCACGCTGACCGGCGGCGCGTTCCATCTGGCCAGCCAGCGTGGGCATGTCGTCGTCCTCTACTTCATGTCTACCATCTGCGCGGCATGCGTGCGTGGCTCCTATTTCGTGGCAACCTCGATGCAGGACGCGAACAGACCGACCGCTGAGGCGCTCGCCATTGACATGAATCCCGGCGATACAGCGAACGATGTCAAATCCTTCGAGCAGTCCGCCAGCATTCCAGCGAACGCCCCGCTCACCTGGGCTTTTGATGAGAACCAGCAGGTCGCCAGCCACTACGGCGTACTGGCGCTGGGGACGGTGTTCGTCGTAGACGCGCAGGGGCGCATCGTCTACGAGAGCGATGGTGCTGTTGCGCCTGGCCAACTCGTGCAGGTCGTGCAAAGCCACGCATAAGGCTGTAAGACTACAAGGCTGCGAAGCTACGCCCGACGCGCATGTGCGCCTGGCGCCGACGAGGAGGCTCCTGGCGTGTGGGAGATTGCGCCGCTTTTGGGGCTGTCACCTCTGACGAGCATCGCCACGGCGCGGGCGGCAGTCGCATTCAGTGTGGCGCTATTCCCGCTGGCGATGGCCTTCAGCGCCGGGGCGCTCACCACGGTGAATCCCTGTGGCTTTGCGCTGCTGCCTGCCTATGTCGCCTACGTGCTCCAGGGCGGGGGGGAGACGACTTCCGGCGCCGAGCGGCGCGCGTGGACGACCGCCTGGATACGGACAGCGCGAGGTGGGCTGCTTGGGGGGCCACTCACCGCCAGATTCCTGCTCGTCTTCAGCGTCATTGGCGCCGCGCTGGTCCTGGGCGGTCACGCCCTGGTGCATCTGTTTCCCTGGCTGGCAATGTTCGTTGACGCCGGACTCGTCGCGCTGGGCGCTTGGATGCTGGTGACACGACACACGCTGGAATGGTCGTTTCTGCAACGTCTGGCGGCGTCTGTAGGGTCGGCCCGCCACCGCGCCAGCGGAGGCAAACACCCGCAGCGAGAAGCCCAGGAATCGCGTGGACAACTCGCCGCAGCGTGGATATTCGGCGTCGGCTATGGCCTCTCGTCGCTGGGTTGTGCGCTGCCCATCTTCCTGCTCGTCGTGGGCGCCGCCATCACGGCCACTGCGCCTGGCCAGACGCTATTGATCCTGGCCGCCTATGCCACTGGCATGGCGCTCACGCTGTTCGCCGCCGCCCTCGCTGCCTCGGCGCTCCATGATCTGCTGCGCCGCGCGGTGTTTCCGCTGCTCCGCTGGGCGCAACCTGCGGCGGCGCTGCTGCTGGTCGCGGCTGGCGTGTATATCATCCAGTTTCAGGCGCAATCGGGTCTGGTTTTCCACTGAATCCACGAGGCTCCCAGGTCGATCTTGCCGACATGCGCCTCGTGGAGATGAGAAAGGGGGCGTCTCTTGAAACTCCATTCCGGCCAGACGGCTCCTGTGTTTAGCGTGCTTGATCTCTTTGGGCGACCAGTTGTGCTCGAAGCATATCACGGACGTAGACTGCTGCTCTCATTCAATCGAACAGCCGCTTGCCCGTTCTGTAATGTGCGCGCCTACCATCTCATCAGACGCGCTCCGCTCTACCAGCGGATGGGCCTGAGCCTGATCGCATTCTTCGAGTCGGCGCCTGAACACGCCCATGCCTACCTCGACCGGCTCCAAGCTCCCTATCCGATCATCGCTGACCTGAGCCATGAGGTCTACGACCGCTATGGCCTGGGAACATCATCGTTTGGCCTCATGTGGGCGATGCTGACACGGCCAGGAGTGTTTCGTGAGGCCAGGCGGCGTCAGCTTGGCTCCGGCGCAAACCTGTTGGAGATGGCGCGAAACACGGATGGCGCGCTCACGCGGCTACCCGGTGACTTTCTGATTGGCCCAGATGGGCGCATCCAACTTGCGTACTATGGGCGCGACGCCGGTGACTTCCTCATGTTCCGTGACTTGGAGGCGGCAGCGTTTGGCGCGCCACTGGATGAGCGAATCGTCGCGCAACGAGTGTTTCAGTGATCGGTGTCTCAGTGAGGCGGCAGTAGCCCACTCTGCCCACTCTGTTAGCTCGATCACCCCAACGCCTCGATGATCTGTTTTGGTGATGGGCGATCAGCCTGATCACGCCCCGTATGCGCAAGTGTAAGCCGCTCATCGCGGCCTACCACGAAGTCGCCGCCACGCTGGAGCGCGTCGTCATTGAGCCGTATAGGCTTGCCCTGTACTCCCCAGGTAGCGTACTGCCAGAGGATTCGAGAACCATACACGCGCCAGACCGCGTTACGCCCCAAGCCGTAGGCATGGTACACTGCGCGCGTCGGATCCGCCAGAAAGCGGGTCCGTTCAAAAGGATCCGGAGGGAGCGCCAGACCGCGCACGGCATATGCTGGCTCAAGAAACTGGCGCTGGAAGAAGGGTAGCCACTGGCGCAATCGCTCCTCAGTGGCAAACGAGAAGACGAGGAGCTGCGCGTCGCGCGCGGTGAGCACATTCATCATGGTCGGCAGGCGCAACTGCGCCAGATGCTCATTGCAGTAGAGTCACCCCAGATGACGCAAGAAGATCAGCGCGACGGGCTTCGGATAGGCCGCCAGATGCACATGGGCGCCGTCAATGGCCATCAAGACAAAGTCTGGGGCTGGCTTACCGACTTGCGGAAACGAAAGACGCATAAAGTGTGGACTCCTGGCAACACTCAGGGGTGTTCGTGATATGGTGGGTGATGATGGCCGTGGCCTTGGCTATAGGCGCGTTCACCTGCGGTAATCGCGATGGGCAGGGTGTTCTCGGCGGGCGAGATGGGGCAACTGTAGTCAGGACTGTAGGCGCAATACGAATTGTACGCCAGGTTGAAGTCAAGCGTCGCCGTATGCGCGCCGTCCGGGTGATGATGGAGTTCGACCTCAAGATAACGTCCTGCGCTATACGTCTCGTGCCCTGTAGTGCCGTCACGAAATGGCACGAAGAGTTCATGGGTATGATGCTCGTATGGGTCTGTGAAACCGAAGAGGCGTAGCTGGCGCCCACCGAGGCTGGCGCCCACCGAGGTGAAAGCGTAGTTCTGCGAAACGCGCTTGCGGGCGAATCTCGCCGGTGGAGGTCGCCATCTGCACACTATCGGGGTGAGTACATGGGATGACGTCCGCCGTCACACGGAAGGTGGGGTCGGGCGGATAGTACGCCAGGCCCGCAAAGTTCCCATGACGTTCTTCATGCGGTAGCGGTGATTGGGGCGCCGCCGCAAAAAAGCGATCCTTCTGCCGACGCTGTTCGTTGATGTCGCGCGCATATTCTGCGGAGCGACTGGCGCCCTGACGACCTCGACCAAACATGGTAGACTCTCCTGTCGCATGGGAGGCATGTCGAACGCCCCCATGTCTGTGCTAGGTGTGAATGCTCCGCTGCAGGAGCATGTCCATGAGGCAGACGCAAGCTATATGGGCGCGCGCCCGGTGGCTGGCTCCCACTCAAACCCACTCAAACCCACTCAAACCCACTCAAACCCACTCAAACCCACTCAAACCCACTCAAACGCTTTGTGTCCGTTTGCCCGACTGGCTACTCATCTGGCTACGCATCGAGCCGACAACGCAATCGTTCAGGATCGCGCAGCAGGATATGACCACGTCGCAGCTCGATCAGTCCATCGGACTGAAACTCGTCGAGGAGCTTGGTGACGGTTTCGCGCAACGCGCCGATCATGTCGCCCAACTCCTGATGCGTGACCGCTACCTCCGTCCCTGCGTGGCCCTCCGTCAGTCGCAGCACCACCGCCGCGATGCGCGCAGGCGCGCTCCGATAGGCCAGTTCCTCCAGGCGTACCTCGCGGTCGGCGAGTCGCCGTCCCAGCGTTTCGATCATACGCAGCGCCACCGACGGCTGCTCACGGATCAGCCGCTCGACATCCGCCCGACTCATCACGCAGAGCAACGACTCCTCAGTCGCTTCCGCATAGGCGTGGCGCAGGGATTCGCCCAGCAAGGGCATCTCGCCGAAGAATCCCTTTGGCCCAATCGTCGCCAGTTCCAGTCGTTTCCCCGCTGGAGTAAGTCGATAGATGGTGATCTGCCCGCGCTTGAGCAGGAAGAGCGCCTCTGCGCGGTCCTCCTGGGAGTAGATGATTTGGCCCTTCGGAATGGTGCGCATGACCGTCGCATGCTCGATCATCTCGATCTGATCGGGCGGTAGATCACGAAAGATGTCCATCGTCAGCAGGTAGTCACGCTTGGTGAGCGGCGCGGCGCCAGGGGTGGGCGGCGAAGCGGTCTGCCACGCGCGATCCAGGAATCCGCGCAAGCGGTTCTTATTCATGTGCTTGTCTCCTCGTGACTCCTCGTGACTCCTCGTGACTCCTCATATGATCTAGCCACTTGCGGACTCGCGGATTTGTTGTGTCTGGCTGAGCAGACGAAGCAGGTCATCGGGGTAAGGATTGCCCATCGAGACGATGCGGTCGTCAAGCAGGTACATGGGCGTTGCGATGATGCGCGCCGGAACCGGCTCGGTGGCGGTATCCAGGTTGATCACGCGCACCTCAGCGCCCTGCACGGTGCGCGCCAATTCGGCCAGTCGCAGCGCTTCCTGGCAATTTTCACAGTGGTTGGCAATATAGATGTCCAGGCGCATCGCGTCACTCTCTTCTCCAAAGTATACAACTCCCCACCCCTATGCGTTGGCATGGATGCGTTGGCGTGGAAGATCGGGCGCTCACTACAAAGCGCGCGTCGTGCCGGGAGTCGTCCAGGGCAAGCGTATCCCTGGCGCCCGCTGGGCGCCACTCATTCATTCGACCACCGTCACGCCCTTCCAGAAGGCGATATAACCGACGATTTGACGCGCCGCAGGGAGTGGATTGGGGTAGTACCACGCCGCATCTAGGTTGCGTTTGCCATTCACCTCCACGCTGTAGTAGCTTGCCGCGCCCTTCCAATGGCAGGTAGTGTGGGTGTTGCTCTCACGGAGGCAGTCGCGCCGCACCGCATCGGGCGGAAAGTAATGGTTTCCTTCGATCACAATCGTCGCGTTGCTCTCGGCAATCACCGCGCCATTCCACACAGCTTTCATCTGTTCATCTCCCTTTCAGTAACCCGATGCGGACCCACTGCGCCTCCGCTTTCACCGATTCAGCAGTTGGTGGAGTTGGCGTGGGATAGCGCGCCGGAGTTGCGTTTCGAATGCCTGATGTGACAGGTCCGACAGGAACGCCCTGACGCGAAAACCACCTCCTCGATGTCAGCATAGCGATTTGGAGCAATCAGTTCTGTAGCCTGGACTACAGGTGATCGTGGAAGAAGCGTCAGATAGTCACTGAAGCGGCGACTGGCGCCGCGATGCTGTGTAGGCTTCGCTACAGACGTTCCCCCTCGGGGAGACTACACTGACTTCCAGAGTTCCCGTAGTGGTAGCCAACGCGGCCCTGGGCGCCGTAGCCACCGGAGCCTCGAAACTTGTCGAGTTGGCGAGGCGTCGGGCGACCACAAGGTGAGCGATCAGAAAAGGAGAGCGATCATGCGAAACACTGCGAACGCTGCGGCCGTGAGTTGGGGCGCCATCATTGGGTGGGGGGCGATCGCCGGACTGGTCGGCGGGATCATCATGGCCATGTTCATGATGATCGTGACGGCACTCACTGGCATGGGATTCCTGGCGCCACTCTACGGGATTGCGGCGACGTTCAATCCGTCCTGGGCAATGACAAAAGGCTTCGATCTGGCGCCGATTCTGGTTGGCCTGATGCTCCATATGGTGAATGCAGCCGTCTTCGGGCTGATCTTCACGGTACTGGCGCGCCGGCTCTTCCCGCGCGCGCTGACGCTTCCAGCGGCGGTGGTGACGGGCATGGTTTGGGGATTGATTGTGCTCGTCGTCAATCAGTTTGCCGTCCTGCCGTTGGTGGATACGCCGCTGGCGACCGCCACCGGAAGCATCTTTGGCTGGTGGCTCGTCGGTCATCTCATGTACGGAGTCGTGCTCGGTGTGATCGCTGGCGCGACCCTTGGGCGGCGAGTAAGGGCGCCAGGCCGCGTCCCCACTCATCAGACAGCCTAGCATGACATGTCCATGCTGGTGGGAAGTGTGCGTCCCGCCGGCATGGACAGCAGTGTCGCCGTAGAGGGCCGATGATTCGTCTGAAGGAGTGGGGAGTTGGGGGTTTGCTTGCACTTGGCGATGACAGCGATAGGTCTCTGGAGCGTGCGGATGGCAAATATCCCAACGCTCAGGCAAGTGGTCGCTGGAACCAAGAGAACCAGTGGAGGAGCGCACAATGAGTGACACGCCGATTGCGGACTACGCGCTGCTGTCCGACTGCCGCTCAGCCGCGTTGGTCAGCCGTACAGGCTCCGTTGACTGGCTCTGCTTCCCTCGCTTCGATGGTCCATCGGTGTTCGCCCGCCTACTGGATGATTGCGCCGGTCATTGGTCCATCCACCCGGTCGGCGTGGCGCAGGCGTCCCGCCGCTATCTGGAGGGCGCTCTCGCACTCGAGACGACGTTCAGCGCGCCGACGGGGACGATCACGGTGGTGGACGCGATGGCTGTCGGGCGGAATGAGCGCGGCCATGCGCTTGGGGTAGACTCGCCCGGTGTCCTCCTGCGATGCGTCACGGGGGTGAGTGGCGCGGTGGAGGTTGACGTTGAGTACGCGCCGCGTCCCGAATATGGCCTTATCTCCCCCTTGCTGACGCACAGTGATGGCGGCGTTATTGGCCGTGGGGGCGCCGATATCCTGCTGCTCTCGGCGCCGATCCCGTTAGCGATTGATGGCTCAGTCGCGCGAGGCCGCTTCACGGTGCAGGCAGGCGACTGTCTTGGCTTTGCCCTGGAGCATCAGTCGAGCTGGGAAGAACGACCGGCGCTCTGGTCGCAGGCTGCGATCACCGAACGCCTCGCGGACACTGTCGCAGGGTGGCGCACCTGGTCCGCGATGCATCAGCGCTATGACGGGCCGTGGCGCGATCTGGTCTACCAGAGTGGCCGGGTCTTGCAGGCGCTGACGTTCCGACCCACCGGCGCGATTGTCGCGGCGCCCACCACCTCGCTCCCGGAGACGCCAGGCGGATCGCGCAACTGGGACTACCGCTACACCTGGGTCCGCGACGCCAGCTTCACGCTGGATGCGCTGTGGGTCGCCGCCTGTCCCGACGAGGCACGGTGGTTCTTTGCGTGGATGGCGGGCGCGGTGGCGGCGCAGATCGGCCAGGGCGCGAACGCCGACGCGGACCTCCAGATCATGTTTGGGGTGGGCGGCGAACACGACCTCACGGAGCGCACGCTCAAGCATCTCTCCGGCTGGCGGAGCAGCCGACCGGTGCGCGTAGGCAACGGCGCCTGGGAGCAGCGCCAGCTGGATGTCTACGGTGAGTTGTTGAGCGCAGCGCGTCGCCTGCGCGACCAACTGGGACCCCTCGACCCGGCGACGTGCGCCTTCCTGGTGGCGGTCGCCGAGAGCGCTGCAGCCCGCTGGCAGGAGCACGACCACGGCATCTGGGAGGTGCGGGGCGAGCCGCGCGACTTCCTCTACTCGAAGCTGATGTGCTGGGTGGCGCTGGACAGCGCCATCGCCCTCGCCGACCTCCTGCGCGCCGAGGATCGCATCGCGGGGTGGAGCGCGACGCGTGAGCAAATCCGCGCCGCCCTGCTTACCCGTGGCTGGAGTGAGCGGGCGCAGGCCTTCACCCAGACGTTCGGCTCCGACGACCTCGACGCCTCAGCGCTCATGATGTCCATCGTCGGCTTCCTGCCAGCCACGGATCCGCGCATGCGCGCCACCATAGATGCCATCGCCGACCAGCTCACCGACGACCACGGACTCGTGTATCGCTACCGCGCCACGGATGGTCTCCCAGGCGAAGAAGGGACGTTCTTGCTCTGCACGTTCTGGCTGGCCCATGCGCTTGCCCTGGCTGGAGAAGTAGCGCGCGCCAGCGCCACGTTCGAGCGGGCGATTGCCTACTGCAACGAGGTGGGGCTCCTTGCGGAAGAGGTTGACCCTGCCACTGGCGAGCTGCTCGGCAACTTTCCCCAGGCGTTCAGCCACATCGGGTTGGTGAACGCCGCCTGGGCGATTGATCAGGCCCAGCGGAGACAGGCTGGCGAGACTCCTCCCACACCTGCCTAGCGAGGAACCTCAAGGGTCTTCCTCGCGGTGGCGAGAACACGACAGCACACGACAGCACACGACAGCACACGACCAAGAAAGGAAACCGCGATGCCAACCACTGTTGATCTGCTCGTGCTGGGTACCGGCTCAGCGGCCCAAAGCGTGGCCTATCCCTGCCGTGAGGCAGGCTGGAGCGTCGCCGTGGTCGACTGCCGCCCCTATGGCGGGACCTGCCAGCTGCGCGGCTGCGACCCGAAGAAAGTGCTGGTCGGCGTGACCGACGCGCTGGCGTCGAGCCGACGGTTGGAGGGCAAGGGCGTCTCCGCAGCGAATCTGCGCATGACCTGGCCCGATCTCCAGCGATTCAAGCGCACCTTCACCGATCCTGCGCCTGCCCAGAACGAAGCGGGCTTCGCCGAGGCGGGCATCCAGATGTATCACGGGATTGCCCAGTTTACGAGTCCGACGAGTCTGCGTGTCGGCGAGACAAACCTGTCTGCCCGCCACATCGTGATCGCGACCGGCGCGGAGCCTGCCCCCCTCGGCATCCCCGGTGAGGATCTGTTGACGACCAGTGAGCAGTTCTTGAGTCTGGAGGACCTCCCCCAGCGGATCGTCTTCGTTGGTGGTGGCTACATCTCCTTCGAGTTCGCCTCGATGGCTGCCCGCGCTGGGGTTCAGGTCCATCTCGTGCATCGCGGCGAACGACCCCTCACCAGCTTCGATCCCGATCTCGTTGATCAGTTGGTCGCGTCGGTCCGCGAACTGGGCATTGACGTGCGTCTGCGTACCGCCGTGACGAGCATCGAAGAGCGCGATGGCCAGCTTCTCGTGCGGACCCATGCAGGCAGCGCAGGCAGTGGTGGAGCACAGGATGCGGGCGAGACCGGCGATATCGTGGCCGATATCGTGGCTGATATGGTCGTGCATGGCGCTGGCCGGGCGCCCGAGATCGGCGAACTGGCGCTCGAGCAGGGAGGCGTTGCGTTCGACCGCAAACGCGGCATCCACGTCAACGAGTACCTGCAGAGCGTCTCTCAGCCGGCGATCTATGCCGCCGGCGACGCCGCTGCGAGCGGCGGGTGGCGGTTGACGCCTGTTGCGGGCCTGGAGGGCGGCATTGTCGCGCAAAACCTCCTCCACGGCGCCACGCACATCCCCAACTACACCGGGACGGCGACGGTGGTCTACACACTCCCCCCACTGGCGCGCGTTGGACTGCTCGAGAGCGAGGCGCGTGCGCAGGGTCTGCGCTTCCAGGCGCATCAGGGCGACATGAGCGGGTGGTACTCGTCGCGCCGGATAGGGCTGACGCAGACTGGCTTCAAGGTGTTGGTCGAGGAGGGAACCGGGCGTATCCTGGGCGCGCACCTGCTGGAACAGCATGCCGACGAGGTGATCAACCTCTTTGGCCTCGCGATGCGCAACGGGCTACCTGCCAGCGCGCTCAAAGCATTGCCCTACGCGTACCCCACCAGCAGTTCGGACGTCTCGTACATGGTGTAGCCGGGGACTGGCGTCTCCACGGGTACCTGCCACATTCCCCACTCAGCGCCTCCTGGCGGACGCGCGCCTGATCGCCCTGAGGTGGTGGCCGAGGCGATTGCGCTGGCGGTGACCAGCAAGGCGGCTGCGGTCTCCGTGGAGAGCATCAGCACGCACCTGCCGTCCGCCTAACACCAGGAGCACTCGCTCACCAGCACCAGAACAGGACACAGGATACAGGATACAGGACACGGATCGGCCTCTGTACACAGATACTGACCCTTAACGGTGTAAATTGCCTCGGCTGGCCTAATAGGCCCTAACACGCAGATGAATCAGGGGCTGACGGTTGCCTTTCTGCACCATCCCAGACGAACCTGGGAGCAAAGGCCCCGCCCAGCCAGGATTTTGCGCCATTTCCGGGAATATGCCTCTCGATCGCTCGTCCGGTCGCTCGTCTGGTCGCCATCTGGCTGTGTGCAAACAAGAGGTTCTTTGCGTTCGTGTTGCGCGCCAGGTCGAGTGGCGCGGCGCCCCGATGAGATGGTTTGGATGCAAAACGAAGAGAAGGCCAAACCAAAAAAGGAGCGGTCGCTATTGGGAATGGGTCCTTTATTAGGGGGTTGGAAATTCCCAGAAAATGCGTTGATCGAGATGGCGTTGCTTTGGCGTATGGCTGTGGTTGAGGACATGGGCAATGTCCTCAATAACCGCTGGTACCTCGATGTAGTAGCTATGGCCAACAAATGTGGACCATGTGAACGTCGTCCTTGCGCCGCGAGTGACATTCACGGCGTCTACGCCTGGTTCTGAGGCGACTGGAGGTATGAGACCAATCCGAGGATAGTCAGCGACCTGGACGCCCAGACCCCGCCCGATCCGAGCGCGCCCATTCGTCCGGGCCCCGCCGCTGTCTGTAGCGATGCCGAGTTGCTGACGATGGCGCTGGTCGGCGAGTGCTGTGGCTGGGACTGCGAGACCGAGTGGCTCAGCCAGTGGCAAGCGCATCGCGATCTGTTCCCGCGCCAGCCGGAGCGGACGCGGTTCAATCGGCGACGGCGGGCGTTGGCCGAGCGACTCAACCAGCTGCGGCGGGGAGCGCTGGCCACCCTGGATGTAGCCGACGATCCGCCGTGTGTGATCGAGCGTCTGCCTGTGCCGGTCGTCCAGTTCTACCACGCGCCCAGCGCGTCGCGCGAATGGGCGATGGCGGACGCCGCCTTCGGCACGTGCTGCTCGAAGAAGCAGACGATCTTCGGCTACACGCTGCATCTGCTGATCACCTTGGGGCGGCGTCATTCGCGACGTCGAGCGGGCTCCAGCCAATGTCACCGATGTCGTCGTCGGCGCCGAATTGCTCAGCGCCCAGCACGACCTCGTGGTCGTGGGCGACAAAGGCTCCATCAGCGCGCCGTTGGTTGCGGCGTTGCACTACGACTGCAACGTCACGTTGCTGACCATGCCACGTAGCAACCAACAGGACCAGCCGACGGACGCCTGGCGTCACCTGTTCAACCCCCTGCGCCAGATCGTCGAAACCGTCAACAGCCAACTCGTCCAGCAGTTGCAGGTCGCGGTCAATCATGCCCACACCTGTGGCGGCGTGGTCGCCCGCCTCTGCACCAAACCAACCGCGCACACGTTGTGTGTGGCGCTCAATCGCTTGATGGGAACGCCCGCTTGGTTGCAAACCAAGCAACTGGCATTCCCGATCTAGCACAACACCCTCTGAGGATGTTTCTGATCCAGCGTGCAGCTGTGAGAGGTCTGTGACGCGCCGCAGCTGTGTTGTGATGAGCCTGTGAGCGTGCGCCGGTATATTTCCAGGAGTAAGGTGCGGCGCCGCGCTAGCAGCGCACACGGCTGCACACATTCATTGCGTTGCCACGGCACACCGAGTAACGTAGTTAGGAGCAGTAGCTATGTCCCCCGTTCCATTGGCGCCCACGTCTTCCCAACGCGCTGAGCGAACAACCCAGGCAAAGTTTGCGTTTACTCCGAATCAGGGGGCGTATGTGACGCTCGCGCTGGTCGTCGGCCTCGGGCTGATGATGCTGCTGGTGGAGACGCTGATCTACACGTCCACGGCTTCAGCGCATTCCGCACAGCTCAGGGGGGCGTCGGGGATGATGTCTGGTCCTGCATCCTCGAGCATTCATTTGACGATCTTCCCCCAAATGTCGCACTCCAGCATCCCCAGCATCCACGGGCCAGCCTATTCACAGACCAGCCTGACGGTACCTGCCCATAGTCTGGTGACCGTCACCATCGTCAACGACGACCCTGGCAATACCGCGCTGCCCGCTGGCTCACCGTTTGGCGCGGTTGCGGGTGTGGTAGGCGGCGTCGCCTCAGTGGACGGCCAAGCGTATAGCAGACTGGACGTGTCGAAGGTCGCGCATACCTTCACCGTCCCACAGTTGGGGATCAACGTGCCCATTCCAGGTGACGCGCCTGCTGGTCATAGGGGAATCACCGTGACCTTCTCCTTCAGGACGGGCGCTAACGGGATGTATATGTGGCGGTGCATGGATCCCTGCGGCAGCGGCGTGAGCGGCTGGAGTGGCCCGATGGCGACAATGGGCTACATGCAAGGGATGATCATGATAGGCTAGACGGCGCCAGAGCGCCGTTCGCTGCAGACAAGCGCCCATTCCTCCTCCCTGTGCCGATAGGATGGCGTGTGCTGCTCTCCAGCTCGCGCCACCCCTCTTTTTTGTACCGCATACCTCCCCGACACCCTCCGAAGAAAGAAGCGCCATTGATCGAACAGTTCTTCGAGGCCGCGCTCAGATCGCGCTGAGGTTCAGGCGGCACGCATCTCGCCGATGGTGAACAGTCCGCGTACAGTCCGTGTGGGGAGGCCGTCTTGTAGACTTTGCGCCACTTCGCATCAAGGAGCGCCAGAATGCCTCCCTTCTCGTCGGCGATGGCTTCCAGTTCATCCAGGCTATAGAACAGCAGATCGCCCACACTGGTGATCGCCCTCGGTTCCGGGAGCCACAGGTCTACGATCCCCGCGCTGGTGAAGACGCCCAGCGCCATTTAGAGCAAATTTTCGCGTTTCTTGGCGCGGCGCGTTTGCAACGGGATAGTCGCTGAGGAGACGCTGAAGGGCTGGACGCGACGGGAGGCCGTTTGCCGGACTGGGCCAGGGGACGGACGCTGACTCCTTCGACCGGTCAGGCAGGACAGCACGCGGAAAGAACCCCCACAGGGTACCGGTCGAGCCGGGAGCAGCGGGCAGTATCCAGGTTCACTGGCGCCCGAATGGCGTCACGCTGATCAGCGAGCAGGGGATCACGCGGGAAGGCGCAGCCGTCCTCACAGGCCGTCAGTTCGCTGTAGGGAGGGGGATGCAGGCCGCAGGCGCGCATCCCCACAGCGATCGGCAGACGATGCGGAACACGCTTTAAGAGCGTGATGGAGAAGTAGGGTGTCTTGCTGAGGAAGCGATAGCCCCCTTTGGCCCTGGTGGGGCGAGCCGTGCGCGGAGCCGTGCGTCGAGCCAGTCGGGGCAGTGGTCGGCCTTGCGTTCTGCCGCCACCACCCGCGCGAGCTCTTGCTCATCCGACAGCCGACGCCACAGCTCATCACTGACTGCGACATCGAAGGAGCAGTCGACCGTATCCCCCCTGCGCTAAGGATGGTCGGCGTGTACGCGTCCATTGCTTGCCCAGCACGCACATGGGGGACGACCGCCCGGCGCATCTCACGCAGGACCAGCACGCGGGATGTCTCTGGGGTGTCTTGCGTCTCAGTGGGCGTGTGCGTCATCATCGCAGCCTCTTTCGTCAACGGGCCAACGCGTCGCTCCTCTAATACTACAGCCGCACTTGTGGTAGGATACGGAGGAAAGCCAGGCGTCGCGCCGTGTTGGGAGGTGTGGGATGGCAGCAGCAGGGTCCACCGTCGAAGCGGTCACGGCATGGTCAATGGAACTGGCACAACTCCACCGCCGCATCGCTCCCCGGTTCGCGCGTGCTGAGCCACGCCAGCGAGCATTGGCCTATCTGCAGGGCTTGCTCAGCCCGGTCGAACGCAAGAATGGCTGGCAGTTGGCCGAGGAGGCTGGTG
>Ga0307374_10002044_pt1 | contig 36561 bp, 32 predicted proteins | sample OX3MG_FD_202532 | JGI IMG/M metagenome (GOLD analysis project Ga0307374, IMG submission 202532) | Soil microbial communities from Risofladan, Vaasa, Finland - OX-3 | ecosystem: Environmental > Terrestrial > Soil > Coastal area > Acid sulfate soil | place: Finland: Risofladan, Vaasa | collected... | reverse complement strand
CGAAAGCGAGTACGGCCTGTACGGCCTCGACCCCGCCGAGGCCTCAGGTGGGGATGTCGCCGATGCGCCGGACGGGCACCCCGGCGTAGACACCGGCCTCCTCGATGCTCCGGTTCACCACACTTCCGGCGCCGACCACGGTCCCCGGAGCGATGGTCACACCGGGCAGGACGGTCACCCGGGCCCCCAACCAGCATCCGTCCCCGATCTTCACCCCTAGCTGCTCGTGGCGCTTGGTCACCCGTCCGTCCTCCATCGGGTGGGAGCCGGTGGCGATCATGGTCTCCATGCCGATCTGGCAGTCCCGACCTATCTCAATCGGTCCACCCTCGAAGAAGCAGGACCAGTTGATGAAGGTCCCCCGCCCGATGGACACCCGCCGGCCGGTGAAGACACAACGGGGACTGAGCAGGAAGGTCCCGAGCCGGAATCCCACCGCCCTGTACATCAGGTAGCGGACCGGCGCCGGGACGATCGGGAGCCCGGCCAGCGAGTTGATCCAAGTCAGGCGAACGGGCTCCACCACCAGCAGGACCAGTCTCTGGCGCAGTCGGGACCGTTCCGGGCGGGGTTGACTCGCGTCAATGCTCATGATCACAAAGGAGCATAAAGTTCATAAAGTAAGTTAATACCCTGACCGGGGCAGCCGATCTGAAGGATCGTGACTCCCTGGGATACTCGCCATTTCGTAGCGGGCCCGCTGGCCCGTCTCCACGGCGCCTCCCGGCGGCTTCTGTCGCTGCTCGGTCTGGCTGTGCTGCTGGGCACCGCTGTCATGGCCACACCTGCGATCACCGCTGCGGCCCAGGCGGCCCAGCCCGCGGCCTCCTCACCGGTTGCCACCCCGGCCCCCCTGCACTTCGGCGTGGTGGACGGGAACCTGATGGCGTGGACGCCGGCTCAGATCAACGCCAAACTCGACACGGCCTCAGCGCTGGGGGTGAAGTTCATCCGGGAGCAGTTGAGTTGGGCCGCCATTGAGCCTCAGCCCGGCGTCTACAACTGGACCCCCGTCGACAACCTCGTCTCCGCCGTGGCCGCCCATCACATGCAGCTGTTGGCTCTGATCGACTTCACCCCGGGCTGGGCCCAGCCCGTCGGGTGCGGCTCCTTCAAGTGCCCGCCGGCCGATCCGTCTCAGTTCGCCGCTTTCGCCGCCGCCGCCTCGGCCCGCTATGCCCCCTACGGTGTCCATGACTGGGAGATTTGGAACGAGCCCAACATCGTCAACTTCTGGCGACCGGCCCCAGACCCGGCGGCCTACAGCCGGCTGTTGGCTCTGACCGCGGCCGCCCTCCGATCGACCGATCCCCAGGCCTTCATCGTAACGGGGGGCCTGGCTCCCACTGCCGATGCCAACGGCAACATCGACCAGCTGTCCTACCTGCGGGGCCTGTGCGCCAACGGAGCTCTCGGCGTGACTAACGCCGTGGGCGTTCATCCCTACTCCGCCCCGGTCGGCCCCGACTACTACGCCCCCTGGAACGCATGGAGCCAGCTGGCCCAAACGGCCACCAGCGATCGGAGCATCATGAGCTCCTGCGGAGCGGGATCCAAGCAACTGTGGGCCACCGAGTACGGCGCCCCGACCAACGGCCCGGGCGCCCTGGCAACGGCGTCCAACCTGAATCTGACTGCTCACCCCGACCATGTGGATGAGGCCTTCCAGGCCATCATGGCCACCCAGGCGGTGCAGTACGCAGCGTCCCAGAGCTGGTTCGGTGCTCTGTTCTGGTACTCGTACCAGGACCTGGGGACCTCGACGTCGACCAACCAGAACTTCTACGGCCTGCTCCACTACGACGGCAGCCAGAAGCTGGCCTTCGCCGCCTACCAGGGAGCCATCGCCCAGGTGACCAACCGGATCCAGTAGCGCTTCGCTTCCCGACCCGGAATCCGCGGGTGCTGAGGCTGTCTAGCTTGGGCCTTATCTCCACCCGCATTGCCATAGCCGGGGCCACGGGCTACGTCGGCAGCCACCTGGCCCGACGCCTGGCCGGCTCGGGCCACGAGGTCATCGCCCTCAGCCGCCGGGGCGCCGGCCCCGGACGGGACCCGGCCGATGCCGGCGGGCCTGGAACCGTGACCCACCGGGCCGCCGACGTCGGGGACAGCACCGCCGTCCGGGACGCCCTGGCCGGCTGCACCGTCGCCTACTACCTGGTCCACGCCATGGGCGAGGGCTCCGGCTTCGAGGAGGCCGACCGCCGCCAGGCCGAATCCTTCGCCCGGGCCGCCAAAGAGGCCGGCGTGGAGCGGGTCGTTTACCTGGGCGGTCTGGGCAACGCCGAGAAGCTGTCCGAGCACCTGCGCAGCCGGCAGGAGGTCGGGGACGTGCTGGCCCGCTTCGGGCCGCCGGTGGTCGAGCTCCGGGCCGCAGTGGTCCTGGGCTCGGGCAGCGCCTCGTTCGAGATGCTGCGGGCCCTGACCGAGCGCCTCCCGGTCATGGTCACCCCCCGCTGGGTCCGCACCCGCACCCAGCCCATCGCCGAGGCCGACCTGCTCCGCCATCTGGAGTCGGCCGCCACTGCCCCTGCAGGCGTCTACGAGATCGGCGGCCCCGAGGTCACCACCTATCTGGGCATGATGCGCTCTTACCAGGAGGCCCGGGGTCTGCGCCCCCGGCGCATCATGACCCTCCCCCTCCTGCCGCCGTCCCTGTCGGCCTGGTGGGCCGACCTGGTCACCCCCGTCGACCGCAAAGTTGCCCATCCCCTCATCGAGGGCATCTCCACCGAGGTCGTGGTGAGGCGACCGAGCGAGCTCTTCCCGACCGACGGGCTGAATGTCACCCAGGCCATCCGGGCCGCCCTGGACGACCAGGCCGCCGCCATCCCAGGCCGGCTCATGTCCTTCGTCCCCGGCTCCGTCGAAGGCGTCAGCGCCATGCGCTCCCATGCCCAGCTGGGGGCCGAGGACGTGGGACCGGCCCGGGCCGACCTGGGCACCATCGGCGGGGACCTGCGCTGGTACGGGTTGGCCCTGGCCTGGCGGGCCCGGATGCTCCTGGGCCGGCCCTTCGGGGAGCGCCTCTCCCTCCACTGCCCACCCCGGATCGAGCCCGGGGCCACGGCCGACTGGTGGACGGTCGAGGTCAAGGACGAGACCACCCTGGTCCTCGGCACCACCTCCTGGTTCTGCGGTGACGCCTGGCTCGGTTACCGCATCTCCGACACCGACGAAGCTGGCGGTCCCCAGGTTCAGCAGGTCGGCGCCCTCCGGCCCAAAGGTGCCTTGGGGTTCGCCTACTGGATGGTCCTCTGGCCCATCCACCAGGTCGTCTTCCGGGTCATGGCCCACCGCCGAGCCGCCCGGGCCTCGGCGTCCCGTGAAGCCCGAAGCGCCGCCCCCTCCAGCGTCCCGTCCCGGCCCGACCTCACCGAGCGCCCCACCTAATCCTCGCCTGCCACCCTCTCCGCTAGCGCCGCCAGGCGGGAGAGGGACGGCCAGAAACGTGGGCCCTTCATCTCCAGGGCCTTGCGTTCCACATAGGCCAGGTCGCGCAGCGAGCCCGCTTGCAACATGGCCTCGATGTCGACCCAGTCCTTGGGGCGGTCAAAGACAAGCTTGAACACGGTCAGGTCTTCCGCCGTCAGGAATGGCAGGGGCTCTCCCAGCGGGGAGTGCCACTGGCGCCGGGCGAACACCTCGTCATAGGCAGCCGACAGGGAGAAGAAGAGGTCGACCCGCACCGGGCCGTCCGGGCGGAGGAGCCGGACACCCGCCACCGGGGGCAGCCACTCCGACGCCGGGCGTTCCGCTACCCACCCCAGCGGAGCGAGCAGCCCCACCACCGCCTCGGCCCGCTCATGACCAGTGGCCACATCGACGTCTGCGTCGATCGTCCCTCGGGGCTCGGCGTGGTAGCCCAAGGCCAGGGCGCCTCCGATGGCGTCGTCTATGCCGGCGGCGGCCAGGACGGCATGGACCTGGGCCGCCGCCTCCAAGGCGTTCACGGGCGGGGACCCTCCGGCCCGGCACATTGACGGGCCTTGTCCTCGGCGATCAGAGCCGCCGCCTCCACCACCGCCACCAGGGCCGCATTCCGATCGGCCTCGGACCAGCCCGCCCTGACGGTGGTTTCCTCGTCAATCTGGGACCCATCCGGGTCCCAATGGTCCGGATAAAGGTGCTCATCGGAGAACCAGCCGGCCTTGGGGATCGGCGCAGGAAACACCCGGCCGACCGTGTCCAGTGCCGCCAGCCGGTACCCGCACGCCACCACAATGCGATTCAGCATCTCGGCCGACGGGCTACGCCGGCCGTGCTCATATGCCGAGATGACCCCCTGGTCCGTCCCCACCATGCCGGCCAGCCCCACTTGAGTCAGGCCCCGCGACATCCGAGCCCACCGGATGAAGCCCGACAGGTCCCCGAGAACGCTCCTCATGCACCGAGTTTATGTCGTATGCGACATGAGAGTAGGCAGCGGGGCCCCCGGGGCCCTACATGGTCATTATGATGACCATGTGATTCGTCAGGTGACTGCCACTCAGGCAAAAGCTCAGCTGCTGGCACTCCTCGAGGACGTGTCAAATGGGGACGAAATCGAGGTCACCAAGCACGGTCGGACGGTCGCCAGACTCGTGCCAGCCCGGGGACCGGCGGCCCTCAAGGACCTGATGGCCGGCCGGGTCCGCTCCGACGCATCCGACGAGGAGTTGTTCTCCACCAACGAGGACTGGGAGTCCTCCTGAGCACCGTCCTTCTGGACACCCACGTTCTGTACTGGTGGACAGCCGACTCGGGCCGAATCAACCAAACGGCAGCACGGATGATCGACAGCGCCGACGAGGTGGCGGTGGCCGCTGTCTCCTGGTACGAGTTGGCCTGGCTGGCCCAGCACGGCCGGCTGCACAGCGACCAGCCCATCCGCGCCTGGCTGACCGAACTGTCCCGGCATGCTCGAACAGCCGGTCTGACTCCGGCCGTGGCGGCCGTAGCGGTAGCTCTCCCAAGCACCTTTCCTGGCGACCCGGCCGACCGGCAGATTTATGCAACCGCTATCGAGAACGGTTGGCCGCTCGTCACCAAGGACACCCGGATGCTCGACCACCCCCATCCTCGCCAGGTGGCCTTCTGGTGAGCCGCTCCATGTCCTATCCGACAGGCCCGACCCACTAGTCCATCGCCCTCAGCTCTTGGGCTTCTTGGCCCGGCTGGGGGCGACCCGGTCCGGCTCGTTCGGCATCTTCGGATAGACCGGCGGCCAGGGGGCGTCCATGAGCCCGGCCTCCATGTCCCGCCGGCTCATCTCCAACAGCGGCTCCAGGGACTGCGGGTCCATGTCGGCCCAGGCGTCACCCGACTTTTCGACCAATCCTGGAACCGTCTCCAGGGTGAACATGTCCGGGTGGACCGAGTCGAGCTCGTCCCAGGCGAAGGGCGTGGACACCTGGGCGCCGGGCCGGGCCCGTACCGACCAGGCCCCGAAGACCGTCTTGTGAGGCGCGTTCTGGTTGAAGTCGATGAACACCCGGTTGCCCCGCTCCTCCTTCCACCACGCCGAGGTGCACAGGTCGGGCCGGCGCCGATCCAGCTCCCGGGCCAGGGCCACCGCCGCCGCCCTCACCTGGAAGGAGTCCCACTCCGGCATCAGGCGCACGTAGATGTGGATGCCCCGGTTCCCTGTGGTCTTGGGACGCCCATCGATCCCGAGCTCGGCCAGGAGGGTGTGCACCTCGGCCGCTCCCTCCTGCAGCATGGGGAAATCCACCCCGGGTGATGGGTCCAGGTCGATGCGCAGTTCGTCAGCGTGGTCGGGGTCCGACGCCCGGCTGGGCCAGACGTGGAAGCCCAGGCAGCCCAGGTTGACCGCCCATATGACGTGGGCGATGTCGGCGGCCACCAAGGCGTCCGAGGTGGTCCCGTTGGGGGTCGAGACCACGGCCGTCTCCAGCCAGTCCGGCCGGGACTCCGGGACCCGCTTCTGGAAGAAGGAGGAGCCGCCGGCCCCGTTGGGGAAGCGCTGAAGCAGGACCGGCCGGCCTCCCATGGCCCGCATCAGCGGCTCCTGGACGGCCAGGTAGTACCGAACCAGGTCCAGCTTGGTCTCTCCCCGCTCGCTGAAGAAGACCTTGTCCGGGTGGCTGATCGCCATCTCCCGCCCCGCCGCCTCCACCACCGCCTCTTCAGCCACGGTCAAACGGTAGGTCAGACCAGGCTGTCGGCCCAGGCCTGGTACAGCTCCCGGTAGCGGCTGGGCCGCTCCAGCAGTTCGGCCGGGCTGCCGTCCTCCACCACCCGGCCGTCATCGACGATCAGCACCCGGTCGGCTATCTCCACCGTGGTCAGGCGGTGGGCGATGATGACGGCGGTCCGCTCGGACAGGAGGGTGAGTAACGCCCGCTGGATGAGCCGCTCGCTGGGGATGTCCAGGGAGGCGGTGGCCTCGTCCAGGATCAGCACCTCCGGGTCGGCCAGGAAGGCCCGGGCGAAGGACACCAGCTGGCGCTGGCCGGCGGACAGGCGCCCGCCCCGCTTGCCCACCGGGGTGTCGTAGCCCTCGGGCATCCGGGAGATGAAGCCGTGGGCTCCCACGGCCCGGGCGGCGGCCTCGATCTCGGTCTGGGTGGCCTCGGGTCGGCCGAAGGCGATGTTCTCGCCCACCGAGCGGGAGAAGAGAAAGCTCTCCTGGGTCACCATCACCACGTGGCGGCGCAGTTCATCCCGCCCGATGCGGCGCAGGTCGACCCCGTCGAGGGCGACGGTCCCGGCCGTGGGATCGTAGAAGCGGGCCATGAGCCGGGCCACGGTGGACTTGCCCGCCCCCGTTTCGCCCACCACCGCCACCGTCTGGCCGGCCGGGATGTGCAGATCCAGGCCCTCCAGGATGAGGCGGTCCCGGTAGCCGAAGTCGACCCCGCTGAAGGTGATCTCGCCCCGCACCGGCTGGGCCAGCACGACCGCCTGCGGGACGGGGGCGGGAACGTTGGCGGCTACCGGGGAGGCCGGCTCCGGAACGCTCGGCGCCTCCTCGAGCACCCCGGACAGCTTCTCCAGGGCGGCGGCGGCGGACTGGAACAGTGTGTAGAACTGCGACAGGTCCAGGATCGGATCCAGGAAGCGGCGCAGGTAGAGGATGAAGGCGGCCAGCACACCCACGGTGATGCGGCCGTGTTCGACCCGCACCGCCCCGACCAGCAGCACGGCGGCCAGGCTGGCGTTGCCCAGAGCCTTGACCCCGGGCCCGAACACGGCCACCAGCCGGATCGACCACTGATTGGCCGAGCGGTAGGACTCGTCCAGGTCCTCGAAGATTTCCTGGTTCCGGGGCTCCCGCCGGAAGGACTGGACGGCGCGGATCCCCCCCAGGGACTCGACGAAGTGCACGATGACGAGGGCGACGGCCTCCCGGGTGGCCCGGTAGGCGCGGACCGACTCCCGCCGGAACCAGCGGGTCAGAATCACCGCCAAGGGAGTGGCCAGGAAGACCACTCCGGCCAGCACCGGGTCCTGCCAGACCAGGATGGCGGCCACCGTCAGGATGGTCAGGCTGGCCCAGGCCAGCACCTGCAGACCGTCCATCAAGAGGTCGGATATGGCATCCACATCCGAGGTCAGCCGGGAGATGACCCGGCCCGATGTGTAGCGCTCGTGGAAGCTGATGGACAAGGACTGGAAGTGCTCGAAGACCCTCTGGCGCAGATCGAGGAGGACGGCCTGGCCGACCCGGCCGGTGACCATGGTGAAGCCGTAGTCGCTGGACGCCTGGAAGACGCCGGCCAGGGCCAGCCCGGCCACGGTCAGGAAGAGGGGCAGATAATCGTGGTGGTGTTGCACGGCGGGTAGGCCGCTGTCGATGGCCCGCTCCACCAGCAGGGGACCCACCATGCTGGCCACGTCGAAGCCGATGATGAGGGCGCCGGCGGCCAGGAGGGATCGGCCATGCCGGGCCAGCAGCGAGCGCAGCAGTCTCTGGCTGCGGCCCCGCAACATGGCCGACATCGGAGCGGTGACCACCTCGGCGTCCTCGGCCGCCACCCCCCGCCACCGGGTAGCGGTGCCGGCGTCGGCCTCGGCTCCGACGGCGCGGCGTCGGAACCGTCCCCCCTCCGAGGCTCCGGAAGGGTCCGGGGGACTGGGCGGCGCTGGAGAACCGGGCGAGGAAGGAACCGGCGCCGTCATCGGGCTGACACCTCCCACCAGGCCGGCTCCGGCTCGGTGCCGGGGATGGGGGCGCGGGCCGATTCCTCCTCGGCCCGTGGCTCCTCGTCACTGAGGTCAACAGGGGCGCCGTCCACCTCCTGGGCCAGGATGGCCCGGTAGGCGGGAAGTGAAGCCATGAGGTCGTGGTGGCTGCCGGTGGCCACGATGCGGCCACCGTCCAGAAAGGCGACCCGGTCGGCCAGAGCGACGGTGGAGGGACGGTGGACGACCACCAGGGCGGTGGTCCCGGCCAGGACCCGGCTCAGGGCCTCCTCCACCTTGGCCTCGGTGTGGACGTCCAGGGCCGACAGCGGGTCGTCCAGGACCAGGACCCGGGGCTTGCCCAGGATGGCTCGGGCCAGGGCCAGTCGCTGGCGCTGCCCACCGGAGAGGGACAGGCCCTGCTCCCCCACCCGGGTGTCGAGTCCCCACGGCAGGTCATAGGCGAAGCCGGCCTGGGCCGTGTCCAGGGCCTCATCGATCTCGGCGTCGGTGGCGTCGGGGGCGCCGAAGGTCAGGTTCTCGCGCACGCTGGCGCTGAACAGGGTCGGCTCCTCGAACGCCATCCCCACATGACGGCGGAGGGAGTTGAGCTGGATGTCCCTGATGTCGGTTCCGTCCAGGGTGACCCGCCCGGCCGAGACGTCGGCCAGTCTGGGCACCAGGGAGATGAGCGTGCTCTTGCCCGAGGCAGTGGCCCCGACCAGGGCCACGGTCTCGCCCGGGGCGATGTCGAGGTCGACTCCGTCGAGCACCGGGACGGCTCCGGCCTGGGCGGAACCGTCGGAACCGGCGGGCCACCCGGCGCCGGCCCCGCCCGAGCCGTCAGCGCCATCGGCGCCGGCGGCGCCCTCCGTCCCATCGGCGCCAACGGCATAGGAGAAGCAGACCCCTTCGAAGCGCAGATGGCCGGCGCAGTCGGCCATGGCCATCGCCCCGGGCCTGTCGGTGATGTCGGGCTCGGTGTCGAACACCTCCCAGATCCGCTCCACCGCCGCGCTGGCCTCCTGGGCCATGGCCAGGATCTCGCCCAGGCTCTCCACCGGCCACACCAGCATGAGGAACAGCGACACGAAGGCGACCAGGCCGCCGAGGGTCATGACCCGGTCGCTGACCGCCCAGGCGCCCCCGAGCACGATGGCGGCCAGGGCCAGGTTGGGGATCAGGCCCAGAACAGCAAAAAAGCGGCCCCGGAGCCGCACCGTCACCATCGACGAGGACTGCAGGGTCCGCGCCATCCGCGCGAAGCGGGCTTTCTCCAGCCCATGTCTCCCGAACGCCTTGATGACGCGGATGCCGACGGCGGCCTCCTCCACGATGGTGGTGAGGTCTCCCTGCTGGTCCTGAACCTTCCGGCTGGCCCGGTGGTAGTCGCGCCGGAAACGGTTGCCGGCCACCAGGATGGGGATGACGGCCACGATGGCCACGAAGGCCAGCCGCACATCCAGGTGCATCAACAGCGCCACCACGTAGATGAAGGTCATGGTGTTGACGAACAGGTAGATCATCCCGTAGCCGACGAACTGACGGATCAGGGTGATGTCCCCGGTGGCCCGGGACAGCAACTGGCCGGACTGCCAGCGCTCGTGGAAGGACACGGGCAGACGCTGGAGATGGGCGTAGAGGTCGTTGCGGATGTCGGTCTCCACCCCGGTGGCGGCGCGGCCCAGCACCCAACGCCGGACGCACAGCAAGAGTCCCTCACCCAGTCCCAACAGCAGGGCCAGGCCGGCCAGCAGCCACAGCCCACCCCGGTGGTGGGTGATCGGGCCGTTGATCACCGCCTCGGTCACCAGAGGCACGGTGGTCACAGCTACCAGTGCTCCCGTGGCCGACATCCCCATCTCCAACATCTGCCGGCGGTACGGGCGCACATAAGGCATGAGGCGCCTAATGGCTCCTGTGCGCATTTAAGACACCGTACGCCTGGCCTGTGACCATTGCCCAGGAATTTCCCAGCTGGAAACGGCATCTTGGCGGCGTGGGCGCCACCCGGCTTCGGAGCGAATTCCCAGGTTGGCCCCAGAGCCGCCTGAGGGGCCGGGTCGATGCTTCCTCCATGACCACCACCGATCTCCCGGCCCGCCCCGGACTCCTCACCATCGACGCCAGTCCAGAGCGCCGGGCCACCGCTGATGTCGAGATCGTCATCCCCGTCTACAACGAGGAGGCCTCCCTGGAAGGCTCCATCCGCCGCCTGCACACCTACCTGCGGGACCGCTTCCCGCTCGGCTGGATCATCACTGTGGCCGATAACGCCAGCCGGGATCGCACCTGGGGCGTGGCCTGCCGCCTGGCCAACGACCTGGAAGGTGTTCAGGCCGTCCATCTGGATGAAAAGGGCCGGGGCCGGGCCCTTCGCTCCGTCTGGGAGACGAGCCAGGCCAAGGTCGTGGCGTACATGGACGTCGACCTCTCCACCAACCTCGACGCACTCCTGCCTCTGGTGGCCCCCCTCCTGTCCGGCCACAGCGACGTGGCCATCGGCTCCCGCCTGGCCTCGGGGGCCCGGGTGATCCGCGGCACCAAGCGCGAGCTCATCTCCCGCACCTACAACTTCATCCTCAAGGCCACGCTCCACAACGGTTTCAGCGACGCCCAGTGCGGCTTCAAGGCCATCCGCGCCGACGTGGCCCGGGCCCTGCTCCCCCTGGTGGAGGACAACGGCTGGTTCTTCGATACCGAGCTGTTGGTGCTGGCCGAGCACAACGGACTGCGCATCCACGAGGTGCCGGTGGACTGGGTGGACGATCCCGACTCCAGAGTGGACCTCGTCACCACCGCCCGGGATGACCTGAAGGGCGTGGCCCGGATGTTGCGCCGTTTCGCGGCCGGCGGGGGCCAGGTCCCGGCCGGTGCGCTGCCCGAGCCCGGGGACCAGATCGAGACCGGCCTGGCCGCCCAGCTGGTCCACTTCGGGAAGATCGGACTGGCGTCGACGGTGGCCTTCGGTGTGCTGTTCTCACTGCTGGCCGGGCCCATCGGCAGCTTCGGCGCCGACATCGTCGCCCTGGCCGCTTGCGCCGTAGGCAACCTGGCCGCCAACCGCCGCATCACCTTCTCGGCCCGGGGCCGGGCCGGCCGGGCCCGGCACTGGCGGGCCGGCCTGCTGGTCGCCCTCGCTCCCCTGCCCCTGACCCTTCTCACCCTGGCCGTGGTCACCGCCGCCGGCGCCGGCAGCCTGTTCACCGACCTGGTGGCGCTCACCACGGCGAATCTGGCCGCCGCTCTCGGACGCTTCCTCCTCCTCCGACGCTGGGTGTTCGGAAAGGCCGCCTGAGTAGCCTTTCCTGAGCTTCCATGACCCTCCGCCTGCGCCTGGTCGGCGCCCTGGTAGTGCTGGTGACCGTCGGCCTCGGCCTGTTCGGGCTGGCCACCTACTCCCTCTACTCCCGCTCCCAGTACGACCAGCTGGATAACGCTCTGCGCCAGTCCGCCCCGGCCGTCTCCCGCCAGCTCGAGTTCCAGGCCGGGGGTGGAGCCAACAACAACACGCCTCCGCCCGGGTCGGCCGTGTCCGGCGGGGACGACCAGGGGGCAGCCGGGGCCGAGAGCGCAGCCGTCCCCGGTAGCCCTCGAGGCGGGCCGGGCATCTTTGCCGGGCCGGGGACCTATGGGGAGTTGCTCAGCTCCTCCGGCTCCGTACTGGCCCACGTCCAGCTGCCGACCGGGACCTCAGCCCCGAAGCTCACCGGCGCCGAGTTGGTGCGTCCCGCCGCCGGGCAGGTCCGGTTGTTCACCACCGGATCAGTGTCGGGCCGCGGGAGCTGGCGGGTGCTGGTATCCGATTCGGACTACTCGGCCGGCGCCGTGTCGGCGGTGGCCGTGCCGATGTCCTCGGTGGAGAGTTCGCTTCAGCACCTGGTGCTCATCGAAGTGCTGGGGGCCGCCATCCTTCTGGCCCTGCTCATCTTCGGGGCCTGGGAGGTCCTCCGGCGGGGCCTGTTGCCGCTGGAGCGGATGGCGGGTACGGCCGGGCGCATAGCCGAGGGTGACCTGAGCCAGCGGGTGGAGCCGGCCGAAAACCGCAGCGAGATCGGACGTCTGGGTCTGGCCCTCAACACCATGTTGGATGAGATCGAGGCGGCGTTCCGGGAGAGGCGAGCCACGGAGGAGCGACTTCGCCGGTTCCTGGCCGATGCCTCACACGAGCTGCGGACGCCGCTCACGTCCATTCAGGGCTTTGCCGAGTTGTTCCGCCTGGGCGCCGACCATCCCCAGGTCGACCTGCCCACCATCATGCGCCGTATCGAGCAGGAGTCGGGCCGGATGCGCCTGCTGGTGGAGGACCTCCTGCTCCTGGCCCGGCTGGATCAGCCCCGGGTCCCGGAACTGGCTCCGGTGGACATGGCCGTGCTGGCCGCCGACGCCTGCAGCGACGCCATGGCCGGCGCCCCCGACCGTCGGGTCACCCTGGATGCGTCCCAGCCGGTGGTGGTGATGGGGGACCAGTCCCATCTGCGCCAGGCCATCGCCAACCTGGTCACCAACGCCGTCAAGCACACCCCGGAGGGATCACCCATCGAGGTCAAGGCCGACCTGATGGACGGAGCGGCCCAGGTCAGCGTGCGGGACCACGGTCCCGGACTCGATCCCGAAACCCTGGCTCACGCCTTCGACCGGTTCTGGCAGGCCGACCGTTCCCGGACCGGGTCGGGAGCCGGACTCGGCCTGTCCATCGTCACGGCCATAGCGGCCGAGCACGGGGGGCGGGCCTGGGCCGCCAACGCCACCGACGGCGGGGCCCTCTTCACCCTGGAGCTGCCCCTGCGGGGAACCCGCTTCGACCCTGAAGCCCAGGAGGCTCCCGGCCTGCTCACAGGAACGCGGGGGAGAGTCGGGCCATGACGACCCTGGTCCCGACGCGGCCGCCCGAGGACGAGTGGGGCCCTGCCCTGGTCGGACCCGGCCCGTCCGGCCGGCGGTCCGAGCGGACCCGACGGTCCCGATGACCCCGGCGGCCGGGGGCCGGGCGGTGGTGGCTCCGGCGGCTCCGGAGGCGTTCCCCCCGAGCGCTCCCGGGCCGTCCGCCTGGTCCGGGGCCGGCCCGAGGACCCGGCCTGGGCCCGACCCGCCCTGCTTGTCCTCCTGGGATTCACCGCGGCTCTCTATCTCTGGGACCTGGGGGCATCGGGCTGGGCCAACAGCTTCTATTCCGCCGCCGTGCAGGCCGGCACCAAGTCCTGGAAGGCGTTCTTCTTCGGCTCCTCGGACGCCTCCAACTTCATCACCGTGGACAAGCCCCCGGCGTCTTTGTGGGTCATGGAGATATCCGCCCGCATCTTCGGATTGAACTCCTGGTCGGTGCTCGTGCCCCAGGCCGCCGAAGGCGTGGCGGCGGTGGGCATCCTCTATGCCACCGTTAAGCGTTGGTTCGGCCCCGGGGCGGGGCTATTGGCCGGGGCGGTCATGGCCCTGACCCCCGCCGCGGTGTTGATGTTCCGCTTCAACAACCCCGATGCCCTGTTGGTGTTGTTGTTGACGGCCGGGGCCTATGGCATCACCCGGGCCATCGAGTCCGGCTCCCGGCGTTGGCTCATAGTTGCTTTTGTCCTGGTCGGGGTGGGCTTCATCACCAAAGAGCTCCAGGCCTTCCTGGTGGTGCCCGCCTTCGGGCTGGCCTATCTCCTCTGTGCCCCACCCCGATTCTGGCGCCGGGTGGGGGACCTGGCCTGGGCCGGGGTGGCCCTGGTGGTCTCTTCGGGTTGGTGGGTGGCGGCAGTGCAGCTGACCCCGGCCGCCGATAGGCCCTACATCGGCGGGTCCCAGGACAACAACCTTCTCAATCTCATCTTCGGCTACAACGGCTTCGGCCGCCTGACCGGTAACGAGACGGGCAGTGTGGGGGGCGGAGGCACCGGCACCAGCATGTGGGGCGCCACCGGTCTCGTCCGGATGTTCAACGCCGAGTTCGGCACCCAGGCCTCCTGGATGCTGCCCGCCGCTCTCATCCTTCTGGTGGGCGGGATCGCCATGACCGTCCGGGCGGCACGCACCGACCGAAGCCGGGCCGCCCTCATCATCTGGGGCGGCTGGCTGGTAGTCACGACTCTGGCCTTCAGCCTGGGCCAGGGGATCATCCACCAGTACTACACGGTGGCCCTGGCCCCGGCCCTCGGAGCGGTGGTGGCCATCGGCGCGGCCATGCTCTGGACCCGCCGGCATCATCCCGCCGCCCGGGTGACGGCGGCGGTGGCGGTGGTGGCCACGTCGCTGTGGTCCTATGAGCTGCTGCGGCGCACCCCGACCTGGCACCCCTGGCTGGGCCCGGTGACCCTGGCCGCCGGGGCCGTGGGCGCCGGGGGCATCCTTCTCTGGCCCCTGCTCGGCACCGACCGTACCCGGGCCGGAATCCCCCGGCACCGGAAGGCCATCGTCGGCCTGGCGATAGGCGGAGCGGCGGCGGCGGCCGCCTTCATCGGACCGGCCGCCTACGCCCTGGAGACGGCGGGAACACCCCAGGCCGGATCCATCCCCACCGCCGGACCGGCCGGCGCATCTGTCCAGGGCGGGCCGGGCGGACCGTCCGGGGGCTTCAACCCGGGCCGGGCCGGGCCGAGCGGAGCCGGCCGCCCGGGTGGCCCCGGAGGCGCAGCCGGCGGCGGCTTCGGTGGCCCCGGCCTCGGTGGGACATCCACCGGCGCGGGCACCGGCACGACCGCCCGCCCCTCCTTTGCCGGCGGGACCCTCGGTCGGACCCGGGGTGGCTTCGGCGGGCCGGCGGGTGGTGCCGGCGGGGCCGGCGGTCTGCTCAACGCCAGTACACCCAGCGCGGCTCTGACCAAGGCCCTGGAGGCCAACGCCGGCAGCTACAAGTGGGTGGCCGCCACGGTCGGGTCCAATTCGGCCTCCGGCTACCAGCTCGCCACCGGTGACCCGGTGATGGCCCTCGGCGGCTTCAACGGCACCGATCCCTATCCCACCCTGGCCGAGTTCGAGGCCACAGTGGCCAAGGGCCAGGTCCACTACTTCATCCCCGGCGGCGGAGGCGGCCCCGGCGGAGTCACCAACAACTACAGCTCGGCCATCACCAGTTGGGTGGAGAGCCACTTCAAGTCCGAGACGATCGGGGGCAGCACCGTCTACAAGCTGATCGAGCCCACCTCCTCGACGGCTTCCGGGACGTAGACGGAGGCATCCTCCGCTCTCATCACGGCGGCCAGGACCGGAAGGTCCTGGCCGCCGATGAAGCACAGGGCCCGGGTGGTGCGGGTGACGGCCACGTAGAGGGCAGCCATCCCCCGGGGCTGTTCGTCCATGAGGCCGGCCGGGTCGACCACCACCACTCCGTCGAACTCCAATCCCTTGGAACTCACCACGTCGAGGACCACGATGGGCGCCTCCAGATCAACGTCTTCGGCCGGCCCGGCGCCGTCGTGATCAGTGTTCAGCTCGGAGCGGAGCGGAGTGTTCAACTCGGAGCGGAGCGGCCCGGTCAGCGGGCCCGGCGCGATGACCCCGATGCGGCCCCCGGCCAGCGCCCCCGACAGGTGACGGGCCGCCGCCAGCGCCGCCTGAAGCTGTTCATCGGCGTCGTCCACCGGGATGAGGACGGGCTCGACACCGGCCCGTCGGACCGACTGCGGGGGCGAGCCGCCACCGGCCGCTTCGAGCAGACCGGCAGCCAGGTCCATGACCTCCTGGGGGGTGCGGTAATTGACGCTGAGTTCGCAGATGGACAGGGGAACGGTGGAACCCTCCAGGGCCGGGGTCAGGGCGTCGGCCCAGTCGGCCGCCGCCCAGGCGCCGCTGGCCTGGGCCAGGTCGCCCGTGATGGTGAAGGACCGGGAGGGGCAACGCCGGGCCAGCATCCGCCACTGCATCGGGGACAGCTCCTGGGCCTCGTCCACGAGGACATGGCCGAAGATGCGATCGGCGCCGACGGTCGGGGCGGGAGCCTCCTCGCCCCGACCGATCCCCCCGGTCATGTGGGCCAGCACCGACTCGAACAGCTGCTGCTGGTAAGGGCTGAGCACCTGCTCGGGGCGCCAGGAGGCATGGCATCCGCTGGTGCCACAGGTCCAGCGCCGCGAGGTGGGGACCCAGGACAACTCGGCGCCGCACCGGGGGCACTCCGGAGCCGAGTCCGACATCACCCGGTCGATCAGCTCGGCCTGGGCCTCGGCCTCGGGACCCGAGGGACGGGTCCGGCCCGGCGCCGATGACAGTGACGAGGCGACCGGGCCGATGAGAGCACGGGCCTCGTCCACCAGGGCCACGTCGGCGGCCGTCCAGCCCTCCTCCCCTCCGGTACCGAGGGCGACCAGCTCCTCGTCCGCCAGCACGTCCCTGGCCGCCCGGGCCAGCAGGGCCGGGCTCGACCACATCGCCCTGACCACGTCGGCGCCGTCCAAAGCCGGCCACATCCGCCCCAGGGCGGCGCGCACCTCGACCCGGCCCGCCAACTGCCGACGCAGGCGCCCGGTCTCCACCGGATCCCCCGCCGCCGCCTCGGCGCTCATCCGCCCAGCCAGGTGGAGGCGCCGGCGGGCGGCGGAGTTCTCCTCGGCCAGGGCGTCGAGGGTCAGCTTCTCGACCAGGCGGCGGCGCTGGGCGTGGGAGCCGGCTCGGCGCCGAGCCCGGCTCACAATGGCCCGACTGGCCTCCACCGTCAGCACCAGCCGGATCGATCCGTTGTCCACCACCAGGTCCTCCCGCAGCGGCCGGCACAGCAGGGCCCGGGCCCGGGCGATCACCTTCACCATGCGCAGGTCCCCCTTGACCCGGGCCGCCCCGGCGGAGTCCGCCCGGGTCGCCTCGACCCCGTCGACCAGCCCGCCCGGGGTGGCCAGGGTCACGGTGTGTTCGCCCAGGGAGGGCAGCACGTGCTCCACATAGCGGAGGAAGAGCGGGTTGGGACCGACCAGCAGCAAGCCGGTGGTGTCGAGTGGCACCGGGTGGGCGTAGAGCAGATAGGCGGCCCGGTGCAGGGCCACTGCCGTCTTGCCCGTCCCCGGACCGCCTTGCACCACCAGCGTCCCTCCCAGGGGCGAGCGGATGACCTCGTCCTGCTGGCGCTGGATGGTGGCCACGATGTCCGCCATCCGCCCGGAACGCCGCCGTCCCAGCGCGGCCAGCAACGCTCCCTCGCCCACCAGCACCAGATCGGATCCGTCGTGGCCCTCGGCGCCGAGCAGTTCGTCCTGCATCCCGCTCAGGCGCCGGCCCGCCCCCTCCCCCCGGAAAACATGGTCTTTCAGGTACTCGTAGTGCCGCCGCCTCACCACCCCGTAGTTGTCCAGCGGGGTGGCCCGGTAGAACGGCTGGGCCGCCTCGGCCCGCCAGTCGACCACCAGCGGCTCCCGGTCGGCGTCATCGACGGACAGGCGGCCTATGCGCCAGGTCTGTCCGTCCTCCCCGTCGATGCGACCGATGACCAGGGGCTGATTGCCCACGTTGAGCCGGCTCAGGCGGCGGGCGGCGTTGGTCACCCGGATGTCGCGCTCCAGACGGCCCTGCTGAGTCCCGCCGGCGCCCGAGGCGCGTACCTCGGCCGCCACCGCTTCGGCCTCGGCCCGGATGACGACCAGCCGGGCGGCGGCCTGGTCGAGCACCGCCTGTTCGCGTTCCAACTCGGCCCTGGCGTCCACCGGCTACCTCCGAGGTCAGAGTGAACGCTAAATCGGAGGGCTTGGCAAGCCGGAAACCTCAGTATTTCCAGGCCTTTTTGAGGGTCCGCGTCTCCCCTCTTGGTTCTATTTTACCACCGCTTCCACCCCGGTGGCCAGGGCCAGGGCCAGGAACACCGCCGCCCCCACCACCCGGGCCTGACGGGCCGACAGCAGACCGAGCAGGCGCGGCCCCAGGATGACGGCCAGGGCCGCTACCGCCCACAGGGCGGCCAGGGCGCCCAGGCCGACGTTGAGGGGCGAGTGATAGCGCAGGGCCAGATTGGCCGTGATGACCTGGGTCAGATCGCCCCACTCGGCCACGAAGATGACGGTGGCGGCGGTGAGGATGGTCCGCCGCCGGGAGATGGCCTCGACCACGGCCATCTCCTCCTCCTCGTCCTCCCTGGCCCTCCAGGCGAATACGGCGGTGCCCAAGAAGAGCAGGGAGGTCAGGGCGTCGACCACCCTGGCGGGAAGGACGTGAAAAATGGCCACCCCGACCGAGACGGCTATGACCACGTGGACCAGAAAAGCCAGGGCGGCGCCGATCCACACCGAGCCGGGCCGGCCCCGGGCCGAGAGCACCAACGAGGCGAACATGGTCTTGTCCGGCAGTTCGCCCAGGAACACCAGTCCGAACACGGCGCCGATGACGGCCGGGTGCAGTCCCACCCCCGGAAGCTAAGCCACGCCGGCCTAACCTAAGAACCCGATGACCACCACCACCGCCTCGCCCGCCGGGACCCCGGGAGGCCGCTCCACTCCCAGCTTCCCCGAGCGGTTCCGTACCGGGCGGGCGACCCACGGACCCCTGGTCCTCGGCCTGGATCCCTCGGGCGAGTTGCTCCGCTCCTGGGGGCTCAACGATGACGCCGAGGGCCTGGAGCGTTTCGTGGACATCAGCGTGGAGGCGGCGGTCGGGTCGGTGGCGGTGACCAAGCCCCAGTCCGCCTTCTACGAGCGCCAGGGTTGGGCGGGCATCCGGGCCCTGACCCGCCTGGTGGCCGAGTTGCGCCAGGCCGGCGTGCTGGTCCTCCTCGACGCCAAGCGCGGGGATGTCGGCTCCACCAACCAGGCCTACGCCGAGGCCTACCTGGGCGCCGACGCCCCCATCCCGGTGGACGCCATGACCCTCACCGCCTACCTCGGCCTGGAGGCCATGGGGCCGTTCCTCGACCGGGCCCGTGAGGCCGGATCGGGACTGTTCATCGTGACCCGGTCGTCCAATCCCGAGGGCCGGGCCATCCAGACCGCCGTGGGAACCGACGGGAGCAGCGTGGAGGCCGGGATGGTGGCGGCCCTGGGCCGCCTCAACCGTGCCGCCGGCACCGACGGGTCGGGGAGTGATGGGTGCGGGCTGTTCGGAGCGGTCTTCGCCGCCTCCCACGATTACCCGGCCGACATCGACCTGGTCGCCATGAACGGGCTGTTCCTGGTTCCCGGGCTGGGGGCCCAGGGCACCACCCCGGCCGATGTGGCCGAGTGCTTTGCCGCCTGCCCGGAGCGGGTGCTGCCCTCCGCCTCCCGTTCCCTGCTGGCGGCCGGCCCCGACGTGAGCCGGCTGCGGGACGCCGTCCTGGCTTTCGGAGCCGAGGTGAGCGCCGCCCTCAGCTGAGCCCGCCCCGCCGGTGGCCGGTGGCCGCCGCCGAGCTGAGCTCTACGTCAGGGGCTCGGACACCAGCGAGAAGGTCGGGGACAGGTGGGCGGTGTCGTTGAAGCGCCGGATGATCCAGCGGTCCTTCATCACCACGATCTGGGAGATGGAGCCGTTATCGGCACCGATGAAGGCGAAGGCCCGGCTCTTGGCCACCTGACGGATGATCTCGCCCACCACGCCCCCGTGGGTGAAGACGGCCACCCGACCGTCGGGATGGGCTATGGCCACCCGCTCGATGCCGGCCCGGACCCGGGCCTCGAAGTCCTCGGCCATCTCCCCGCCGGGAATGGCGTCCCAGCGCTCCTCGCGCATCATGCGCATGGCGTCGGGATGGCCCTCTACCACCCGCTTGCGGTAGATGCCGCCCTCCCAGTCGCCCAGATGGACCTCGCGCAGGTCGGGCTCCACCCTCGGCACCAGGCCGGTCAGGCGGGCCAGGGGGGCGGCCGTCTCGGCCGTGCGGCGCAGGGTGGTCACGTAGATGGCGTCGATCCGCTCCAGGGCCAGCCGGGCGCCGACCCGTTCGGCCTCCTCCCGCCCCTCGGGGGCAAGGGGCGGGTCGCCCTGCCCACCCACCAGGGGGAAGTCCTCGCCCTCCCGGTGCGGGGCCGATTCACCATGGCGGACCAGCAGAATCTCGGTCGCTCCGGGCGGGGCCTGGAAGCGGTGCTGGCGGTATTCGGTCTGATCGCTCAAGACGGCGAAGTTATCCGGAGGGAGCCAGGAGGGCGGCCAGCCGCCCGGTCAGGTCATCGAGCTCCTCCAAGGTGGAGCGGAAGGCCGACATCGGACCGCCGATGGGGTCCTCCACATCGTCCTCGGGCGAGTTGCCCATCAGCTCCCGGCGCTGGCGTCCGGCGCCCAACCGGCCCAGCCACGCCTCCCGGTCGGCGCCCGGGTCCAGGGCACCCACCACCTCGCCCCGGCGGACGATCTCCTTCAGGGTGAAGATCCGCCCGAAGGCGGTGGGGGCCAGCAGAACCGCCTCCCGCAGGTGCTCCCGGGCCATGGCCAGGACCAGGTCGGAATTCTCGATCAGCGACCGGCGGAGGCGGCGGCTGCGGTGGCCGGACCCGTCGATGCCGCGGGCCGAAAGAAGGGAAGCGACCTCGGGTGCAGCCGGGTGCCCGTCCTCGAGCAGGCCGGCCGAGGACACGGTGGCGTCCTGGCCCCGTTCCTCCAGGTGGCGGCGCAGCAGAGCCTCGGCCATAGGAGACCGGCACATGTTGGCCGTGCAGACGGTCAGGATGCGCCAGGCCGGCGGGTCCGGACTGATCAGACGGCCCGCACCACGCCGGCGGCCCGGGCCGCCTTGGCCACCGCTTCGGCCACGGCCGGGCCCACCCGCTTATCGAAGACGCTCGGGACTATGTAACTGGCCGAGAGCTGGTCCTCTTCGACCACCCCGGCTATGGCCTCAGCGGCGGCCAGCTTCATGGACTCGGTGATGTCGGTGGCGGAGGCGTCCAAGGCGCCGCGGAAGATGCCCGGGAAGCACAACACGTTGTTGATCTGGTTCGGGTAGTCGCTCCGCCCGGTGGCGATGACCGAGGCGATCCCCTCGGCCTCCTCCGGACGAATCTCGGGGTCGGGATTGGCCAGGGCGAAGATGATGGGGTCGGAGGCCATCGACCGGATGTCATCGGCGCCGACCAGGCCGGGCCCGCTCACCCCGATCAGGACATCAGCACCGCGCAGCACCTCCTTGAGGCTGCCGGAGCGGCCCTCGGCGTTGGTGTGCTCGGCCAGCCACTGCTTGGACACGTCCAGCGGACCGCGCCCCGGGTGGATGGCGCCGGTGCGGTCCACGGCCACGATCGGGCCGACACCGGCCTCGAGCAGGATCTTGGCGATGGCCACCCCGGCCGCGCCGGCGCCGGCTATCACCACGGACAGATCACCGATCTTGCGGTCCACCACCTTGAGGGCATTCCAGAGGGCGGCCAGGACCACCACGGCCGTGCCGTGCTGGTCATCGTGGAAGACGGGGATGTCGAGGCTGGCCTTGAGCCGCTCCTCCACCTCGAAGCACCGGGGGGCGGCCACGTCCTCCAGGTTCACCCCACCGAAGACGGGGGCCAGTCGTTCGACGGTCTCCACCAGCTCATCGGCGGAGGAGACATCCAGGCAGACCGGGAAGGCGTCGATGCCGGCAAACTCCCGGAAGAGTTGGGCCTTTCCCTCCATCACGGGCAGGGCCGCCAGCGGCCCGATGTCACCCAGGCCCAGGACGGCGGTGCCGTCGGTGACCACCGCCACCGAGTTGGACTTGATGGTGAGGCGGTGGGCCAGGCGGGGATCCTCATGGATGGCCATGCAGACCCGGGCCACGCCGGGGGTGTAGGCCATGGACAGGTCGTCCCGGCTGGTGAGCGCCGACTTGGAGCGGACCGTGATCTTGCCCCCCGCGTGGAGGGCGAAGGTGCGGTCGGTGACGCCGTGCAGCTTGACGCCGTCGAGCGACTCGACCCGGGCGGCAATGGAACGGGCGTGATCCTCGTCCCCCGCCAGGACGGTGACGTCCCGCACCATGCGGCCACCGGTGACCTCGACTATCTCCAGACCGGCGATGTTGCCCCCGGCCTCCCCTATGGCCGTAGTGATCCGCCCGAGCGAGCCAGGCCGGTTGTCCACCTCCACCCGCATGCTGATGGAGAAGGCGGAGTTGGGCGTGGGCGCCATCCCCCGAAGCTATCCAGCCACAGGGGTTCCCCGATAATCAGCCCCGGTGATGCCGGCGGGCTGTCAGGGGGTGGAACCAGGGACCAGGACCCTACGACCTGACAGCCGGCCTCCGGCTCAGACCTCTTCGGTGTGCATCTGCTCCAGGCAGCGGGCAATCTCGGAAGCCCGGAAACGGCGATGCCCCCCCAGGGTCCGGATGGCGGTGATCTTCCCCGCTCGGGCCCAGCGGGTCACGGTCTTGGGGTTGACTCTGAACATGCCCGCCACCTCGGCGGGAGTCAACAGTGCGTCCTTCTGGTTCTGATCGGCCATTGGTCTCTTCCACTCCTGTGTTGCCCCGGACACGAACGTGCCGAAGTCCCTACATAGAGGAAGGTACGGACATAACGCACCGATATCGATAGTCAGAACGTGTCAATTGGTGTCAACCCGGTATCTAGTCACCCAGGTCGGGACAATCCCCCCTTCCCGCCTCCGGCGGGGCCCCCCTTCCCGCCTCCGGCGGGGCCCCCCTTCCCGCCTCCGGCGGGGCCCGCCTACCCGGGCAGGCCCGGGAGTTGAGCGACGCCGGTGCCGGCCAGGACCTCCCCGACCACCACAGCGTCGACCCCCGCCTGGCGGAGGGCCGTCAGGGCGGCCTCAGCCTGCCCGGGGGCAACCGCCACCACCATGCCGAGGCCGAGGTTGAAGACCCGGGCCATCTCGGCCCACTCGACCTCCCCCAGGCGCTGGATCTCCCCGAAGACAGGCGGCACCACCCAGGTCCCCCACTCCAGGCGGGCATCGGAGTCCGGCCCCAGCATGCGCGGCACGTTGCCGACCAGGCCGCCCCCGGTGATGTGGGCGGCGGCGTGAAGGCCGGGCCCGATGGCGCCGGCCAGGGCCCGCAAGGCCGGGCTATATATGACCGACGGCTCGAGGAGGACCTCACCGACGCTGATCCCGGCCCCGGCCCAGGCCGGATCGGCCAGGTCCCCGCCGGCCACCTCCAGATAGACCCGCCGGGCCAGGGACAGCCCGTTGCAGCGCAGCCCGGGACTGGCCAGCCCGATCAGGACGTTCCCGGGCCTGACCCGGTCCGGACCCAGAACGTCGGCCCGGTCGACCACACCCACGGCCGTGCCGGAAAGATCGAATTCCCCGTCGGCCATGGTGCCGGGGTGCTCGGCCATCTCCCCGCCCAGCAGGGCCGCCCCGGCCTGGCGACAGCCCTCGGCCACCCCCTCCACCAGGGCGGCGGCCATCTCCGGTTGGAGGCGGCCCACGGCCAGGTAGTCCAGGACGAAGAGCGGCTCAGCCCCCTGGCAGGCGATGTCGTCCACGGTCATGGCCACCATGTCGATGCCGACCGTGTCGTAGCGGCCCAGGGCCGAGGCCACCAGAGCCTTGGTGCCCACCCCATCGGTGGAAGCCACCAGGACCGGTTGGCGGTAGCCCTCGGTGCGCAGGGCGAAAAGCCCGCCGAAGCCGCCGATGTCGCCCACCACCTCGGAGCGGTAGGTGGAGCGGACCGCCTCCTTGATGAGGGAGACCGCCTTGTCCCCGGCCTCGATGTCGACGCCCGCCCCGGCATAGGTCTCCGGCATTAGCGGAGACCGCCGGTGGGGCTGGGGCCCCCGCCGGCCCGGCGATGAGCCGTCAGGCGAAGAGCCATGAGCAAGGTCTCCGGCATTAGCGGAGACCGCCGGTGGGGCTGGGGCCCCCGCCGGCCCGGCGATGAGCCGTCAGGCGAAGAGCCATGAGCAAGGTCTCGGGCACTACCCGAGCAGGGGCGGGGCGGGGTCGAGCGAGCCCTCCCGCTCGAGGACGCTCTTGGTCAGGCTCACCGGCACGGCCACGGGGTACTCCCCGCTGACACAGGCGGTGCAGAAGCCGGCCCGGGGCGCCTCGATGGCCTTCATGAGGTTCTCCTCGGACAGATAGGCGATGGAGTCCACCCCCAGGTAGCTGCCGATCTCGGGCACGGTCAGGTTGGCGGCCAGGAGATCGGCCCGGGTCCCGGTGTCGACCCCGTAGAAGCAGGGCCACCGGTAGGGCGGGGAGGAGACCCGCAGATGGACCTCGGCCGCCCCGGCATCCCGGAGCATCTTGGTGATGGCCTTCTGGCTGGTGCCGCGCACCACCGAGTCATCCACTACGACCACCCGCTTGCCCCGGATGTTGTCCCGGATGGGGTTGAACTTGCGCCGCACGCCGGCCGCCCGCAGCTCCTGGCTGGGGGCGATGAACGTCCGCCCGATGTAGCGGTTCTTGACCAGGCCCTGGCCGTAGGGGATCCCGCTGGCCTTGGCAAAGCCCTCGGCGGCGGGTACACCCGACTCGGGCACGCCCATGACCATGTCCGCCTCCACCGGGGACTGCTCGGCCAGCAGCTCGCCCATGCGGACCCGGGCCCCGTGCACCTCCTTGCCGTAGAGGATGGTGTCGGGCCGGGCGATGTAGACGAACTCGAACGAGCACAGCCGGGGCTCGATGCGCTCGGGGGCGAAGGGATGGACCGTCCTGACCCCGGTGGCGTCGATGATGACCATCTCGCCCGGGTCCAGCTCCCGGACCAGGTGGGCGCCGATGACATCGAGGGCGGGGCTTTCCGAAGCCAGGACCCAGCCGGCATCCAGGCGGCCGAGGCACAGGGGCCGGAAGCCGTGGGGGTCGCGCACCCCGATGAGCCGGGCCGTGTCCATGAGCACGAAGGAAAAGGCGCCCTCCAGCATCGGCAGCACCTCGACCAGGGCCCGCTCCAGGTCCCGCCCGTCGCTGCGGGAGTTCTCATCCAGGGGGAAGCGGGCTTCGATCAGCTCGGCCACCAGGTCGCTGTCGCTGGCCACCACCCCGGGCAGCATCCCGGCCTCGGTGGCCAGCTGGGCGGTGTTGGTCAGGTTTCCGTTGTGGCCCAGGGCGAAGCCGGCCTCCCCGACGGAGCGGTAGACGGGCTGGGCGTTGCGCCAGGTGGACGAGCCGGTGGTGGAGTAGCGGGTGTGGCCGATGGCCAGATGGCCCTGGAGGGGCTTGAGGGTGCGCTCATCGAAGACGTTGCTGACCAGGCCCATGTCCTTGACCACGGTGATGGTGTCCCCGTCGGAAACGGCCATCCCGGCCGACTCCTGGCCCCGGTGCTGGAGGGAGTACAGCCCGTCAAAGGTGAGGAAGGCCACCGGCATGCCCGGGGCGTAGACACCGAAGACCCCGCAGGCGTCCTTCATGTCCTCTCATTCTCTCACACAGTTATGGTCCTCCCGATGATTGATCTGCACACCCACTCGACTATTTCGGACGGATCGGACGATCCTGACCGGCTGGCCGAGCTGGCCGCCGCCGCCGGCTGCCGGGCCTTCGCCCTCACCGATCACGACCGGCTGGACGGGATCCCCGAGGCCCGCCGGCGGGCGTCGGAGCTGGGCGTTGAGCTCATCCCCGGTTGCGAAATCTCCTGCGAATGGACCTCCGGCACCTTCCACCTCCTCACCTACTTCGTGGAGGCCGGCAGCGACCCCCTCGCCTCCCTCCTGATCGAGCTGCAGCAGGCCAGGGACGACCGCAACCCCCTCATCATCGAACGGCTGGTGGCCCTGGGCCTGCCCATCACCATGGAGGAGGTGGAGGCCGAGTCGGGGGGCATCGGGACGGGCCGGCCCCACATGGCCGCCGTGCTGGTCCGCCACGGAGCGGCCAACTCTGTTCAGGACGCCTTCGACCGCTGGCTGGCCAAAGGGCGGCCGGGCTACGTGGACAAGCGGAAGCTGACTGTGGCCGAGGCCCTGGCCGCCGGCCGGGCCTCGGGCGGGGTGCCGGTGGTGGCTCATCCCCTCAGCCTGAGCTTGAGCCCGGCCGAGCTGGACTCGACCCTGGGGGAGCTGGCCGATCTCGGCCTGGGCGGGGTCGAGTGCATCTACGGGCGCTACTCCCCCGAGGACCGGGCGGGCCTGGCCGGCCTGGCCCGCTCCCACGGGCTGGCGGTCACGGGCGGGTCGGATCACCACGGCACCTACAAGCCCGACCTGTCGGTGGGGACCGGGACCGGGGACCTGGACGTCCCGGACTCCGCCCTAGAAGACCTGGCGTCTCACCGGCCGTGACCGCGCCCCGCCACGTCCGGGCCATGAAGAAGTACTGGGAGGAGCGGGCCGCCCTCAATGCTGCTTGGTACGTGGACACCACCGTGGACTGGGACGAGCCGGACATGGATCGCTTCTTCGAGACGGGACGGCGCATCGTGGCCGAGGCCATGGACGAGGCTCCTCCGACCGTCACCCCCCCGGCTGGGCACCAGCTGGCGGTGGAGATCGGCAGCGGTCTGGGGCGGGTCTGCGCCGCCCTGGCCGAGCGGTTCGACCGGGTCATCGGAATCGATGTGGCCGACGGCATGGTGAGCCGGGCCCGCCAGCTGGTGGACCGGCCCGACGTCAGCTTCGAGGTGGGGGACGGGATGTCCCTGCAGCCTGTGCCCGACGCCAGCGCCGATCTGGTCCTCTCCTTCACCGTCTTCCAGCACGTGCTGCGTCCGTCGGTGATCGAGGGCTACCTGGCCGACGCCGCCCGGGTGCTGCGGCCCGGCGGCCTCTTGGTGTTCCAGTGGAACTCGACCACGGGGACCACCCGGTGGTGGCTGCGCCGCAGCCTGCTCTACCTCGTTGAACGCTCCGGGCTGCGCCGCCAGGAGCGGGCCACCAATGCCCCCGCCTTCCTGGGCACGACCCTGTCGGTGGCCCGGGTCCGACGGGCCCTGGAGCGGACCGGCCTGGAACTGCTCGAGGTCCGCGGGGCGGGAACGCTCTTCACCTGGGCATGGGCCCGGGCCCCGGGCGGATGAATCCAGCCGTCAGTGTCGGTCCGACGGCTCCCGCCGTCAGTGTCATCGTGCCGGTGCGCGACCGCCGGCAACTCTTGCGGCGGTGCCTGGACGGGCTGGCGGCTCAGACCCGGGCCGACCACGAGGTGATCGTGGTCGATGACGGGTCTTCGGACGGCTCCGCGCTGGAGGCGGAGGCCGACTCCGCCGCCGGACGTCCGGTCCGGCTGCTCCGGACGCCAGGGATCGGGGCGGTGGGGGCCCGCCGGCTCGGCGTCGAGGCGGCCAGGGCCCCGGTGTTGGCTTTCACCGACTCCGACTGCGTCCCTACCCCCCGGTGGCTCGAGTCCGGGCTGGCGGCCATCGGGGCCGGGGCGGCCCTGGTGACCGGGCCGACCTGGCCCGACGGTCACACCCGGCCCCTGGAGCGCAGCCTGGCCTCCGACGGCCGGGATGGGCTCTACGCCACCTGCAACATCTTCTTCCGGCGGGACGTCTACTCGGACGCCGGCGGCTTCGATCCCGGAGCCGGGGCCCGCTTCGGTTTCCGGCCCGGCCGGGTGCTGGCCGGCACCGGCTTCGGGGAGGACAGCCTCCTGGCCTGGCGGATCCGCCGGAGCGGGGCTCGGGCCGAGGTGTGCGAGGAGGCGGTGGTGCGCCACCATGTCTTCCCGGCCGACCCGGTCGAAAGCGTGCGCCGGGCCTGGGCGGCCGGAGCTTTTCCGGCCCTGGTCCGGGAGATTCCCGAACTGCGCCAGACGTTCCTGGTCGGGCGGGTCTTCCTGGGCGGCCCCTGGCGGATCGGCCTCTACGTCGGCGTGGCCGCCGGCGTGGCACGGCGCCGGGGATGGGCCGGAGCCGGCCTGGCGGCCTGGGCCCTGTGGCGGGGGCGCATGAGCCTGGCCGCCGAGCCCTCCCGGCGCCGGGCTCTGTGGGCCGTGCCGGCCGACCTGGCCGTGGACGCCCTCACCGGCGCGGCCCTGGTGATGGGCAGCGTGCGGCACCGATCGGTCGTGCTGTGAACGAGGGGCCCTCGTCACCGGCCCAAGCCGCGGGCAACCGCCCGGCCGTAAGCGTGGTGGTGCCCACCTACAACCGCCTTCCCCTTCTGACCCGGCTGCTCGACGCCCTGGAAGCCCAGCAGGGGATCGACTTCGAGATGATCGTGGTGGACGACTGCTCCACCGACGGCACCTGGGAGTTCTTGGGCCGGCGGTGCGACACGGACGCCGGCGCCGGCGGGGTGACGCTCCACCGGTTGCGGACACCGGTGAACGCCGGTCCGGCCACGGCCCGGAACATCGGATGGCGCCGGGCCAGAAGCGACCTGGTGGCCTTCATCGATGACGACTGCGTCCCCGGGCCGGGCTGGCTGGAAGCGCTGGCCGGCGCCGTCTGCGGGGGCGCGGACATCGCTCAGGGCGCCACCCTGCCGTTACCCGAGCAGGCTGCCGGGCGGGGCCCGTTTGCCGTCTTCGTCTGGGTCGACCGGGACTGCGGGCGCTACGAGACGTGCAACATCGCCTACCGGCGGGGGCTGCTCGAGCAGCTGGACGGGTTCGATGAGTCCTTCGGCACCGTCGGCGGGGCGCCGGTCTGGGGCGAGGACGTCGATCTGGGTTGGCGGGCCCGGGAGGCCGGGGCCCGCTTCGCCTTCGTTTCCGCCGCCCTGGCCTATTGCGAGGTGCACCGCTCGGACTACCGGGCCTACCTCGGCCAGATTCGACGGCACGGGGGCCTGGTGCGCAATGTGGCCCGTCATCCCGGGCTGCGCCGTTACTACCCGGCGGACATGTTCATGCAGGCCAGTCACCCCCTGTCGCTCCTCGGTCTGGCCGGACTGATGTTGATGTCGTCCCGGCCGGCGTCGCTCCGGCGCGCCGCGGTGGCGGCTGCCCTCGCCCTTCCCTATGTCTGGTACCGCACCCGGACCAACCCGCTGCCATGCCGGCCCCGGAACCGGATTCCGGTCCTCGTCCTGGCCTGGGCCGCCGACGTGGCCGACACGGCCACGATGGCATCCGCCTCCGTCCGCTACCGCAGCTTCTTCATCTGAGCGCCTCCTTCGGACGCAATCCACCGTCCACCGGCCGGCGTGGCTGTACGGCGCGGCGCCGGGGCCACTCAGGCCGAGAAGGGTCCGGACCAGATCCCCGGGGGCGGACCGGGCGGCAGAGGGTCCCCGGACCGGCGGAACACCATGAACAAGTGGGTGCCCATTCGGCGCAGGCCAGGCGTGGCCCGGCACAGGGCCTCGATGCGGTCCACAGCTCGGCGCCCGGCCGGGCCGTGGCGTTCGAGCCAGGCGGCGGTGGCGCTCTGGGGCGGCGGGAACTCGAAAGTCGACCAACTCACCGGGGAGAGTCCGGCGGCGTCGAATAGCTCCTGGGTCTCGGCGGGGATGTGGTGGGTGTGGGGCAGATAGACGTCGGGAGCCTCATCGGGCAGGCCCAGCAGACTCCGATCCACCGGCTCGGGCCAGACCCAGGGCCGCAACGACATCAACCCGGGCCGGTCGGCGGCCGCCATCTTCTCCAGCCAGGCGAAGAGGTGACTAAGCGGGCTGCGCAGCGGCACTTCCGAGGCGTTGTTGGTGGTGAGGACCACCATCCCGCCGGGACGCAGCACCCGGGCCAGTTCCCACACCGCCCGCTCCGGGCGCATCAGATGTTCGATGACCTCGCTGAAGACCACCACGTCGACGCTGGCGTCGGCCAGCGGCAGGGTCTCGCCATCCCCGCGCAGCAGGGCGTGGCGTAGCGGAGATGAAGAGCTGGCCAGCTTGCTGGCGGCATATTTGATGTGATGACCGCCGTAGTCGAGCCCGATGTAGAAGGCCGGCACATCCGCCAGCCGATCGGCCACCAGCACCGACCCGCATCCGACGTCCAGGATCACCGCCCCGGGGCGGAGATGGCGGCGGGCCTCGGCCGCCACCAGGTCGTAGCGCATCTCGTGGCGATGCCGGTGGTAGTCGCCCCAGAGATCGAACTCCTCCTCGATGGTGGGAACGCGCAGGTTGTAGTGCAGGGCGAAGGCCACCTCGTGGGCTGTCCGCAGCTGGTTCCACTCCAGCTCCGTCTGCGTCTTTCCCTCCCGCCGGTAGCGGGCGTAGACGACCGACCAGAGCCCGAGCAGGCCGGCTAGGGCGCCGGCCCGGCGGCGGAGACGAACTCCAGGCCACACCGCCCCCGCCAGCAGCACGGCCGGGAACAGCGGGCGAACGACGCGCTTGAGCGCCGCCGGCGGCCGGATCACTGCGGTGAACGCCCGGTCATTCGGAGCGGACGCGCCCCGGCCCCCCGCATCCTGCTCATCCCCGGCCAGCATGCCATCCGGGGGCGGGCCTGGAAAGTTGTGGCACGGTAAAGGCGTGTACCGGCCGTCGAACCTGCGGGAGCTTCCGTGGTACGCCCACAACCGCTGGGGCGGACGGGGCGTGTCCGAGTGGCGCAAGCTGGTGGTTAAGGCGACCCACCGGCACTGCCGGGTCGAGTTCCAAGGCCCGGTGTTCCTCGGACCCGGCTTCAGCCTCGACATTGCCGGACCGGGAAGCTTCATAGTCGGCTCGGGAGTCACCTTCCGCCGGGGCTTCGTCTGCGAGATCAGCGGGGACGGCCGGGTGGAGATCGGTGACGGATGCACCTTCACATCCCACGCCCTCATCCAGTGTTCGACGTCGATCGCCATCGGCCCGGGCTGCGTCTTCGGCCAGTCCCTCTCCATAGTGGACGGCCGGCACCGCTTCCGGGATCCGGACGTGCCGATGCTGTCCCAGGGTTACGCCTTCCGCCCTATCCGCATCGAGGACGGGGTGACGGTGATGGGCAAGTGCACCATCGTGGCCGACATCGGCCGCCGGGCTGTCATCGGCGCCCATTCCCTGGTGATCCACGACGTGCCGGCCTACACCCTGGCCGTCGGTACCCCGGCTCGGCCGGTGGAGTACTTCGGCCACGGTGATCCGCCCCCCGGGGTTCGGCGGTCCGCTCCCGGAGCGGAGTGAGCGACAGCCGCGCCTTTCGGGCCGCCGACCTGGCCGTGGTGATCCCCACCCGCCAACGCTGGGAGACGCTGGGCCGCTGCCTCGATGCCCTGGCCGCTCAGAGCCAGACCGGCTTCGAGATCATCGTGGTGGCCGACGGCCGGGACCAGTTCCCCGATCTGGGCGACCATGCCGACTCGGTCACCCTCCTCGATCAGGACCACGCCGGGCCGGGGGTGGCCCGCAACCGCGGCATCGCTTACAGCCGCCGTCCCCTGGTGCTGCTGATGGGCGACGACATGATGGCCGATCCTGGCCTGGTCGACGCCCACCTACAGGCCCACAACCGCCGACCCGGACCGGATGACGCCGTCCTCGGCCTGGTCCGCTGGCACCCGGACTCGGCCCGGGGCGATATTCAGCAGTGGCTGGACTGGTCGGGCACCCAGTTCGACTTCACCGGGTTGAGCGGGGGCGATGAAGCGGGATGGACGCGCTTCTACTCCTCCAACGTCTCCTTCAAGCGGGAGTTGTTCGAACGGGTCGGCGGGTTCGATCCCGACTTCGCCTTCCTGTACGAGGACACCGAACTGGGCTGGCGCCTCGACCAGGCCGGCATGCGTCTTTGGTTCGAGCCCGCCGCCCTCACCCTGCACGACCACCGCTACGACTGGGCGGGCCTGCGCCGTCGTTTCGAAACGGCGGCCCGGGCCGAGCGGCGCATGGTGGCCAAGCACCCCTGGTTCGAGCCCTGGTTCCGAGCCAAGGCGATCGAGGCGTTGACGACCAGACCCCCGGCGCCGGGGTGGGTCGCCCTGGCCGACCGCCTGCCGGACACCCCGTTGCGCCAGAAGGCCAGGGACGAGACCAACCGCTGGTTCCACCGCCAACTGGCCCCCTTCTTCCTCAACGCCTGGGCGGCCGACCAGGACGTGGAGGAACTGGCGGCCTACCTCGGTGATGATTTCGACCTCGACCGGTTGCACCGGCACACCCACGTGATCGAAGACGAGTTGGCCAACGCCCCGGATGAGGGCACCTTCTACCGGACCAGCCAGGCCTATCTGTACGACCTCACCGCCTTTGCCGCTTGGGAAACCAAGATCCCCTACCGGACCGACGTGGCCCGCTACGCCCCGCCCGGCTCGAGGTTGTTGGACTACGGCTGTGGCATCGGGACGGACGGGTTGAGGCTGGGGGAGCTGGGATACCGGGTCGACTTCGCCGATTTCGACAACCCCAGCACCGGGTATCTGCGCTGGCGGCTGGCCCGGCGCCAGATCGATGCCCGGGTCTATGACATCGATACCGAGTCGCTCGAGCCCGGCTACCACCTGGCCTACGCCCTCGACGTCATCGAGCACGTCGATGATCCCTTCGACCTGCTCCGCCGTCTGGAATCGGTGGCCGATCTGGTGGCGGTCAACTTCCTGGAGCCCGACCCGGACGACACCCACCTGCATCACCAACTGCCCATCGCGGCCTTGATGGATCACGCCGAAGCGGCCGGCCTTCTGCGCTACCGGCTCTACCACCACCGGTCGCATCTGGTCATCTACCGCTCGCCCCGGTCGCGGTCCTCGGCGCCGTCGGAGCGCACCGACTGGGCCCGGCTGCGGTCGGGCGCCCGCCGCCGGATAGGAACGGCCCTCTCCGGCCCACAGCGGTGGCGGATGCCGGGCGCCTACGGCGGGAAGGCCTGGTCTTAGGGAAGCTCCAGCCGCCGCCCGGGGGGCCGGCCGGAGGCGAAGCGGCCGGCGGCGGCGTCCAGCCAGGCTTCGAAGCAGTCGGCCAGGGCCTGGCTGGTGAGTTGGGCGGCGGTGCGATAGCCCGCCTCGATCAGACCGGTCCGCCGGGCCGGGTCAGCGGCCAGAGTGGTGATGGCCCGGGCCAGGGCCGGCGGGTCCTCGGCCGGAACGCACAAGCAGTTGTAGCCGTCCCGCAGGTACTCGGCCGAGCCGCCGAGACAGGTCGACACCACCGGCGTTCCGCAGGCCATCGCTTCGAGAGGAGTGAGCCCGAACGGCTCCTCCCAACGGCTGGGGAAGACCAGCACGTCGGCCTGCCGGTAGAGCCGGGCCAGCTCGGAGCGCGGCCTCTGGTCGAACTGCACCGAGCCGCTCACCCCCAGTTCCTCCGCTCGCGCCTCCAGGGCCAGGCGGTCCTCGACGTGTCCGGGCCCGACCACCCTCAGGGTGGTTCCGGCCGGGAGTAGGGCCAGCGCCTCCACGGCAGTGACCGGGGCCTTGTCCGGGTCCAACCGCCCCACGAAGAGCAGCCGGCCTCCCCACTCCGGCGGGGTGTCGGCGGGGCCGAACTCCTCGGCTTCGTAGCCGCTGTAGACCACAGCCGAATCGGGATAGGTCCACCGGCTGTGCTCTTCGGCGTAGCGGTGGGTCCAGTCGCTCACGAACAGGAAGGTGCCGGAGGAGCCGATGTCGGGCAAGGTGGTCGGCAACCCGGTCACGGCCGTCGCCACCCGTCCCAGCCGGGGCCGGTCGGCCCAACCGGTGACCCAGGCGTCCTGATCGGGGCCCCACACCAGCCAGTCGTTGCAGACGGCGTAGACCAGGGGCAGGCCCGTATCCCGGAGGCGGTGCAGAACTCCCATCGACAGGGCCCCCATGGTCCAGACGCATACGACCTGGGGCCGGGAGCTGACCAGGGCGGAGTCAAGGGCCCGCCGGTTGTGCCACTCCATCCGGGCCCGCTCCCGCCGGGGAGGCACCACCACCCGGTGGTCGTTCCAATACAGCCGCAGGGAGCGGATCACATCCGCCGCCGGCCGGTAGTCGTCCCGGATGGAGGGATCGGACCAGTCGCTGGTGAGGACCGTCACCTCATGGCCGCGCCGGGCCAGTCGCTCCAGGACGTCGGCGGCGGAGCGGTCCCCGCCCAACGACCAGGGGGGATACAGGTTGGTGAGGGCCAGGATCCTGGTCACCGGTTCCCTACACTCCCCCGGTGCCGCCCAGCCCCGCCCCCGCCCGCCGGACCTGGTACCACACCATCAATCTGCCCTCGGGGCCGACGCCGGGCTACTTCGATACTCGCGACGCCCCCCGCCATGTGCCCTGGCCGGCCGGAATGAAGGGAGCCCGGGGCCTCGACGTGGGCACCTTCGACGGCTTCTGGGCCTTCGAGATGGAACGACGGGGCGCGGCCGAGGTGGTGGCCCTCGACCTGGACGACATGACCAGGATCGACTGGGCCTACGACCACCGCCGCTCCGGGCCGGAGCGGATAGCCGAGTGGGGCTCGGAGCGCGGCCCGGGGTTCCGGGAGGCGGCCGAGGCCCTGGGCTCCAAGGTGGTGCGGGTCGGCCGCTCCGTCTACGACCTCGACCCGGCCGTGGACGGGACCTTCGACGTCGTCATCTGCGGGGCGCTCCTCCTGCACCTGCGCGACCCCGTCCGGGCTCTCGAGGCCATGCGCTCGGTATGCCGCGGAACCCTCCTCCTGGTCGAGTCGGTCGATCCCTACCTGGAACTGGCCGCCCGCCGGGTCCCATCGGCGCGCCTGTGCCCGGAGTGGGACGAGTGGTGGCGGGTCAACTCCGCCGGGCTGTGCACCATGGTGGTCACGGCCGGCTTTCACATCCAGGAGACGGGCAAGCGTTTCCTGGTGCCCCTCGGTCCGGGGGCGCCGCCCGACCTCAGGCTGTCGGCCCTGGCCGGCGTGCTGTGCGGCCGGCCCGGACAGAGGGGCCTGCTGACCCGGGCCATCCGGGCCGAGCCCCGGCCCCCTCAGGACTCACCCAGCTGAGATCGGGCCGCCGCCTCCTGTAGGTACCCGGCGGCCCGGGCCAGTGAGCCGGCCGAGTGCAGCAGCACGCTGCGGTGCCACGGACCCTGGCGCAGGATGTTGCGCTGCTCGCGGGCCAGTTGGCGCAGTCCCGCTCCGGCACCCCGGTCGCGACGGCCGGACAGTTCGGAACGGTCCAGCAACCAGTCCGAGCGGCCCTGGGCCTGCATGCGGCGCAGCAGATAGGACGGACGCAACCGCGTCTCGGTCAGCTCATGGGTGACCACGGCCCCGGCCACGTAACCGATGGTGCCTCCGGCGGCCTTCACCTTCCGGCATACGTCAACGTCGTCATCGACCATGGGCCGCCCGGCGTTGGGCCCCAACCGAGGATCGAAACCGCCGGCGGCGCTCAGAGCATCAGCATCGAAGGCGGCGTTGGCCGTCAGCAGATAATCATCGGTGTCGAGGACCCGGTCCTCGTCACCCCGGTCGTACTCGGCCAGAAAGCCCAGCAGGGCATCTCCCATCCAACGGGGGACGGGAACGGACCGGTCCAGCCGGACCCGTCCGCCGGCGGCGGTCCACCGCCCACTCCGCACCGGGGCGGTGATGCGGTCCAACCAATCCGGCTCGGGCCAACAGTCGTCATCGAGGAAGGCCACCACCCGGCGGCTGACCGACAACCCGCGGTTGCGGGCATTGGAGGCGCCCGGTCGGGGCTCGTCCACCACCCGCACGCCGGGACGATCCGCATCGGCCACCACCCGATGGGCCACCGGGTCGGCGGCACTGGCCACCACCACCACCTCCCAGTCCACCCCGGCCACGCGCTGGCGGGCGAGCGCTTCCAGGGCCCGGGCCAGACCGGCCGGGCGGTTCCAGGACGGCACCACCACTGTCACTCCCTCCGGGCGGGAGTTGCTCATCGGCCCGGCTCCGGTCCGGCGTCTCCGGCCCTGAGTCCCCCACCGGAGAGGACCGAGGTGGGACGCAGGGACCCTTTCCCCCGGGCCATGGCCCGGGCCTCCCGGGACCAACGTTCAGCGGCGGGGTGATCCCGGCGCAGCCGGGCCGCCGCCCACTGCTCGGCGCAGGCCACGGCGCTGACCGACCGGTAGACGCGGGCGGCGGCCGGACCGTGGGCGCGGCGGTAGAAGTGCAGCAGGGACGCCGTCTCCAATTCGATGCGGGCGGCGCCGAAGGCTTGAACCCCGGAGGCGTTGCCCACGTGGCGGAACACGGCGCCGGGATCGAAGAGCACGTCCCAGCCGGCCTGGTGGGCCCGCCAGCACCAGTCCAGATCCTCGGCGTACATGAAGTACTCCGGATCGAAGCCGCCGATCTCGTCCAACGTGGCCCGCCGCATCAGCAGCGCCGCCCCTACGGCCCAGTCCACCCGCCGGCGTTGGTCATGGTCCCAGAAACCCTCGAGCATCTCCCGTTCCAACTGACGCGGCGCCATCCAGTGCCTGGCCCCCAGAGCGTGGATCAGGGCCATGCGCACGGAGGGAAACGGGTGGGTCGAGTGCTCCAGGGAGCCGTCGGGCCGCTCCAGGCGAGGGGCCACGGCGGCGGTGGTGGTCAGCTCGAAACTGGCCCGCAGCAGGGCCCCGACCGCCCCCGGCTCCGGCCAGGCATCCGGGTTGAGGGCCAGGAACCAGGGGGAGTCGCCCCTCTGGATGAGCCGGTTCATGCCGGCTCCGAAGCCGAGGTTGCGGTCATCGGCGTCCAACTCGGCTTCGGGCACCCCGGTCCGGATGGCTTCGGCGGTGCCGTCGGTCGACCCGTTGTCCCGCACCAACAGCCGGAACAGGCAGCCCTGGTCGGTATCGAGCAGGCGGCGCAGAGCGCCGACGGTGAGCTCGGCCGTGTTCCACGTCACCACGCCGATGTCGATGTCGTAGCCGGCGCTCAAAGCTCGATGCCGAAGCGGCCCTCC
>Ga0307374_10002041_pt1 | contig 36572 bp, 37 predicted proteins | sample OX3MG_FD_202532 | JGI IMG/M metagenome (GOLD analysis project Ga0307374, IMG submission 202532) | Soil microbial communities from Risofladan, Vaasa, Finland - OX-3 | ecosystem: Environmental > Terrestrial > Soil > Coastal area > Acid sulfate soil | place: Finland: Risofladan, Vaasa | collected... | reverse complement strand
CGCTTAGCTCGAACGTTGAGGCGGCACTACAGTGGAGGCGGTCATTTTCGACATAGACGGTACGCTTCTACAGTCTGACATCACTGACGACGCGTTGTACTTAGCGTCTGTCCGTAAGGTACTAGGCAAAGTCAAGGTGCGCCAGTCCTGGGGGATGTACACCCAATTCACTGCTGCCGGCATTTTGGCCGAAATACTTTGTGACAACGCCATAGAGGTGACACCAGAGACAGTGGCTGCGGTTCGCGACTGCTTCGTTGCCAGTGTCGGCCGCCATGTTTCCGCGCGTGGCCCGTTCGCGGAAGTACCGGGCGCAAAGGCCTTTGTGAAAAGTCTACACAAGTCGGCCACGCATCGAGTCGCATACGCTACAGGTGGCTGGCTCGGAGCGGCGCTACTAAAATTGTCCTCCTCGGAATTTCCGCTAACAGGCATGCCGTTGGCTACGTCCGATGATCATGTCGAGAGGCAGGAAATAATGCTCCACGCGCTGCGACAACTGGGTGGCACCTTCAAGACCGTCACCTATTATGGGGATGGACACTGGGACGCCGAAGCTGCGAAATCACTGGGGTGGCAGTTTGTTCCTGTGGGAAGAAGGCTCAATGGGCTCACCAGATATGGGTCGGGTGCCGCCTAACAAAGGGATGGAACGGACAGGCAAAACTGGCGCGCCCTTTGCGGGGGCAAGGGCCGCGCCACTTTTTCCTGCAGCTCATCCCAGTCGTCATGCCGCCATTCCTCGCGCGCCTTGACATGCCATATATGGCATAGACACAATGTGGCATGTGGCGTATCGAGGAGCACCGCCGGATCGATAAGCAGCTATCGTCGGCGCCGCGGGACGTTCTCAAGCGGTACGAGAAATGGAAGGACATCGCCATGCTTTCCGGCCCGTCCGGGCTTCGGCCCATTAAGGGCTTCAACGACGAGGCTCTGGCGGGAGAGTGGCAGGGCCATCGCTCGTCCCGCCTCGGGCTGCAGTGGCGCATCATCTACCGCACCGAGCCGGCTGAGCAGCTGTTTCAGGTGCTGTCGATCGCCGCACATGACTATCGGAGGCCGTAGATGAGCCAATTCCGCCCCGCGAAGAAGCGCATCACCGTGACGGTGGGCGAATCCGTGCGCATCGTTCGGGAGCTGCAGGGCCTGAGCCAGAACCAGCTCGCGGAGCGCACGGGCGTTTCCCAGGCCACCCTCTCTGCGATCGAGAACGACCGAGTCCGTCTGGGTGTCGAGCGGGCAAAAGTGCTCGCAAAGGCTCTCAAATGTCACCCGGCCGTACTGGTGTTCCCGGGCTGGGAAGAGCATCTTCGAGATGCGGCATGAGGTGCTGCTGCAGCCGACGCGCGAAAGCGCGCGGCTGAGTGCCGCGTTGGCAATCGATTCATCACGTCGAGAGGCTTCGCCATGCCTGATACCATCTTCATGATCCACGGCATGTGGGGCGGCGGCTGGTACTGGCAGAACTACCGCCGCGTCTTCGAAGCGAAGGGCTACCGCTGCGTCGCCACGACCCTTCCCTACCACGACATGGACCCGCGCGGCGTCCCGGACCCGCGTCTGGGCACGGCGAGCCTGCTCGATTACGCGGCAGCGCTCGAACAGGAGATCGCGAAGCTCGATACCAAGCCGATCCTGATGGGCCACTCGATGGGCGGCCTCCTCGCCCAGATTCTCGCCGCCCGCGGTCGCGCGAAATCGCTCGTCCTCATCGCCCCCGCGTCGCCGTCCGGCATCGTGGCCCTCACGCCATCGGTGATGAAGAGCTTCTGGAGCGTGCAGACGACGTGGGGCTTCTGGAAGAAGCCGATGCGCCAGACCTTCGACGAGGCGGTCTACTCGATGCTGCACTTGTTGCCCGAGACGCAGCAGCGGGTAACCTACGACAGATTCGTCTATGAATCCGGCAAGGCAGCGCGCGAGATCGGCTACTGGCTGCTCGACCCGAGAAAGGCGTCGCGGGTGGACGAGTCGAAGGTCACCTGTCCCATACTGGTGATCGCCGGCGCCCAAGACCGCATCACTCCCGCGTCGGTGGTTCGCAAGGTGGCGCGCAAGTACGGGGTGGTGGCGACGTACAAGGAGTTCGAGAATCACGCCCACTGGATGGTAGGCGAGCCGGGCTGGGAAGAGGTCGCGGAGCACGCCGCGAGCTGGCTCGCGCAGCAGGGCGTCGCGTCCTGAGGCGCCGACTCGCATCGGGAGCCAGGTCCGCCGTGAAAATCCGGGTCGCGAGCCGCGAGGATCTGCCTTAAGCCCCACGATTTTTCGCGAGGACGGATTCAGGTTTTTTTCTTCTCGCGCGAGGAGTCCCGGCGCCACGTGCACGTGCATCACGCGGACGGCGAGGCGAAGTTCTGGCTTGAGCCGCAGATCGAACTGGCGCAAAATTACGCCCTGAGCGACCGCCAGATTCGGGCGGCCGAGGCTCTGGTCCGGAAACACGAAGATGACATCCGTGCTGCGTGGCGCAGGCACTTTGGGCGTTGAAGTCACGAACGTCTCGGCTCACGGCTTCTGGCTCATTCTGGGGACCGAAGAGTTGTTCGTGCCGTTTTCGCAGTTTCCGTGGTTCAAGGACGCTCCGATCGCGAAGCTCATGAACGTCGAGCTTGTACAGCCGCACCACCTCTACTGGCCCGACCTCGACGTGGATCTGGCCGTCGACTCCATCCGCCACCCCGAGAAGTTCCCGCTGGTGGCGCGCACCGGCGCCTAGCCACGCAGTCGAAAACCACGCTTCACGCGCGGTGGCTCGCGCGCACACGTCACCGCGGACCTTGCGCCCGCTCATATGCCGCCGCCGCAATTGCGCTACATTCTCTTCGACTGGGGCGGCACGCTCATGTCGGAGGACGGGCCCGAGGGCATCCCGATGGCGCAGTGGCCCGAGGTAAGCGCGGTCGCCGGTGCCAAGGCGACGCTCTCGGTCCTGGCGAAGAAATTCCCCCTGGGCCTGGCGACCAACGCGGCCGCCTCGGGACGCGAGTCGATCGAGGCGGCCCTCGAGCGGGTCTCCCTGCGCCCGTACATCAGCGACATCTTCTGCTTCCGCGAGATCGGCGCCCGCAAGGACGCGCCCGAGTTCTGGGCGCACGTGCTGCAAGCGCTCGGGGCCGAAGCGAACGAGGTCGCGATGATCGGCGATTCGCTCGAGCAGGACGTCCTCGCGCCCCGCCGGCAGGGAATTTTCTCGGTGTGGTTCAATCCGCAGGACCGTCAGGCCAACGTGTACGAGATCCCCGTCGTCCGCTCGCTGCCCGAAGTCGTGCCGCTGCTCACGAAACGGTCCTGATGCCCTTGCCCAGACCCCGCATCGGTCTCGCCCTGGGCAGCGGCTCGGCGCGCGGCTGGGCGCACGTCGGGGTGATTCGTGCGCTGCAGGAGGCCGGCATCCGCCCGGACGTCGTGTGCGGGACTTCGATCGGCGCGCTGGTGGGCGCCGCCTACGCGGCCGGCGAGCTGGACCGCTTCGAGCAGTGGGTGCTCGGGATGGGGGTCAAGGAGGTGCTCGCGCTGATGGACGTGCGCCTGGGCGGCGGGATGCTGAAGGGCGAGCGGCTGATGGAGTTCCTGCGGCGCAATTTCGTCGATCGCCCGATCGAGGAACTGCAGATGCCGTTCGCGGCGGTGGCCACCGCGTTGCAGACCGGCGCGGAGGTCTGGCTGCGCTCGGGCTCGACGGTGGAGGCGGTGCGCGCATCGATCGCCCTGCCCGCGCTGTTCGCGCCGGTGGTGCAGGAGGGCCGCATCCTGGTGGACGGCGGGCTGGTCAACCCGGTGCCGGTGTCGCTCGCGCGCGCGATGGGCGCGGGGATCGTGATCGCGGTCGATCTCAGCTCCGACGTCGTGGGCCGCTACCTGCGCGCGGACGCCCGGCCCGAGGAGCACGCTACCGGAAGCTGGATCCGCAAGCTGCAGAACGGCCTGCGTTTGCGGGCGTCTGCGGACGCCGTGCCGCGACCGCCCTCGCTGCTCGAGGTGGTGGCCTCGAGCATCAACGTGATGCAGGTGCGCATCGCGCGCAGCCGCATGGCGGGCGACCCGCCGGAGGTGATCGTGGCGCCGCGGCTCGCCTACCTCGGCACGCTCGACTTCCACCGCGGGCAGGAGGCGATCGAGGAAGGCCGGCGCGCCGGGGCGGCGTGCGTCGAGAACCTGCGCGCGCTGGGCGTCCAGACGCCTTGAGCGGAGCGGCACGTCCGCCGTAAGCCGCTGCCGATCCGGCCCGCGCGGGCGATGCGGATCGTTATCCCGCAACGTTGACCCGGCGAGGAAAGCCCCTGATATGCTTGCGGCATGAAGGTCGGTGAGGTGCTCAGGATGCTTCACGACGACGGCTGGTTTCTGGTTGCGACACGGGGCAGCCATCGTCAATGACACGGGGCAGCCATCGTCAATTCAAACACCCGTTCAAAGCTGGCCGCGTCACCGTTGCCGGGAAGCCGAGCGACGACCTTGCCGCGGGCACCGTAAGCAGCATCCTGAAGCAGGCAGCAATGAAGAAATGAGGTCCCAATGCGCTACGCCATCGTGATCGAGAAGGCCGAGAGCAACTATTCCGCCTACGTTCCGGATCTGCCTGGCTGCGTAGCCACCGGCGCAAGCCTCGAGGAAGTCGAGTCGCAGATCCGGGAGGCGATTGAATTCCATCTCGAAGGTCTGCGCGAGGATGGAGTCTCGATTCCGCAGCCTGCCAGCCGCGTCGAGTACATCGGCATTACGGCATGACGCCATGACCAACGAAAAGATCAAGCTGCGCGTCACCGAAACCGGCCAGACCATCGAGGTGGTGGTGATGAGCAAGCGGCCCAACGCGATCCAGGTGGTGATCGGCGAAGGCGTGCACAACGTGAAGTGCGACCTCACCCCCACGCGCAACGGCATGGCCTACGCCGGCAGCGTGATGGGGCGCGAGGTGGTGTACGAGCGCAGCCGCAAGCAGGTCGAGGCCGAGATCGAGATGCTCAATCCCAACGTGCGCAAGCCCAGGCGGTACTAGGGCCCCTTGGCGCACTTCCCCGCCGCTCCCTGGCCCAAGGCCCTGAAGGTCTCCTCGGGCGTCGCCACGGTCCTGCTTGCCGGGGTCGAATTCGCGGCCACGAAGACGATCCCTCTCTACGGCCTCGCGCATCTGGTGGGCACGCTGGTCGCCTGGCTGCCGCCCGCGCTCCTCGCCGGCGCGGGGCTGTTCGCGGTGATGGGCTACGACCTGGACGCGAGCACCCTGCGCGTGCGGCGCCTGCTCTGGTCGACGGTCATTCCGCTCGAGGGTCTGACCCGCGTGTGGCACGATCCGCAGGCGATCCGGCACTCGATCAAGATTTTCGGCAACGGCGGGATGTTCGCCTTCACCGGCCTGTACCGCAGCAAAACCCTGGGACGGTATCGGCTTTTCGCTACCGACCCGGCGAGCGCGGTGGTGCTGCAGCTCGCGGGGCGCACGCTGGTCATCACGCCTTCCTCGCCGCACGCCTTCGTTCAGCTCATGAGCCGGGCGTTGCCGGGCGCGCGCTAGCGAACCGCGGTTGACGCAGATAAGCGCGCGCTTTATGTTGCAGTGCGCGCGCCGGCGATGGCTGAGGCGGCGGCTGACATCCCAGCCCGTTGCGCGCAATTCCTGGAGCAGTCTCCGACCGATGACCCTGTTGCGAACGAGTGCGATGCGATGTCGTCGCGCGCTGCCGCTCGCGCTGAGCGCTGCGCTGTCGGCCTGCGCGGTGGGCCCGCGTTACGCGGCGCCCGAGGCGCCCTCGGCCGGCTACACGGTGAAGCCGCTGACGCAGACTCTGCCCGCGGCGGGCAGCGGCGGGGTCGCGCAGCGACTCGCCTACGGCGCGAGCGTGAGCTCGAAGTGGTGGGAGAGCTTCGGCTCGCCGGCGCTCGACCGGCTGATCGCGCGGGCGCTGGCGCACAACCCGGGGCTCGAGTCGGCGCAGCGCACCCTCGAGCAGGCGCGCTACGAGCTCAAGGCGGCGCAGGGCATCTTCTATCCCCAGGTCGCGCTCGGGGCGAGCGGCGAGCGCTCGCGCACCTCGGGCGCGCAATCCGGCGGGCGCGTCGGGCCCACCCTGTACAACCTGTACACGGGCCAGGTGTCGGTGAGCTATGCGCCGGACGCCTTCGGCCTGCACCGGCTGGTGGCGCAGAACGCCCAGGCGCAGGTCGACGTGGCGCGCGACCAGCTGATCGCGGCGCAGCTCGCCATCGAGGGCAACGTGGCCAACGCGGTGCTCGACCTGGCGGCGCTCGAGGCGCGCATCGAGGCCACCGCGAAGACGATCGCCGACCAGCAGGCGATCCTCGAGCTGATCCGCACCCAGTACCGCTCCGGCGCGGTCTCCGGCCTGCAGGTCGCCGCCCAGGAGAGCCAGCTCGCGAGCACGCAGGCGCAGCTTCCGCTGCTCGAGCTGGCGCGCGATCGCGTGCGGCACCTTCTCGCCACCTATCTGGGCGAGTTCCCCTCGCAGGCCTCCGGCCTGCCGCTGCCGCGCCTGTCGGAGCTGCACCTGCCGGCAGTGCTGCCGGTGAGCCTGCCCTCGGCGCTGGTGCGCGAGCGGCCCGACATCCGCGCCGCGGAGGCGCAGCTGCGCGCCGCCAATGCGCAGGTGGGCGAGGCGGTCGCGCGCCTGTATCCCGACCTGCTGCTGAGCGCGGACTACGGCGCGCAGAGCAACGGCTGGCGCAGCCTGTTCGACCCGGCGAACCGCATCTGGGATCTGGCGGCCGCGGCCGCGGCGCCGCTGTTCGACGGCGGCACGCTCGAAGCGCAGAAGCACGCCGCGCAGGCCGCCTACGACGCGCTGTTCGCGGACTACCGCGGCACGGTGCTCGGCGCCTTCCGCGACGTCGCCGACGCGCTGCGCGCGCTCGAGCGCGACGCGGCCGCGCTCGATGCGCAGGCGCGCGCCCTGCAGGCGGCGCGCACGGCCTTCACCCTGGCGCACAGCCAGTACCAGGGCGGCGCGGTCGATTACCTGAGCCTGCTCACCAGCGAAGTGCAATACCAGAACGCCCGCGTCGCCTACATCGGCGCGCAGGCGCAGCGTTACGCCGACAGCGCGGCGCTGTACGTCGCGCTCGGCGGCGGAGCCGCCGCCGCCCCCGGCCCCAGGAGAACCGAGTGATGGCCAAATCGAGCACCCGCGTCGTCGTCTGGACCGCGATCGTCGTCGCCCTGGTCCTCGGCATGCTGTTTGGCTACAAGGGCTGGCAGGGCCACCGCGCGCAGGCCGCGCAGGCGCACCACGGCCCGTACGCCGCCACCGTATCCGCCGCGCCGGTACAGAGCGTGTCCTGGCAACGCGAGATCCACGCGGTCGCCAACCTCGTGGCGGTGCAGGGCGTGCACCTCACGCCGCAGCTCTCCGGCCAGGTGACCGGTATCTATTTCCGTTCCGGGCAATTCGTGCACAAGGGCGATCGCCTGCTGCAGCTCGACGACTCCAACCAGCGCGCCCAGCTGGCAAGCGACCGCGCCGCGCAGGCACTCGCCAAGGCGAGCTACGAGCGCGCCGAGCGGCTGTACGCCACGCACGCGGCGAGCCAGGCCGAGGTCCAGAGCACGCAGGCCGCCTACCAGAGCGCGCAGGCGGCGGTCGCCGACGTGCAGGCAACCCTCGCCAAGCTGAGCGTGAGCGCCCCGTTCTCGGGCTGGCTGGGTGTGCGCGAGGTGAGCCTGGGCCAGTATCTGACCCCCGGCACCGAGATCGCCGCGCTCAACGTGTGGGACCCGCTGCGCCTGCAGTTCGCGGTGCCGCAGGGCGAGATCGGCCTGCTGCACGTCGGGCAGACGGTGCAGCTCGGGGTCGACGCCTTTCCCGGGCAGACCTTCACCGGCCAGGTGAGCGCGCTCGGCTCGGAGATCGACCCCGGCTCGCGCAGCTTCACGGTCCAGGCGAGCCTGCCCAATCCGCAGCACCTGCTGCGCCCGGGGATGTTCGGCGAAGCACGGCTGCTGGTGGGCAAAGCGCGCAAGGTCCTCGCGGTGCCCTCCGTCGCCATCAGCTACAACACCTTCGGCGATTACGTGTACGAGATCCGCGCGCGCCGCGTCGGCGGTCACAGCATGCAGGTGGCGGTGGCGACGCCGGTGCAGACCGGCGAGATCCGCGGCGTCCTCACCGAGGTCACGCACGGCCTCGCGCCCGGCGCGCGCGTGGTCACCGCGGGGCAGCTCAAGCTGCACGACGGCATGCCGGTGAGCGTGCCCGGCGGCGCCGCGCACTGAACGGGCCGGATCGTGCGCTTCACCGACATCTTCATCCGCCGGCCGGTTCTCGCCAGCGCGCTCAACCTGGTGATCCTGCTGCTCGGGCTGCGCGCCTGGACGGCGATGACCGTGCAGGAGTATCCGCAGGTCAGCAGCACCCTCGTGACGGTCAGCACCGCCTATCCCGGCGCCGATCCGAGCACCGTGCAGGGCTTCGTCACCGCGCGGCTCGAGCAGGCGATCGCCGCCGCGCCCGGCATCGACTACATGACCTCGGCCAGCGCCCAGGGCGTGTCGAACATCACCGTGTACATGAAGCTCAACTACGACCCGAACGCGGCGGTGGCGCAGATCCTCGCCCGCGTGCAGCAGGTGCAGAACCAGCTCCCGCCGGGCACCCAGGCGCCGGTGATCAACGAGACGGTCGGCGACCAGACCGCGCTCATGTACCTGGCCTTCTACAGCAAGACGCTCACCCAGCAGCAGGTGAACGACTACGTGCTGCGCGTCGCGCAGCCGAAGATCCAGGGCGTGGCGGGGGTCGGCCAAGCGCAGATCGTGCCGGCCGGCACCGGTCCAAGCGGCAACAGCTTTGTGCTGCGCGCGTGGCTCGATCCGAACCGGCTGGCAGCGCTCGGCCTTTCGCCGGCCGACATCACCGCCGCGCTGGCGGCGAACAATTTCATCAGCACGGTCGGGCGCACCAAGTCGCCGGAGATCGCGCGCACCATCAGCGCCCGCACCTCGCTCAACGACGCGCAGGAGTTCCGCGATCTGGTCATCAAGTCGAGCGGCGGCAGCCTGATCCGCCTGGGCGACGTGGCCAAGGTGGAGCTGGGCGCCCAGAACTACAACCAGGCGGTGTACTACGACGGCACGCCGGCGGTGTTCATCGGCGCGTTTCCGACCCCGGGCGCCAATGCGCTCACTGTGGCGCAGGGCGTGCACGCCGCCTTCGCGCAGCTCACCCGCTCGCTGCCGCCGGGCATCGAAGCCGCGATTCCGTACGACGGCAGCGACTTCATCCAGAGCTCGATCCACGAGGTGATGTCCACCATCGGCATCGCCCTGGCGGTGGTGGTGCTGGTGATCTTCCTGTTCCTGGGATCGTTGCGCTCGCTGCTCATCCCCGCGGTCGCCATTCCGCTGTCGATCGTCGGCGCCGGGATCCTGATGATCGCCTCCGGCTACAGCATCAACCTGCTGACGCTGCTCGCGGTGGTGCTGGCGATCGGCCTGGTGGTGGACGACGCGATCATCGTGGTCGAGAACGTCCACCGGCACATCGAGGAGGGGCGCACGCCGGTGGAGGCCGCGATCGCCGGCGCGCGCGAACTGGCCTCCCCGATCATCGTCATGGCCACCACGCTCGTCGCGGTGTTCGCGCCGATCGGCCTGACCGGCGGGCTCACCGGCAGCCTGTTCTCCGAGTTCGCCTTCACCCTGGTATTCGCCGTGGTGGTGTCCACCGTGGTGGCGCTCACGCTCTCGCCCATGCTCTCGTCCAGGATCCTGCGCCCCACCCCGGCGCATGGCCTGGCGCACGCGCTCGAGGCGGGCTACGTGCGGCTGCGCGGCGCCTACGACCGCTCGCTCTCGTCGGTGCTGCGCCACCGCGGCGCGGCGCTGCTCGTGGCGGCGGCCGCGTTCATCGTCATCCCGGTGATGTTTCTGGGCACCAAGAGCGAGCTCGCGCCCACCGAGGACCAGGGCCTGATCCTGGTGTCGGCCACTGGACCGGCGACCGCGACGCTGCACTACCTGCAGAAGTATGCGCTCCAGGTGCGCAAGATCTTCGACAGCTTCCCGGAGACCAAGCAGGTGTTCCAGATCAACGGCCTGTCGCTCACCGGCGGCGGCGGCAACAACGCCATGATCGCCGGCATGAAGCTGAAGGACTGGGGCCAGCGCTCGGCGAGCCAGATGCAGCTCATGCAGCCGGTGCAGGCCAAGCTCAACGCGCTCACCGGGGTGCAGGCCGCGGCCTTCGAGAAGCCCACGCTGCCCGGCTCGCCCACGGGCTTTCCGGTGCAGTTTGTGCTCACCTCGAGCGGCCGCTACCAGCAGATCGACGCGGTCGCGAGCAAGTTCGTCGCCCAGGCCGAGCAAAGCGGCCTGTTCGCCTTCCTCACCAAGGATCTGCGCTACGACAATCCGCAGGTGCTGGTGAAGATCGACCGCAACATGGCGGGCACGCTCGGCATCACCATGGCCGACGTCGGCCAGAACCTTGCACCGCTGCTCAGCGGCAACTACGTCAACCGCTTCAACCTGAACGGCCGCAGCTACAAGGTGATCCCGCAGGTGCCGGACCGCTTTCGCGCCGATCCGGCGCAGCTGCGCGATTATTACGTGCGCGACGCCGCCGGCAGCCTGGTGCCGCTGTCCTCGCTGGTGTCGGTGCAGACTCGCGTGCAGCCGGAGTTCCTGCCGCAGCTGCAGCAGCTCAATTCGGCGACCATCGAGGGCGTGATGGCTCCGGGGGTCACCCTCGGGCAGGCGCTCGATTACCTCAAGGCCCAGGCGCGCAAGACTCTGCCGAGGGGCTTCGGCTTCGACTACGCCGGGCAGTCGCGCCAGTACGTCGAGCAGGGCAACACCTTCCTGGTCACCTTCGCGCTGTCCATCCTGCTTGTGTACCTGCTGCTCGCGGCGCAGTTCGAGAGCTTCCGCGACCCGCTGATCGTGATGGTCACCGTGCCGATGGCCGTTTCCGGCGCGCTGGCGTTCATGTACCTGGGCGCCGCGACGCTCAACATCTACACCGAGGTGGGGCTGGTCACGCTCATCGGCCTGATTACCAAGCAGGGCATCCTGATCGTGCAGTTCGCCAACGTGATCCAGGAGACCGAGGGCCTGGACCGGCTCGCCGCGGTGGAGAAGGCCTCCAGCATCCGCCTGCGCCCGATCCTGATGACCACCGGGGCGATGGTGTTCGGCGCCGTGCCGCTGATCCTCGCCACCGGGCCCGGCTCGGTGGGCCGCTTCGACATGGGCCTGGTGATCGGTACCGGGCTCGGGATCGGCGCGCTGTTCTCGCTGTACGTAGTACCTGTGATCTACTCGTACCTGGCCACCGAGAAATCCGCCGCGCGCGCGGCGCCGGCCAGCGCCGCGGAGCCGGCGGGCGCGGCGTGAACCCCTGCTCCAGCTTCGAGCAGGCGCTCGGCACGAGGATCCGGCTCTCGATGTGCGCCACAATGGGACCGTTATGATCGAAGAGATTCCCCATCTGCCCGACAACGTCCTCGGCTTCACCGCGAAGGGCACGGTCACGGCGCACGACTACGAATCCGTCATCATCCCGGCGGTGGAAGCGCTGTTCGCGCGCCAGCCCAAGGCCCGCTTCCTCTACCACCTCGGCAAGGACTTCACCGGGTTCGAGGCCGGCGCCATGTGGGACGACGCGAAGATCGGGTTCAGGCACTTCTCGGGGTGGGAGCGGATGGCGGTCGTCTCGGACATCGAGTGGCTGCGCGCCACCATCAAGGCCTTCGGCCTCCTGATGCCGGGGCACGTGCGCGTGTTCCACGAGCGCGAGCTCGACGCGGCGAAGCGCTGGGTCTGCGAGTAGCGGCCCCGCCCGCTACAGGGCGAGCTCTTCGTTGAACAGCAGCTTCCAGGCCGAACGGCAGGCGACCGTGCGGGCGGCCTGCGGGTCCAGGCCGCCAAGGAAGCGCCGCTTGTTGCGCATCTTCTCCTCGAGCTCGTTCATGCGGTCGCCGCCCAGGTCCAGGGCCGCCAGGAAACGCCAGGGGTGGTCGCGGATGAGGGCGGCCCATTCGGGCCGCACGTTTCCCGGTCGCGTCCCACACCCGCGCCTGGTGCTCGCCGCTGGCCGGATAGATGGCGTTGGGGCCGCCGAAGGCGGTGTCGATGTGCAGCCCCGGATGGGCCTCCAGCAGCTTGCGCAGGTAGTCGGGGCCGTAGATCGTGCTGCGCTTCTGGTAGCGGATCTGCGCCAGGTGGCACCAGATCACCTTGGCTTTCGGATAGGCCGCCAGCATCTTCTCGAGCGGCGCCAGCAGCACGTCCTCGATCTCGTAATGGATCTGGAACGAGATGCCGGTGTCCTGCGAGAACTTGAACAGCCGGTGGCCGGGCTCGCTGTCGATCGGGATGTGGATGTCGCGGTACATCTCGCCGCGCTTGAGCTCGCGCGGCGAGGGGTAGTGGCGGAACTCGAACTCGCCCATCAGGGGATAGCCGTCCTCGAGCACGCGGCGGAAGTGGATGTCGAGGAACGCATCCGGCTTCTCCGTCCACGTCGGCCAGATGGCGGAGGTCGAGGTGGGAATGAAATGGTCCGGGAACGCCGCCACCGCCTCGTGCGCCCGGTCGTTCCACAGCTTGCCCGCCTCGAACCCCTTCTTGCCGATCTGCGGCGACATGCAGATCTGAGCGACGCCGAGCGGGTCCATCCGTGCGGCGAAATCGGCGAGGTCGATCTTGCCGGGGTTGTACGAGCTCTCGATGTCGACCACTGGCAGCACGCCCTTGGCAGCGATGGCCCGCAGGCGCGCTTCCCAGCCCTTGCGCAGAGCAGGAATGTCGAAGCGCTTCGTCTCGGCGGCGAACGCCGCGGGCGGCAACAGCGCCGCGGCGGCGGCGGCGGCGGCGCGGCCCAGGAAGCTGCGCCGGTGCATTACGGGGCTTTCGCATCGGCTGACATGCGCGCAGCATAGACGCACCGACCCCCGCAATCCAGTGTGGGAGCCGGCCGGGCCGCCCGTCCCGGGCCCGCTCAGCCCACCCAGCCGAGCACGGTGTCGCGCAGCTTCGCCCACACGCCGCCCGCGGGCACCGCGTCCAGGGCCACCAGTGGCGCGCTGACCAGCGTCTTGCCGTCGTACGAGGCGGTCACTTCGCCCACCGTCTGGCCCTTGGCGACCGGCGCCGGGACGCGGGGCTGGAGGCGGGTCTCGACTTTCACCTCGGCGAGCTGCCCGACCGGCGCGGTGACGTACAGCGGCCGCGCCGGCCCCGCCGCGACGAACTCCGCGCCGCCCTTCCACACGCGCGCTTGGCCGAGGCGTGCGTCGGCATCGTAGAGCTTGCGGGTTCCGAAGAAGCGCAAGCCGTAGTCGAGCAGCGACTCGCTCACCTGGGCCAGGTGCCGATAGTTGAGCATGTTGTCGGTCTTCGACGCCTGCGGCACGTTCATCACCACGGCGATCATGCGCTGGCCCCCGCGCTGGGCGGAGGACGCCAGGCAGTAGCCGGCGTCCTCGGTGTACCCGGTCTTGAGGCCGTCGGCGCTCGAGTCGAGCCACAGCAGCTTGTTCCAGTTGGGCTGGGTGATGTTGTTCCAGGTGAACTGCTTCTGGCTCAGGTAGTGGTAGTACTGCGGGAAGTCGCGGATCAGCGCGCGCGACAGCGTCGCCAGGTCGGCCGCCGAGGTGTACAGGCCGTCGGCCGGCAGCCCGGTGGGGTTGGCGTAGTGCGTGTTGCGCATCCCGAGCGCCGCGGCGTCAGCGTTCATCATGGTGACGAAGCCGGCCTCGGTGCCGGCGACGCCCTGCGCCAGCGCCATCGCGGCGTCGTTGCCCGACGGGATGAGCATTCCTTGCAGGAGCTCGTCGACGCTCACCTGGCTGCCGGGCTTGAGGAACATGCGCGAGCCGATCTGCCGCCACGCCTCGTTGCTCACGGTGAACTGGGTATCGAGCTTGATGCGCCCCGAGGCCAGGTCCTGGAACACGACATAGGCGGTCATCAGCTTGGTGGTGCTCGCCGGGGCGCGCCGCACGTCGGGATCCTGCTGCGCGAGCACCTGGCCCGACTGGAAGTCGAGCAGAACGTAGGACGCGGCGTCGACTGCCGGCGCCGAGGGCACCGGAACGGCGGCGGTGGCGGGCGCGGCCGCCAGGAGGACGATGCAAGCGAGAAGATAGCGTGGCATGGGCTCGGTCGTGGTTCGAAGGGCGCTCATGGTACCCGCACAGGCGCGGCGCCGCGCGCGCCCGGACCTTCGCGCCCGCCCGGTGCGCTAGCGCAGCTTGGAGTAGGACGTCGGCACCAGGATCTGGTTCTCGATGCGCGCGACGATCGGGCCGTTCTTCTCGGTCTCGGCGCGCGCCGAGATCCACGCCGGGTCGGCCTGGAAGGCATTCCAGATCCGCTCGCGCTCGGCGAGGCTCTGCCACTCGAGCAGGTAGTGCAGGGCCTGGTGGTTGTCGCCGATCAGCGTGGTCCAGAAGCCGACCGGCCGCACGCCGTGCTGGTCCCAGATCTTCAGGGTGATGGTCTCGAAGCGCCGGTTGAGATCGGGCAGGCGGCCCGGGACGCAGTGGTAGACGCGCAGCTCGTGGATCACTTTCTCGCTCCTTTCATGTGCAGCTCGATGTCGCGCAGCACCGGGTCGTTCTCGCGCGCGACCTCATTCTCGATCAAAGCGCCGCATCCCGGACAGTAGAACTGGCGAAACACCGGGCGGTCGTCGATGTAGCGGCGCCAGTCGCCGATGTTCGGGTTGGCGGCCGAGACGTCGCGCTCTTCGACCACGCAGCTTTCCTTGTAGTTGGCGCGGATCGAGCCCAGATCCGCCGCACAGCGCGCGCAGGCGCAGTGCAGCGACCCATTCTCGCGCCGGACGTCGAGGTGCTCGCTGGCGCGCGCCACGACCTTCCCCGCGAGCCTCCGTACGGTGCCGTCCTTGCGGCGCCGCGCCTCGCGTACCTCGGTGCGCAGCCGCGCGGTCGCGCCGCTATCGAGCGTGCCGTCCTCGCGGATCGCTACACCGTACACCTCGCGCGCAGCCGCGCGCGACACGGCGCGGTTCTCGATCACGTCCTCCAGCACCCTCGCGGGGTCGCGCTCGAAGGGGTCGCCGTAGCCGCCCGCGGCCGACCAGAGCACCGCGTACACGTCCTCGGGCGCCTGGGTGAAATTCTCCTGCCTGAGCTGCAGCACCTCCTCGCGCCCCTCGAGCTCGGCGATGTCGCCCGGCATCTCGCGCCGCGCGAAGCGCCGCTTCACGTCGGTGGCGCGCCGGAACTTGTACACGTTCACGCTGCCCGGATAGCCGCCCATCATCCCGGGCGAGGTCGGCGTCGCGTTGCCGGAAGAAAGCGTGTCGTGCGTGATGCGCTCGGTGCGGTGCGGCACGAAGCAGGATTCGGCCGACATGCCGCCGCGCCACTTGCCCGCGCCGCCCGAATCCACAACCTCCTTGCGGTACAGGAACAGGAGCGGGAAGGTCTGCTCGGTGTGCTCCACGTTGGGCAGCTTGCAGATCGGGGTGCGCGACTGGCCGCCGGTGTTGATCCCGTCGCCGCTCGAGAAGGCGCCGATCGCGCCGCCGATCGGATCGACCAGCAGGTAGCCGTAGGGCTCGCCCCACTGGTCGGTGCCGCGGAAGATGGTCGCCGGCCACTGGCTGGTGCCGCCGATGCACATGATGTCGCCGCGCATTTGCGCGTCGACGTGGATCATCTTCGAGAGCACGTTGTAGGCGGGGTAGAGTGAGATCTCCATCGCCTGTACCGGGGCGGTCGACACGGAGGCTGGGAAATTGGCGCAGTTGAAGGTGCCCGGCGTCGGGTCGAACTCGACATGGCGCAGCGCTCCGCCGATGCAGAAATACTGCTCCCAGCACAGCAGCTGATTCAGCGCCACCATGATCGAGCCGCGCCAGCCCGAGTAGGTGGCGTTCATCGCGCCGTCCTGCGGCGCGGTGCCGTCGTTGTCGAACACCAGCTTGTCGCCCTGCTTGGTGAGCGTCAGGCACACCCGGTGCGTGCGCCGGTCCCCCGGCCGGCAGCACTCGACGTAGGCGCGCTCGCGCCACACCCCGTCGGGCAGGCGCGCGAGCTTCTGCAGGAACGCGGTCTCGGCGTTGTCGACGATTCTCTTCATCACGCCCTTCACCACCTCGGGCCCGTAGCGCCTCACCAGCGCGAGCACGCGCTCGCGCGCGGTGAGGTTGCCCGCCAGCTGGGCGCGGAAGTCGAGCGCCACCGCCTCGGGCTTGCGCGAGGCGCGCAGGTACAGCTCCTCGATGTCGCGCCGGATCTCGTTGTTCTCGATGATCTTCACCGGCGGGATGAGGATCCCCTCCTCGAAGGCGTTCTCGGCGGAGCCGCAGAAGGACGATGGCGTGATGCCGCCGATGTCGTACTGGTGCAGGCAGTTGGTCACCCAGCAGAACAGCTCCCCCTTCCAGAACACCGGGCAGATCAGCATCACGTCCTGCTGGTGCGCCGCGCCCACCCAGGGGTCGTTGGCGAGGAACATGTCGCCCTCCCGTATTCCCGGGTTTTCGCTGCGGTACTCGAGGATCCACTTCACCTGCGTGTCGGTGACCCCGGACATGTACTGCATGTACGGGCCGAAATACACGAACTCGCCGTCCTCGGCGAGGATCGAGGGGTTGAGGTCGAGCGCGTACATCGCCACCGGCGAGCCCGACAGGCGCTGGATGGTGGCGCCGTGCTCCTCGTTCACGTGCCACAGGCTATGGCGCACCACCTCGTAGGTGATCGGATCGATGTGGCGCGCGCGCCTGGTGTGGAGCTTGAGCTTGTTCGAGATCGCGAGCTTCTTCGGCGGCACGTAGCCGGTGGCCTTCCCGTCGAAGGCGACGCCCTTCATCTCGCTCACGCGCGGCATGCTCAGCTCCCGAACTCGATCTCGAAGTTGCCGAAGGCGTCCACGCGCAGCGTGCGCCCCGGATGCACCACGATCGTGGTGTCGGTGGTCTCGACCACCGTCGGGCCGGCGATGCGGTTGCCGGGTGCGAGGCGCGCGCCGTCGTAGATCGGCGTGCGCACCGCGCGCTTCATGTCCGGCCACCAGATCTCCCGCCTGCCCCGCGCCGCCCCGGCCGCGATGCGCGTGCTGAGCTTCGCCGCGCGCCTGAGCTGCGGCCGCGGCGTGGGCGCGCTCGCGCGCAGGCGCAGCGTCACGATCTCCAGGCGCGCGCCGCGGTACGACGAGCCGTGACCGTAGAGCTGCTCGTAGCGCCCGACGAAGCGCGCGCGCAGCGCCTCGATGCGGCCCGGCTTCACGCGCGCCTCGGGCAGCAGCACCTCGACCTCGTTGATCTGGCCCTTGTGGCGCATGTCGATCGAGAACGCGAGGCGCCGGCGTGCCCTGGCAATCCCGTCGCGGTCCATCTGCGCGTGCGCGCGGCGCTCGAGCGCTTCCAGGCCCCGGTTCACGCGCTCCGGGTCAAACGGGCTCACCTGGATGTCGGCCTGCTCGTACACGTGCAGCATGTCGGCGGAGGCCGCGCCGAAGGCGCACCAGGTCGAGGCGATCTCCTTCTGCGGGACGATCACCTTCTTCACCCCCAGCTCGGCGCCGAACACGCTCGCGTGCACCGGGCCCGCGCCGCCGAAGGCGAACAGCGTGAAGTCGCGCGGGTCGAAGCCCTTCTCCACCGTCATCTTGCGGATCAGGTCGGCCATCTTGAATTCGGCCACGCGCGCGATCCCGGCCGCGGTCTCGGCGAGCGGCAGGCCGAGCGTATCGGCGACGCGCTGAACCGCGGCCACCGCCTTGGCGCGATCCAGGCGGATGCGCCCGCCGAGGAAGTTCTCCGGGTCGATGTAGCCGAGCACCACGTCGGCGTCGGTCACGGTCGGCGTCGTCCCGCCCTTGCCGTAGCACACGGGCCCGGGGTCGGCGCCGGCCGAGTCGGGCCCCACCTGCAGCGTCTTGGTCGCCGCCGCGACGCGCGCGAGCGAACCCCCGCCCGAGCCGATCGCCTGGATGTCCACCTTGGGCAGGAAGTACTCGTACTGCGCCACGTTGGAGATAAACGAATACTGCGGGCGCCCACCGTGCACGATGCCGACGTCGAAGGAGGTGCCGCCCATGTCGGTGGTGATGATGTCCTCCAGCCCCATCAGCTTGCCGAGGTAGAGCGACCCGGTGACCCCCGACACCGGGCCAGAGTCGAGCGTGAGCAGGGGCGAATCGATGGCCTTGGCGACCGACACCGACCCGCCACTGCACTGCGCGACCTGCAGCGGGTGGCGGTAGCCTGCGCTCTTCAGCCGCCCGGCGAGGTTCTCGAGGTAGCGCGCCATCACCGGGCCGATGTAGGCGTTCAGCACCGTGGCGGTGGTGCGCTCGTACTCGCCCCACTTGGGCGCGATGTCCACCGAGCAGGACACGAACAGCTTCGGCGCGAGGCGTCGCACGATCTCCCGCACGCGCTGCTCGTGCGCCGGGTTCTGGAACGACCACAGGAAGCACACCGCGATCGCCTCGACGCCCTGCTCGATCAGGCGCTTCACCGCCGCCTCGGCCTGCTCTTCGTTCAACGGCACCACCACCTCGCCGAAGCAGTCGACGCGCTCCGATACGCCCTCGATCAGGCGCTTGGGCACGATCGGCACCGGCTTCTGGCTCTCGGGGAAGTGCACCACTTTCCTCAGGTCGCGCGAGGTGACCCCGCGCGAGCCGCGCATGATGTGGATGACGTCCTCGTGGCCCTTGGTGGTGATCAGGCCGACCTTCGCGCCCTTCCTCTGGATGAGCGCGTTGGTACCGACCGTGGTGCCGTGGGTGAGCACGCGGATGCGGGCGCAGAACTCTTCGAACGACAGGCCCAGCCGCTCGGCCGCGACGCCGAGCGCCGCGAGCATGCCCTCGGCGAAGTTCGCGGGCGTGGAGGGCGACTTGGTGGCGGTGATCCGCCCCTTCGCGTCGAGCACGACGCAGTCGGTGAACGTGCCGCCGATGTCGACCCCGACCAGATAGGGTCCCACGATGCCTCCTCCGGGTGACGGGGCGCGTCGCGGTGCGCGCGCGCCTTTTGCCCGATGCTAAATGATCGGGGGATCACCCGGCAACAAGCATTCAGCGCGCGGCCTTGCGCCGCGCTGGCATGCGCTTCAGGCCGGCCATCTCTTCCAGCACCGCGCAAACGGCGGCGGTGTCCTGCTTGCCCCGCCCGGCGGCGAGCGCGGCGGTGTAGAACGGCGCCGAGGCCTGGAACAGCGGGGTCGGGCAGCTCACCTCGCGCGCGAAATCCCCGATGATCGCCATGTCCTTCTGCCACACCTCGACCTTCATGGTCGCGTCGGAATAGTCGCCCGCGACCATCATCGGGCCGCGCACCTGGAACATGCGCGAGCCGCCGGCGCCGTCGCCCACCACCTTGTAGACCTGCGCCGGATCGAGCCCGGCCTTCATGGCGAGCACCATCGCCTCCGCGGCCGCAACGTTGTGGATCGCGACCAGCAGGTTGGCGACGAACTTCATCTTCGAGCCGGCGCCGAACGCTCCCACGTAATAGTTCGCGCGCGCGAAGCCTTCGAACACCGGCACGCAGCGCCGCACCGCGGCGCGCGGCCCGCTCGCGTACACCGCGAGGTCCTTCGTGCGCGCCTGGGCCCCCGTGCCCGAGAGCGGGCAATCGAGCAGCGTCGCGCCCGCACGCGCCAGCACGCGCCGGGCGCCTTCCTTCGCCTCGATCGGCAACGTGCTCGTTTCCACGACCGGCAGGCCACGCCGCGCCGTCTTCGCGAGCTCCTGCGCGACCGATGCCAGCGCCGCCGCCGAGGGCAGCGACGTGATCACCACCTCGCAGCGCCGCGCGAGCTCGCCGTTGGAGCGCACCGCGGCCCCGCCCGCGCGCGCGAGCGAGCGCCGCGCCGCGGCCAGCGGGTCGTAGCCGAGCACGCGGAAGCCCGCGCGCACGAGATTCACCCCCATCGCCGAGCCCATGATGCCCAGCCCCGAAATGCCGATCGTCCGCGCCACCGCCGCCTCCTGCGTTCGTGCGATGGCCTTAGAATACCCGCATGCCGCTCAGCCACATCGAGCACGTGCTAATCCAGAGCGCCGACATGGCGGCGACGCGCGACTGGTACGTGCGCGTGCTCGGCTTCCGGGTTGGCCCCTCGCCCGACTTCAAGTTTCCGGTGTGCTGGTTGTACCTGGGCGAGCAGGACGTGATCCACGTCACCGAGGGCGGCGCCAACGTGTCGGAAAACCGCAAGCGTTACGTCGGGCAGGACTCGCAGGCCACGCAGGGCAGCGGCGCCATCGACCACGTCGCGTTCCGCTGCACCGGGCTGTGCGCGATGCTCGCGCACCTCAAGGCCGAGGGCGTCGCGTTCCGCGAGCGCCAGGTGAGCGACCAGGGCCTGTACCAGCTCTTCCTGCACGACCCCAACGGCATCAAGGTCGAGCTCAACTTCGCCAACGCCGAGGCCGCGGGCCTCACGCCGGAGCTGCGCGCTTCCGACCTGCCGGCGTGAGGGGCGCGACGGCCTCCGCCTCCCTACGCCGCCAATCTCCCGTACTTCACCAGCCGGGCCCGGATCGCGCCCTGCGTGCGCTGGTGCTCGGCGGCCACCTCGCCGAGCGCGCGGCCGGCCTCGAACGCGGCCAGCAGCCGGCGGTCCTCCTCCTCCTCGGTCCACGCAACCCCGGTGTTCGGCGGCAACTGCGCGCGCTGATAAGCGCTTTGCGCTGGAAAGGCGTCGCCGGTGACCGGATCGACGCCGCGCGCGAGCGAGCGCACGATGCCCTGTGCTTCGGATGCGTTCATCTCTCCCCTTCCGCTCCTGCGGTAAGGCGATGAACGCCTAGTCTTCGCCTTCGGATGACAGCGCGAGCGCGCGGCGGATCGCTTCGTGGGAAAAGCCGCGGCCCTGCAGGAAGCGCGCACGGCGCGCGCGCTCCTCACGCGTCGCGGCGGGCTCTCGGTACTTGCGTCGCAGGATCTCGCGCGTACGCTCGATTTCCGCGCTGCGCGCCTCGGCTACCACGGCCTCGGCAACACCTTCGGCGACGCCCTTGGCACGCAGATCGTGGACGATGCGTGCCGCGCCGTACTTGCGCGCGAGCTGGTGAGCACGCGCTTCCGCGTAGCGCTCGTCGGAGAGCTGCTTTCTCTGCGCGAGCTGGTCGAGCAGCTGCTCGAGTGCCGCGCTCGACTCGGCGTGCCGCGCGAGCTTGCGCGCGAGCTCCGCGCGCGAGTGCTCGCGGCGCGCGAGCAGCCTGAGCGCCCGCGCCTTCAGCTCCGCCGGGGTATCGGCGACCTCGGGACCGTCAGCCCCGCTTGCGCGCTGCCGCAGGAGCAGGCTCCTCTTCGGCTTCCTCGTTGGCCGCCGGAGTAATCGGCAGCGGCATGGCGACGCCCGCCTTCTCGCGGATCTTGATCTCGATCTCGCGCGCGAGATCGGCATTTTCCTTGAGGAAGTCACGCGCGTTGTCCTTGCCCTGGCCGAGGCGGTCGCCTTTGTAGGTGTACCAGGCCCCGGTCTTCTCGACCAGGCCGTGCACCACGCCCAGCTCCAGGACTTCGCCTTCGCGCGAGATGCCATCGCCGTACAGGATGTCGAACTCCGCCTGACGGAACGGCGGCGCCACCTTGTTCTTCACGATCTTGACGCGCGTCTCGGAGCCGATCACCTCGTCGCCCTTCTTGATCGAGCCGATGCGCCGGATGTCCATGCGCACCGAGGCGTAGAACTTGAGCGCGTTGCCGCCGGTGGTGGTCTCCGGGTTGCCGAACATGACGCCGATCTTCATGCGGATCTGGTTGATGAAGATCACCAGGGTGTTGGTGCGCTTGATGTTGGCGGTGAGCTTCCTCAACGCCTGGCTCATGAGGCGCGCCTGCAGTCCCATCTGCGGCTCGCCCATCTCGCCCTCGATCTCGGCCTTGGGCGTGAGCGCCGCCACCGAGTCCACCACGATGACGTCCACCGCGCCGGAGCGCACCAGCATGTCGGCGATCTCGAGCGCCTGCTCGCCGGTGTCGGGCTGGCTGATCAGCAGCTCGTCGATGTCGACGCCGAGCTTGGCGGCGTACTGCGGGTCAAGCGCGTTCTCGGCGTCGATGAAGGCGGCGGTGCCGCCCATTTTCTGCACCTCGGCGATCACCTGCAGCGTGAGCGTGGTTTTGCCCGAGGACTCCGGGCCGTAGATCTCGACCACCCGGCCGCGCGGCAGCCCGCCCACGCCGAGCGCGAGGTCCAGGCCGAGCGATCCGGTGGATACGACCTCCACGTCGCGCAGGGCGGCGGAGTCCATGCGCATGATGGAACCCTTGCCGAACTGCTTTTCGATCTGAGAAAGCGCAGCCGCGAGCGCCTTTTGCTTGTTATCGTCCATAAATACCCTCTGTAGTTGCAGTCGGCATCTACGGCAGGCAGCGCGCTCCGCAAAGCGGCTCCCGGGCCAACACCGGATACTGTATAAACGTCCATGCATTGTAGCCGTTGACGCGGGCGTGTCAACGGGGGCGGTGTAACATCGGGCCCTTTCCTAATCGGCCCAATCAGTTGGGAGACGAACGATGGCGAAGCTCGCATTCCTCGGTCTCGGCGTCATGGGCTACCCGATGGCAGGCCACCTGCTCAAGAAGGGCGGCCACGACGTCGTCGTGTACAACCGGACCCCCGCCAAGTCGGCGCAATGGGTGAAGGAATACGGCGGCAAGAGCGCGCCCACTCCGCGCGAGGCGGCGAAGGACTGCGCCCTGGTGCTGATGTGCGTCGGCAACGACGCCGACGTGCGCTCGGTGGTCTACGGCGAGCACGGCGCGCTCGCCGGAATGAAGCAGGGCACGATCCTGGTCGATCACACCACCGCCTCGGCGATCCTCGCGCGCGAGCTGCACGCCCGCTGCAAGGAACAGGGCATGGGCTTCGTCGACGCGCCGGTCTCGGGCGGGCAGGCCGGGGCGCAGAACGGCCAGCTCGGCATCATGTGCGGCGGCGACCAGGCCGAATTCGACCGGGCGAAGCCGGTGTTCGACCTGTACGCCAAGATGTGCGCGCTGATCGGCCCCGCCGGCTCGGGACAGCTCACCAAGATGGTCAACCAGATCGCGATCGCCGGCCTGCTGCAGGGCCTGTCCGAAGCGCTCAACTTCGGCAAGCGCGCGGGCCTGGACATCGAGAAGGTGATCGGCGTGATCTCCAAGGGCGCGGCGCAGTCCTGGCAGATGGAAAACCGCTGGAAGGCGATGAACGAGGTCAAATTCGACGGCTTCGGCTTCGCGGTCGACTGGATAAGGAAGGACCTCGGCATCTGCCTGGAGGAAGCCGGCAAGAACGGCGCGCGCCTGCCGGCGACGGCGCTCATCGACCAGTTCTACGCCCAGGTGCAGGCCCGCGGGGGCAAGCGCTGGGACTCCTGCTCGCTGATGCACTTGCTGGCCAAGGACTGAAGTACCCGGCTCGGCTTTGACCTATCGCAAGGCCCGGCGCGCCGCGGCTGCTAGAAGTCGCACGTAGGAGCATAAGGGACGCGCGCCCGGCGCGTCCGCCCGGGTGATGGATCCAGGCTGCCGGTGCCGACCGAAATCGAACTCAAGCTCGCCGTCGCGCCGCGCGCCCTGGAGCAGCTGGCGCGCGAGGCGTGCGCGCACGCCCTCGCCCCGCCGAGCACCGAGCAGCTCACCACCGAGTATTACGACACCGCACGGCACGCCCTGTGGCGCGAGGGCCTGACGCTGCGGCTACGCCGCACGCCTCGGGGCTGGTGGCAGGGCGTCAAGGGCGGCGGCAGCGTCGAGGCCGGGCTGCACCGCCGGCTGGAGAGCGAAACGCGCGTGCCGGGGCCGGGGCCGGAGCTCGCGCGTGTCGCCGACCTGGACCTCGCGGCCGCGGTGCGCCGCGCGATCGGGCGCGCCGCGCTCGAACTCGTGTTCCGCACCGAGTTCACGCGCCGCACCTGCCGTGTTTCGCCCGCGCAGGGCTCGGTCATCGCGCTGTGCTTCGACCGCGGCAGCGTGCGCACGGCGGCGCACCAGCACGCGATCTGCGAACTCGAGCTGGAGCTCGAGCAAGGCCCGGCCTGGCGGCTCTACGAGCTCGCGCTCGACCTCGAGCGCCAGGCGCGCGTGCGCATCGAGCAGCGCTCCAAGGCCGAGCGCGGCTACGCGCTCGCCGGCGCCGGCCGGTCCGGCCCGCTGAAGTTGATGCACGGCGCCGTGCGCGGGCCGATGAGCGCGCTCGAGGCGTTCCGCGCGATCTGCTTCGGCTGCCTCGCTCACCTGGAAGCGAACCGCGCCGGGATGCTCGCGGACCGGGACGCGGAGTACCTGCACCAGATGCGCGTGGCGCTCCGGCGCCTGCGATCGGCGTTCAGCGTGTTCTCCCGCCTGCTGCCCAAGCCGGCGACCAAGCCGCCGCTCGCCGAGATCCGCTGGCTCGCGCGCGCGCTCGGCCCCGCGCGCGACTGGGACGTGTTCCTCGCGACGCGCCTCGGTCCGGTCATGGCGCGCCACCCCGGGCACGCAGGGCTCGCCGCGCTGCAGCGCGCCTGCGCACGCGAGCGCGAAGCGGCACAGCGCGCCGCCGGGCGCGCCGTCACCTCGCGCCGCTACCAGCGGCTGCTGCTGGGCCTAGGCGCCTGGCTCACGGGCGAGTCCTGGGCCTCGCTGCTGCCGCTCGAGGCGGCGCGCGAGCTGCGCCAGCCGGTGATGGGCTACGCGAGCGCGGCGCTCGAGCGCCGCTACCGCCAAGCCTCGCGCCGCGGGCACGGCGTGGCCGGGCTGGACGCGGCCGAGCTGCACCGGCTGCGCATCGCGGTGAAGAAGCTGCGCTACCCGGCCACCTTCTTCGCGCCGCTGTACCCCGCCCAGGGCGAGACGGCGATGCGCCGCGCGCTCGCCGCGCTGCAGGACGCGCTGGGACAAATCAGCGACTGCTCCGCCGCCGAGCGCCTGCTCGGCGCGGCGCACCGGCGCGCGCGCGGTGCGTTGCTCGCCGAAGCACGGCTGCTCGTCGTGCGCGCCAACGACGCAGCGCGCGCCGCGCAGCGGCGCAGGCTCAAGGCGGTGTGGACGGCGTTTCGCGCCGCGCGCCGGTTCTGGGAGTGACGGCCGCGCAAGGCGAACGTCCGACCGGCGAGGGAGAAGCGACATGGACCTGATCCTCTGGCGTCACGCCGAAGCCGAAGACGGCGCCCCGGATGCCGCTCGGCAGCTCACCGCTAAGGGCGAGCGGCAGGCGAAGCGCATGGCGAAATGGCTCGCCGTGCGGCTGCCCGAGGACACGATCCTGATCTCGAGCGAGGCCGCGCGCGCCACGCAGACGGCGCGCGCGCTGCGCAGGCAGTTCGAGACCTCCAGGGCGCTCGGGGTCGGGAGCAACGCGCGGGCGATCCTCGCCGCCGCGGGCTGGCCGAGTAGCGCGCGCAAGACCGTGGTGCTGGTCGGGCACCAGCCGACGCTCGGCGAGGCCGCGGCGCTGGCGCTCGGCGGGAGCGCCGCGCCGTGGAAGCTCAAGAAGGGGGCGCTGGTGTGGCTGGCGCACCGCAGCCGCGGCGGCCGCGCGGAGACCGTGCTGCGGGCGGCGGTGTCGCCGGACCTGCTCTGACACGCGAGGCTGCCATGTTCGACTCGGCGAATCTCGAGCACCGCCTCACCAGGGAAGACTACCAGCGCGAAGCCCCTCAGCTGCGCGCGGCGCTGCTCAACGCGCAGTTCGACCTGCACGAGCGCGGGCGCTTCCCGGTCCTCATCCTGATCGCGGGGGTGGAGGGCGCGGGCAAGGGCGAAACGGTCAACCTGCTCAACGAGTGGATGGACCCGCGCCACATCCACACCTACGCCTTCCCCGAGCCCTCCGACGAGGAGCGCGAGCGCCCGCCGATGTGGCGCTACTGGCGCGCACTGCCGCCGAAGGGCCGCATCGGCATCTTCTTCGGCGCCTGGCACACGCAGCCAATCGTGCAGCGCGTGCAGGGGGCGATCGGCACCGGCGAGTTCTCGGATGCGATCGGCGAGATCCTGCGCTTCGAGAGGATGCTGGCGGACGAGGGCGTGCTGCTGCTCAAGTACTGGTTCCACCTGTCCGAGGCGCAGCAGAAGCGGCGCCTGAAGGAGCTGGAGAAGGACCCCAAGACGCGCTGGCGCGTCACCAACCTGGAGTGGCAGTACTTCAAGCTGTACCGGAAATTCGTCAAGGTCTGCGAACCGTTCCTGCGCAAGACCTCGACCGCCGAGGTGCCCTGGATCGTGGTGCCGGGCGCCGATTCCCACTACCGCTCGCTCTCGGTGGGGCACCACCTGCTCGCGGCGATGCGCGAGCGGCTGGACGAGAAGCCGGCCACGCGCCTGCCCGAGCGCAATCCGCCGCTGCTGCCCTCGGCGGACAAGATGAACGTGCTGCGAGCGCTCAAGCTCGACCAGCCGCTCACCCGCGACCAGTACCGCAAGGACCTTGAGAAATGGCAGGGCCGTCTGAACCTGCTGTCGCGCGATCCGCGCTTGCGCAGCCTGTCCGTGGTAGCGGTGTTCGAGGGCAACGACGCCGCCGGCAAGGGAGGCGCCATCCGGCGGGTGACCCAGGCGCTCGACGCGCGCTCCTATAACGGCATCTCGGTCGCGGCGCCGACCGAGGAGGAGCGCGCGCAGCCGTACCTGTGGCGCTTCTGGCGCCACATCCCGCGCCACGGCCGCTTCGTGATCTTCGACCGCTCGTGGTACGGGCGCGTGCTGGTGGAGCGCGTCGAGGGCTACTGTTCGGAGGCCGACTGGATGCGTGCCTACGGCGAGATCAACGACTTCGAGAAACGGCTCGCGCGCCACGGCATCGTGCTGGCCAAGTTCTGGCTCGCGATCGGCAGGGACGAGCAGCTGCGCCGCTTCCGCGCGCGCGAGAGGATTGCCTTCAAGCGCTTCAAGATCACCGACGAGGACTGGCGCAACCGCAAGAGGTGGGGTGCCTACGAGGCCGCGGTGTGCGATATGGTCGCCCGCACCTCGACCGCCGTCGCGCCCTGGACCCTGGTCGAGGCGAACAACAAGTACCACGCGCGCATCAAGGTGCTAAGGACCCTGTGCCGCGCGCTCGAGGCCGGCTTCGAGCGCGTCAAGGGCAGCACCGCCTAGGACTCCTGCAGCCCGCGCAGCTCGGCGTTGGCGTAACGCAGGCGGATCGCGAGCGCGCGCGCCAGGGCCTCGAGCAGGTTGAGCGCGATGCGCCGGTGCTCCTCGGCCAGCGCGTCAAAGCGCTGGCGCGAGAGCACGAACAACTCGACGTCGCTGGTGGCGATCGCGTTGGCCGAGCGCGGTGCGCGGTCGAGGAAGGCCATCTCACCGAAAAAGTTGCCGCGCCCGAAGGTGGCGAGGTGGTGCTCCTGCTGTCCGCCCAGCGGCAGCAGGATGCGCACCGCGCCGCGCCGGATGAGGAACAGCTCGTCGCCGAAATCGCCGATGCGGAATATCGCCTCGCCCGTCTTGCAGGCGCGCCGCTCCATGCACGCCTCGAGCGCAGCGAGCGTCTCGGGCTTGCGCCCGCGGAACAGGTCTATTTCCTGCAGCTCGAGCGGCGCCTGGGCCGCGCGCGTCAGGCGCGCCTCCTCGAGCAGGCGGTCTTCGACCCACTCGAGGGCCTGGTCGAGCTCGCCGAACGCGCGCGCGGCGCGCTCGGGCTTCACCAGCTCGACCGAGGCGAGGTAGCGGCGCATGTCCTGGCCGGTCGGCGCATCGTGCGGCAGGCCGCTCCAGAGCAGGAGCGCGCCGCGCTCCGCGAGCACGTCCTCGAGCTGCTCGAGCGCGTGCGCGGCGGTGACGTCCACCGATTGCACCCGCCGCATGTCGAGAATGACGTAGCCCCGGGTCTTGAGCTCGGGCTCGAGCGCGCCGTGGAGCTGGTCCGCGGTACCGAAGAACAGGCTGCCCTGCAACTCCAGGATCACGCAGCTCTCGCCGCGCCGCTCGAGAACCGCCATCTCCTCGGGCAGGCGCACCTGCTTCGAGAACACGCGGTTGCCGTAGACCTTGCGACGCACCACCGAGCCGCCGATCTGCTCGCGGATGAACAGCAGGATCGCCAGGCCGATGCCGGCTGCGGAGGCGGCGATCAGGCTGACGGTCTGTGCGATCACCACGACCGTCACGATCACGCCGAAGTCGAGGAGCGTCGAGCGCGAGCGCAGCAGCCGCAGGCTCGCCCAGTCGAACATGCGCACCCCGATCACGATCAGGATGCCGGCGAGTGCCGCGATCGGCAGCCACGCGATCAGCGTCCCCAGGACGAGGAACGCGGCCAGCGCCAGCAGCCCCTCCACGGCGCCGGAGAGCCGGCTCGTCGCGCCGCTCGAGACGTTGACCAGCGTCGCGCCGATCGTGCCGGAGCCGGGCACGCCGCCGGCGAGCGCCGAGGCGAGGTTGGCCAGCCCCTGCCCGACCAGCTCGCGGTTGGAGTCGTGGCGCGTGCGCGTGATCGAGTCCAGCGTCACGCAGGTCTTGAGCGTGTCGATCGACAGCAGCACCGCGAGCGTCAGCGCCGGCGTGAGCACCCGGTACAGCTCGCTCGCCCCCAGCTGGCCGAGCCCGCTCCAGCGCGCACCGATCATGTCGAGGAACCCGGCGTGCGCGCCGCCGCCCAGCGGCCCGACGAGCAGCGGATTGCCGGCGACGACAAGCAAGGAGCGATCGGCCAGAGCGAGCGCAAAGTAGGCGAGCGCTCCGGCCGCCAGCGCGAGGATCGCGGCGGGCACCGCCTTGGTCAGGCGCGGCGCCGCGAGCATCACGCCCACCGTGACCGCGCCCACGGCGATTCCAGGCCAGCGCCACAGCGAGGGCGTGCTCAACGCCTGGAACCAGCCGGCGCCGGGCGCGACGCCGAGCAGCTTCGGCGCCTGGCTGACGACGATGATCAGCGCGACTGCGCTCAGGTACCCGCTCACCACCGGGTAAGGCATGTACTTGATCAGGCGCCCCAGGCCGAGCGCGCCGAAAAGCACCTGGATCAGGCCGCACGCGAGCCCGACCAGCGTGATCAGTAGCAGCGCGGCTTGCGGCGCGACGCCCTCCTGCGACAGCCCGATCGCGAGCGCCGCCAGCACCGCGGTCGCGGGCGCACAGGGTGCGGTGATCAGCCGCCTGGTGCCCCCGAACGCGGCCGCGACCACGCCGAGCACGGTCGCGCCCAGCATGCCCGCCACCGCCCCTTGCGCAGCGTAGCCGCTGCCCAGCGGCTCGAAGATGGTGACGCCGAAAGCGATCGCCGAGGGCAGCGCCACCAGCATCGCCGCGAGGCCGCCCCAGAGGTCGCCGGCCAACTTTTCAGACCGTTCCATCCCTCGCCTACGGCGCTGTGCCAGCGGCGCGCGTGCTGCGCTGCAGCCTGAGCGTGGCCAGAGGGCCGAGCAGCGCGCCCGCGCCGAGCGTCGACCAGGCGACGCCCCAGGCGAAGGGCCCGGCCGAGCCCTTCCCGCCGCCGGCCAGGTCGAGGGCGACGCCGAACACGACCGGGCTCACCACGCCCGCGCCGAAGCCGATCGCCGAGCGCACCGAGAATGCCACCCCGAGGTAGTGCGGCGGCACGCTTTCGGCGAGCAGCGTTGAATGCGTGGACGAGTCGGCGATCGCGGAGAAGTTGTACAGGCAGGCGATCGCCACCAGCAGCCCCGCCGGCAGGGCGATCAGCCAGCCGATCGAGAACGACAACACCAGGCTGGTGCACGACCACAGCAGGATCGTCTGCGTGCGCCCCCAGCGGTCGGCCATCAGGCCGCCCAGCAGGCTGCCGCCGATGTTGGCGACGTAGGTGACCGCGGTCAGCGCGAGCGCGGCGGCGGCGGCCTGCGCCGTGCTTGAGCCCGACGCGGCCAGCGCCGCGGTCAGGAACGCCGGCAGCCACGCCCACAGCCCGAGCAGTTCCCAGTTATGGAAGGTGTAGCCCCACACCGAGAGCATGCCGCGCCGGTTCTTCAGCACCGCGGGCAGTGCGGCGAGCAGCGGCTCGCCCGCGGGGCGCGGGTGCACCACGTTCGGCGTGCGCGCGACCGTCGCCAGGCCGAGCAGCCAGGCGGCAAGCGGCAGCGCCGCCACTACCAGCAGCGCGCCGCGCCAGCCGGTGAACTTCAGCGCCAGCCCGGCGAGTCCCAGGCACAGCGCGTATCCCGCGCTCGAGGCGCCGATGAACATGCCCATCGCGCGCCCGCGCCGCAAGCGCTCGACGTGCTCGTTGATCAGCGCCAGCATCGGCGTGTAGAAGCCGCCCTGGCACAGGCCGGTGAGCGCGTACAGCCAGTAGGCCGACCAGAAGCCGTGCGCGAACAGCACGAACAGGAACGGGCTCACCCAGGCCGCGACGCCGGTCATGAGGTAGGTGCGCTTGGCGCCGTAGTGGTCCGCCAGGAAGCCGACGAAGAACAGCGAGGTCAGATAGCCCAGATTGAAGGCCGACTGGATCAGACCGGCCTCGCGCCCGTTGAGGCCCCAGGCATGCTGCGTCAGGGGCAGCACCGCGGAGTAGGCGACGAACCAGCTCGCCGAAAGCACCCGGCTCATGCACAGCAGCGCGAGCCAGCCGCCACGCCCCGGCGCGAAGTCCAGGGCCGCACGCGGGCGCGGCGTCACGGCTGCGCGCGGGCGCGGCGCGCGCTCAGACGCCCAGCGCGAGCCTCACCGGGATGCGCCGCGGGCCGAACGGCTTGCCGAACTTCTCGTAGCGGCCGGCGAGCGTGGCGCCGCAGAATCCGCATGCTCCCTCGTCCGTGAGATGGTAGGCCCGGATGTCGTACCAGTCGCGCACGATCGCCGCTTCGCCGCAGGAGGGGCAGTACGTGCTGCCGCCTTCCTGATCGTGCACGTTGCCAGTGTATACGTACTTCAGGCCGGCCCGCAGCGCGGTTTCGCGCGCGCGCTCGAGCGTGGCGGGCGGCGTCGGCGGCACGTCGCGCATCTTCCAGTCGGGATGGAACGCGCTAAAGTGCAGCGGCACCTCGGTGCCGAGGTTGTGCGCGATCCACCTGCACTCGGCCTCGATCTCGGCGTCCGAATCGTTTTTGCCCGGGATGAGCAACGTGGTGATCTCGGTCCAGACATTCGTTTCGCGCGCGAGGTACACGAGCGTGTCGAGCACCGGCTGCAGGTGCGCGCCGGCCAGCTTGAAGTAGAAATCGTCGCTGAAGGCCTTCAGGTCGACGTTCGCCGCGTCCATCCTGGCGTAGAACTCGCGCCGCGGCTCGGGATGGATGTAACCCGCCGTCACCGCCACGGTCTTTACGCCTTTGTCGTGGCAGGCGTCGGCGACGTCCAGCGCGTACTCGGCGAAGATCACCGGGTCGTTGTAGGTGAAGGCCACGCTCCTGCAGCCCAGCCGCAGCGCCGCGTCGGCGATCATCGCCGGGCTCGCCTGGTCCATCAGCCGGTCCATCTCGCGCGACTTGGAGATGTCCCAGTTCTGGCAGAACTTGCACGCCAGGTTGCAGCCGGCGGTGCCGAAGGACAGGACGCTCGATCCCGGGTAGAACTGGTTGAGCGGCTTTTTCTCGATCGGGTCGACGCAGAAGCCTGAGGAGCGACCGTAGGTGGTGAGCACCATCCGCCCGTCCTGCATCTTGCGCACGAAGCACGCGCCGCGCTGGCCCTCGTGCAGCTTGCAGTCGCGTGGGCACAGGTCGCACTGAATGCGCCCGTCCTCGAGCACGTGCCACCAGCGCCCGGGGTGGTCGGATTCCGCGATCATGCTAGTTGGGGACCACGTCCGACTCGCGCCACTTGCGCACCTGGTAGCGCGACAGCCTGCAGCGTGCGAGCGGCGTGTCGGCCGGCAGACCGGCCTTGCGCCGGAGCTCCTCGAGGAAGCGGCGCTTGTCGGGCAGGCTTTCCCAGACCTGCGGCAGGAAGGTGCCGCGCCGGCCCGCGCATTCCAGGATCAGGCCGTCCTCGCCGGGGCGAACCTGCGCGAGCAGGTCGGCCTCGTCGGCGAAGCGCATCGGCCGCGCGGTCGAAAGCAGCGACACCTCGGTCTCGACGCGCGGCCACTCGGCGCGCGTCAGCGCGGGAAAGCGCGGGTCGCGGAACGCGGCGTGCAGCGCGTTGGCGGCGACGTCCTCGCCCAGTGGGCGTTCGGCCTGCAGGCTGCCGATGCAGCCGCGCAGCGCGCCGTCCATGGTGAGCGTCACGAAGCTCGCCCCGGGCCGCGCGAGCCACGCCGGGTTGGCGAGCAGCCGCAGCGATGCGCCTCCCGCGCTGCCCGCATCCAGCGCGCCGTCGATCGCCGCGCGCGCGATGCCGATCAGCGTGCGCCCGGTCTCGTGGTGCGTCAGCTCCTCGGCCTTGTCGTAGAGCGCGAACGCCGAGTAGCCGACCACGCGGTCGCGCTCGCCCGCGGTGTCGCCGGAGTTGCGCGCGTCGAGCAGCCGGATCGACAGGCCCCTGGCGCGCGCCACGCGCAGCAGGCCGTTGAGCGGCGTCGCCCCGCAGGCCTCCTCGTGGTCGAGATCGGTGGTAAACGAGGCGATGCGCGCCACCGACGCGGCGTCGATGCGCTTCGCCTCGCCGTAGCTGTGGTAGTGCGACAGGTCGGTGCTCACCACCACGAGCGTCTCGCGCTCGCCCCACAGGCGCTCGATCACCTCTGCCACCTCGGCGACGCTCGCCGCGCCGACCGCGAGCGGCAGCAGCGAGAAGCTGCCCAGAACGCGCTGCAGGAACGGCAGCTGCACTTCGAGAGAGTGCTCGAGCGCATGGGCGGCGGGGCTGGTCACCACCTGCGGCAGGCCGCGCAATACGGTGACCGACTGCTGATCGATCGGCACGCGGCCGAGCGGGGTGTCGAATGCGCTCGCCCCCGGCAGCGCGAGGCCGCGCACCGGCACGCGGTGCACCGGCCCGAGCAGCACTACCCGCGTCACGCTGCCGCGCGCGGCGGCGAGCGCGGCGAAGGCCCGCCCTGCCACGGCGCCGGAATAGATGTAACCGGCGTGCGGGACGATCAGCGCCTTGGGAATGGAAATCTGCGGCTCGACAGGCTCGGTGCCCCCGAGCAGCGCATCGACCTGCGCGGCGAGCGCATTCGCGGCGCCCGGATAAAAGGTGCCTGCGACCGCTGCTGGACGAACCTCACCCATAGCTCGCATATGGGGCCCGAAGACGTGACTTCTAGCCCTGCGGCGCAGCCTCGTCAAGCGCCTCGAGCACGCCCTGCAGCGCCCGGATCACCGCCTGCCGGCGCACCCCTTCCCGATCGCCGGTAAAGCGGCGCGTCTCGCTGCGCAGCTGGCCATCGTGCGCCCACGCGAAGCACACCATGCCGACCGGTTTGGAGGGAGTGCCCCCGGTGGGGCCGGCGATCCCCGTGATCGCGAGGGCGATCGTTCCCTTGCTGCGCTCGAGCGCCCCGCGCGCCATCTCGCGCGCGGTCTCCTCGCTCACCGCCCCGAAGCGCGCGAGCGTGTCCTCGCGCACGCCGAGCAGCTCGTGCTTGGCGTCGTTGGAATAAGTGACGAAGCCGCGCTCGAACCAGTCCGAAGAACCGGCGACCGCGGTCACCGCCTGGGCCACCCAGCCGCCGGTGCACGACTCCGCGGTCACCAGGCGCGCCGCGCCGGTCTTGAGGCGCGCCCCGGCGAGCGCGGCGAGCTTGGCGAGGGTATCGGTACGCATCAGAACAGCAGACGCTTGGCCAGGGCGAGCACCAGCAGCGTATAGCCGGCCGCCAGGATGTCGTCGAACATGACGCCGAAGCCTCCCTTCATGCGCCGTTCGAGTTGGCGGATCGGAGGCGGCTTGACGACGTCGAAGCCGCGAAACAGCACGAACGCCGCGGCCTGCCAGGCGGGCCGTGCGGGCACGATCATCAGCACCAGCAGGAAAGCGACGATCTCGTCCCACACCATGGCGCCATGATCGGCGATGCCGAGATCGCGCCCGGTGATCCCGCAGGCCCAGACGCCGACCACGAACATCGCGGCCACAATGACGAGCAGCGCGAGCGGCGGGATGGCGCTGCCGATCAGCCACCAGATCGGAAAGGCCACCAGCGTTCCCACGGTGCCCGGCGCGACGCGCGCCAGGCCCGCCCCGAAGCCGAAGGCGATGAAGTGCGCGGGGTGCGTAAACACGAAGGCCGCCTTCGGCCGGAAGGTCATCATGGGCGCCGCCGGAAGTGGTCGAAGCCGCCGCCGTGCGGTAGCGGCTTGCCGGCACGATCGAGCAGCATCAGGCGGGCCTCGCCCGGCTGGATCGCTCCGATGCGGGTGAGCGCGACTCCCGTCTGCGTCACGAGCGCCTCGATGTGGGCGCGCTGCGCCTGCGGCGCGGTGAAACACAGCTCGTAGTCGTCGCCGCCCGAGAGCACGCACTCGCGCTCGAGCTCCGGATCGGCCACGCGCTCGAACGCCCTTGCCTTGGGCAAGCGCTCGTAGTGCACCAGAGCACCGACCCCGGAGCGCTCGAGAAGGTGCCCCAGGTCCCCGGCGAGACCGTCGGAGATGTCGATCGCCGCGCTGGCCAGGCCGCGTAGGCGCTCGCCCAGCTCGACGCGCGGCTCGGGTTGGTCCAGGCGCGTGCGCACGGCCGCCGCCGCCTCCGCGACGAGCGCCACCCGGCCTTGCGCGTGCGCCAGCCCCAGGGCGGCGCCGCCAAGCTCTCCCGAAACCCAGACGTCGTCGCCCGGGCGCGCGCCGCCGCGCAGCAGCGCCAGGCCCGGCGGCACCTCGCCGAAGATGGTGATCGCGATGGTGAGCGCGCCACGCGTCGTGTCCCCGCCCACCAGATCGACCTCGTGGCGCGCGGCGAGCGCGAACAATCCCTCGGCGAACGCCGCGAGCCACGCCTCGTCGCATTCGGGCAGGGCGATGGCGAGCGTCGCCCAGCGCGGCGTCGCGCCCATTGCCGCCATGTCGGACAGGTTCACCGCCAGCGCCTTGTGCCCCAGCGCGCGCGGCTCGGCGCCGGCCAGGAAGTGGCGCCCCTCGAGCAGCATGTCGGTGGACACCGCGAGATCCATGCCGGAGGCCGGGCGCACCAGCGCCGCGTCGTCGCCCACCCCGAGCAGCGCCCCCCTGGCCGGGCGCTCGAAGTAGCACCGGATGATGTCGAACTCTGAAAGCGTGGCGGGCATCTCAGCAACCTGAATGGAACGTGCGTGGCGCCGCGGCCCGCGCGGCCGGCATTACGCCGTCTGGCGCGCCTGCGCCGCGAGCGCGACCTCGTGCGCGCGCAGCTGGGCGGCGAGCTTCTCGAGCACGCCGTTCACGAACTTGTATCCGTCGGCGCCCCCGAAGCTCTTGCCGAGCTCGATCGCCTCGTTGACGATCACCTTGAACGGCGTCTGCGGCTGGGCGGCGAGCTCGAACGCGGCAATGCACAGGATGGCGCGTTCCACCGGCGAGAGCTGGGCGAAGCTGCGCTGGGTCAGGTGCGGCGCGATCAGCTGCTCGATCTCGCCGGAGCGCGCGAGCACCCCGCGGATCAACGTCCGCACGAACTCTTGATCGGCACGCTCGTAGCCCTCCAACGCCGCCGCCTGATCGAGCAGCGCTGCGGCATCACCGCCGGCGAGCTGCCAGGCGTACAGCGCCTGCAGGGCGATCTCGCGCGAGCGCCGCCGCGCGCTCTTCATCGCCAGTTCTCCGCCAGGGCGCCGCGCAACCGCGCCATCTCGATCGCCACGCGCACCGCCTCGGCGCCCTTGTCCAGGCGCGCCAGCGCCTGCGCTTCGTCTTCGGTGGTGAGGATGCCGTTCGCCACCGGGATGCCGAACTCGAGCGCGACGTCCATCACGCCGCGCGCCGACTCGCCGGCGACCACCTCGAAGTGGCGGGTCTCGCCACGAATCACCGCGCCGATCGCGACCAGCGCGTCGTAGTGCTCCGACTGCGCCATCCACTGCAGCACCAGCGGGATCTCGAGCGCGCCGGGTACGCTCGCCTCGGTCACGTTCCCGGGACGCACGCCGAGGCGTCCCAGCTCGGCGCGCGCGCGCTCGAGCAGCTTGGCGACGATTTCCTCGTTGAAGCGGCTGACCACGACGCCGACCCGCAAGCCCGCGCCTTCGGCGCCGCCTTGGATCGGCTCGGCGGTGCGCGAGTTCATCGGCTCAGGCGCTGCGCGGCGGCAGCTCGGCGTAGCTACTGACTTCGAGCCCGAAGCCGGCCATGCTCGGCATCTTGCGCGGCGCCGCCATCAGCCGCATGCGCCCAACGCCGAGGTCGCGCAGGATCTGCGCCCCGATGCCGTAGGTGCGCAGATCCCGGCTGCGGGCACCGCCGCCCGCGCGCGCCGGATCCGGCGCCGCGTTCTTCAAACGCGCCTCGAGCGCGTCGTCGGACTGCGAGCAGTTGAGCAGCACCATCACGCCGCTACCCTGCGCCGCGATCAACGCGAGTGCCTCGGCGACGCCCCAGGAGTGCGCCCCCGCGCCGGCATCGAGCAGGTCGAAGATCGACAGCGGCTCGTGCACGCGCACCAGCGTCTCGCGCTCGGCGCGGATCTCGCCGTGCGTGAGCGCCAGGTGCGTGCCGCCTGTGGGCAGGTCGCGATACGCGACCAGATGGAAGCAGCCGCTCGCCGTCTGGATGTCGCGCTCGACCGCGCGGCGCACCAGCGATTCGTTGGCGCTGCGGTATTCGATCAGGTCGGCGATGGTGCCGATCTTGAGGCCGTGGCGCGGCGCGAACTCGACCAGGTCGGGCA
>Ga0307374_10002040_pt1 | contig 36610 bp, 33 predicted proteins | sample OX3MG_FD_202532 | JGI IMG/M metagenome (GOLD analysis project Ga0307374, IMG submission 202532) | Soil microbial communities from Risofladan, Vaasa, Finland - OX-3 | ecosystem: Environmental > Terrestrial > Soil > Coastal area > Acid sulfate soil | place: Finland: Risofladan, Vaasa | collected... | reverse complement strand
GGCGACGTACGCCGCCGCCGGCACCATGCCCGCTCCGAGACCCTGCACAACCCGGCCTCCGACGAGCACCGGCATGTCGGGCGCCGATCCGCCGATCGCCAGACCGACCGCGAACACAGCGAGCCCCAGGGCCATGGGATAACGGGGGCCGCGAGCGTCGGCCATCGACCCGCCGGCAACGGTACCGAGGAGGCTCGAGAGGAAGAAGGCGCTGAACACCCACCCGTACAGACGGATGTCGCCCAGGTGATGGCTGACGACGGGGAGGATCGTCGCGACCGACAGGCTCTCGAACGCGATGAGCGTGACCGTCATCACCAAGCCGGCGGTCACCCTTCTTCGCCCCGGAGCCCACACCCCGCCGGCGGTCGCCTCGCGCCTGCGGGTCTCCATGGCGTCACAACGCTACGGTGACCTCGATGCTTCAGGAGCCTCTTTCCGCCGGCGGAGCCTTCCAACCCCTCTCGGGTGTGACGGTGGTCGAGGCGGCCTCGTACGTGAGCGGACCGTTCGCGGCGATGATGCTCGCCGACCTCGGAGCCAGGGTGACCAAGGTGGAGCCTCCGGGCGGCGACCCTTACCGGCGCTTTGGGCGGGCGGTGCAGGGCACCGGGATCATGTTCGCCAACGTCAACCGCAACAAACGGTCCGAGGTCGTCGATCTCAAGGCCGATTCCGGGCGGCGGCGCCTGCGGGCCCTGGTCGCGGAAGCGGATGTGTTCCTCACTAATTGGCGGCCCGGCGTGGCGGAAGAACTCGGGTTCGACGAGTCCTCGTTGCGTTCGCTCAACCCGCGTCTGGTGTGGTGCCGCGTGAGCGGCTTCGGCCAGGACGGCCCGCTCGCCGGCGCACCGGCGTTCGACACGGTCATCCAGGCGAGGGTGGGCTTGATGTCGGTGCAGGGGGGCGCCGGCTCGCCGGACTCCGTGCGGGGGTACCTGGTGGACAAGGTGACGGCGTCGTTTGCGGCTCAGGCGATCATGGCGGCCCTGCTTCAGCGGGCTTCCACCGGCGAGGGAGGGGTAGTCGACGTGTCGATGCTCGACGCGATCGCGTATTTCATGGGCCCCGAGCTGCTCGCCGAGCGGACCCGCCTCGAGGACGGAGAGGGAAGGCCGGCGCTTGCCGAGCAGCTGACAGCGCTGCGGTGCGTGCAGACCTCCGACGGGTGGGTACTGGTCAGCCCCGTGCGCGCCAAGCAGCTCAAAGGCATGGCTGCTGCCGCCGGTCATCCCGAGTGGGTGGACGAGCTTCGCGGCGAAGCGGATCCCGGACGTCGAACTGCGCGCATCTACGACCTCGTCGCCGGCGTCACGCCGTCCGCCACGACCGCCGACTGGCTGGAGCGCTTCGAGGAGCACGACGTTCCTGCGGCCCCGGTCCTCGACATCGACGAGCACCTCGCGGACCCTCAGGTCGAGCACAACCGCACCTACGTGTACTACGACCATCCGGCCCTGGGCCGGATCCGCCAACCGCGCCATCCGACCCGCCGGCCCGGCGCCTCCGACCAGCCCGACCCGTCGCCGTCGCCGGCTCTCGACGAGTAGACCGGCCCAGGGCCTTGCCGGCGTCACAGGCCGGCGCAATGATGTGAAAGCGGTCCGGCCAACCCGCCGGATGCGTATCTCGAGGTCGTAGCGCCGCCCGACGGCGCCCGTTTCGCCTCCTGTATTGCACGCCACGGCGTGCCTGGCGAATGGCGGCGCGCCACCGGCGCGTCAGTCGCACGACAGGAGGTCGTACATGTCCCGTTCGGTTGATCTGTTCATCTCGTCGCCCGAGCCACTCGACGCGGTGGCCACGAAGATCAGCGACCTCGCGAAGGTGAGCGTTGTCGCCGGCCCCGATGGGCGTTGGGAGGTGCGTGAAGGCGACACGTCGGCGTCGTTGTACGAGCACCGGTACATCGACGACGGCGACCTGTTTCTCAGCCACTACCAGTACGTCCTGTCGGGGCAGGCGCCGGCGACGTCCCGGCCCCAGGACACCCCGGAGGCTGCGCTTTTGCGTCGGGTGGGGTCCGTGTTGCAGCAGGGGACGTCCTGGCCGGTGCTGCTGGTGCTCGACCTGCAGTACAGGGAGCAGGTCTCCGCAACCCCGGCAGCGGCCGGCGCAGGCGAACGCGAAGGCTCCAACGGGAGCACCCCGTGACCGCCCTCGAGTCCGCCGGCGGGCCGCCTCGTGACGGTGCCGCCCGGCAGCGGCCGTTCCTGCCCATCGCCGACGCTCTGGCCTCGTGCGCCCGCGGCAGAGGCTCGCTCGACGAGTCCGCTCGCCGGCTCAGCCACGAGGAGCTACGCGTGGCGCGAACGTTCGCTGGCGAGGGCCACGACGTGAAATCGGTTCCGGAGCGGAGGGGGAGCGGGCGTACAGCGGACCTCGAAGTATGCGGTACGCCCGTGGAGGTCAAGTCGTGGTTGGCCCTGTCCGACCGGCGCGGAGTCGCGCCGAGCCCCAGATCGGTCGTCAACAAGCTGATCTCGGCCGAAGGGCAGAGCGCCGTCGTGGTGCTTTCCGCCGCCGGGAGCGGACTGTCGGCGTCGGATGCCTCCGCTGGGGTCGCCCGCTACGCGACCCTGCGACCGCGTTCCAACATCAGCTCGGTCCGGGTGATGGGCGACGGCTACGACCTCTCCTGGCGTCGCTCGCCGAGTTTGGAGCTGCGCCGGTCGGCGGCGAGGGTGCCGGGCAGGGCGGCGGAGAGGGGCATCGGCATCGAGCCTCTTTAGGTGCGCGAAGCTTCCCCTGTGAAGGGAGCGGCGCCGCTGCCCGAGGAAGGCTCGTGGGAAGCACAGGTCAGCGCACTGCTGGCGGTGGAAGGTTGCGGCGCGCTCGCCGAGTCGTTCGTGGCGAGCGTCCCGAGCAGCTACCGCGATCAGACCGGCCCTCCCGACGCCGTCCGGGATGCGATCGAGCTGGCGTCCCTGGGCGACGCCGGCGCGGACACCGGGGCCCCCGCCACAACCGCCGACCGCGCCTTCGGCGGACCGCACCGTCTCGCCGTGCGCCCCTCCGCGGATCCCGAGTGTACGTTCAGGATCCGCCGTTACGGCGAGCACGGCATCGAGCTCACCAGACTCCTGCCGATCCTCGAGAGCTTCGGGCTCGTGGTCGTGGATGCCATACCTCACCGGTTCCTCCCCACCGCCGCCGGCGGCGGATCAGCGATGCACATCGACGACATCGGCGTGCGGACCGACTCGCCCCACGGCGTGGAGGCACTGCGCTTCGTTCCCGACATACACGGCCCCCGCCTCGTGTCGGCGCTCGAAGCGGTGTCGCGCGGCGAGACGGACGTCGACTCGCTCAACCGCCTCGTGACGGTCGCCGCCCTCGATTGGCGCCAGGTCGCGTTGCTGCGCGTCTACCTGCGCTACTGGACCCAGGCCGGCGCCGGCACCGACGCTGTCGAGCTGGCCGATCCCTTGGTGCAGTTCCCCGACTTCGCCCGTTCCCTCGTCGGGTACTTCCAGGCCAGCTTCGACCCGGCCCTGTCCCGCGGTCCCGGCAACGTCGCTCCCGGCGAGGCTGCTGAACGCGCCCGTTGCCTGGCGGCGTTGGACCTGGTGCCGCACCTCGAGCAGGACCGCGTCCTTCGCGGGTTCCTCGCCCTCGTGGATGCGACGCTGCGGACCAACTACTTCATGACCGACGCCTGCGGCGCTCACCGCCCGGCGATAGTCGTCAAGTTCGACAGCGCTCTCGTGCCCAACCTGCCCAAGCCGCGGCCGAAGGTGGAGGCGTTCGTGCACGGGCCGAACGTGGAGGGCGTACACCTGCGCGCCGGGCTCATCGCGCGCGGTGGTCTCAGGTCCAGCGACCGGCCGCACGATTTCCGCACCGAAGTGCTCGACCTCGCGTTCGCGCAGGTGAAGAAGAACGCCATCATCGTCCCGACGGGAGCAAAGGGCGGGTTCGTCTCGCGGGCGCCGTCGTCGGACACCAAGCCCTGGGCCCACGGCGGCTCTACGGACACGCCGGCGAGCGACCCTGCATCGGTACGTTCGGCTTACGAGGTGTTCGTCGAGTCGTTGCTCGACATCACCGACAACGTCGTCGGCGGCGAGACGATCGTCCCCCGGGACCTGGTAGCGAGGGACGGTCCCGACCCGTACTTCGTGGTGGCGGCGGACAAGGGCACGGCGACCTTCTCCGACCTCGCCAACTCCGTCAGCGAGAGGAACGGCTTCTGGCTCGGCGACGCCTTCGCGTCGGGCGGATCCAGGGGATATGACCACAAGCGGCTGGGCATCACCGCCCGCGGCGCGTGGGTCGCGGTGGCCCGCCACTTCCACCAGTTGGGCATCGACGTGCAGGCCGAGCCGGTCACTGTCGTCGGGGTCGGCGACATGTCAGGCGACGTCTTCGGCAACGGCATGCTGCAGAGCGAGCAGATCAAGCTCGTGGCGGCATTCGACCACCGGCACGTGTTCATCGACCCCGACCCTGACCCGTCTACCTCTTACGCCGAGCGGACGAGGATGGCCACCCTCGAGCGCTCGAGCTGGGCCGATTATTCCGCTGCGGCCATCTCCGCCGGGGGCGGTGTATGGGCGCGAGACGCGAAGTCGATCCCGCTCGCACCCGCAGCCCGGCGTGCGCTCGGCGTGGAGGCGGAGGAACTCAGCCCGCCCGAGGTCATCTCGGCGATCCTCTCGGCGCCCGTCGACCTGCTGTGGTTCGGCGGCATCGGAACGTTCGTGAAGGCTCCCACCGAATCCGATGCCGACGTGGGCGATCACGCGAATGACGGCGTACGCATCACGTCCGACCGCATCCGGGCCCGCGTGATTGCGGAAGGCGGGAACCTTGGCATCACCCAGCAGGCCCGCATCAGGTACTCCCGCCGGGGTGGGCGGATCAACACCGACTTCATCGACAACGCGGCCGGCGTGGCGACCTCGGACCGGGAGGTCAATCTCAAGATCCTCCTTGCCCTCGCCATCGAGGAGGGGCGGCTTCAGGCCGCCGACCGGGACGGCTACCTGCAGCGCGCAACCGATGAGGTGACGCGCGAAGTGCTCCGCCAGGTCGACCACAGCGTCGCTGCCCTCGACCGGGCGGTCCTCTCCAGCGCGCACGAACCCGACGCCTTTGTGGCCCTAATCGACACTCTCGAGGAATCCGGTCGTTTCGACCGGTCGGTCGAGTCACTGCCCGGCAGCGAGGAACTCACGGTGAGGCGCGAGGCCGGCGCCGGTCTCATCCGGCCTGAGCTCGCCGTTCTGCTCGCCTACGCCAAGTCCGACCTCGTCGACGCGATCGAGCCGTTGATGGAAGCCCGTGGCGGAGACTTCCTCGATTCCGTGACGCCCTACTTCCCCTCCGAGATCCGCACGGAATTCGCGGAGCTGATCCCGCGCCACCGGCTCCACCCGCAGCTGGCCGCCACCGACGTGGCAGGGGAGATCGTCGACCAGCTCGGGATCGTATGGGCGCACGAGACTGCCGCGGAGCTGGGCCGCAGCCTGCCCGAGGTCGCCACGGCCTTCTGGGCCGCCCGCCAGGTCATCGGGGCCGGGGACCTTTGGGCCGAGCTGGAATCACGAGGCCGTTCGGTGTCCGCCGACGCCGAGGCCGCGCTGCACGCGGAGATCGCTGGGTCGGTCACCCGGCTGACCCGCGCCTACCTTCTGCGTCCGGGCATGGCGTCGGTTCCGGACACGGTCGCCCGGGACATGCCGGTGACACGTGGACTTCGAGGACTGACCCTCGGGGAGCAGGCGAAAGCCTCCCTAGACCGTCTCGTCGAGCTCGGAGCTCCTGAGGATCTGGCCGAGAGTCTTTCCCGCTGCCAGCTGGTGTCAGCGGTCGGCGAGGCACAGCCGGTAGTGGAACTCACAGGGCGGCCCGTGGCTGAGGTGGCCGAGACCCTTGCCGCGATCGACCGGGCGGCGGGGACAGAAGCCGTGATGCGGGCCGTCGCCGCATCCGCTTCGACGATCCCGCCTCCGGCCAGGTTGACCCTGTGGCTGGGCAGATCCGTGCTCGACGACCTCGCCACCTGGAGAAGGAACGTCGCTGTCAAGGTCCTCTCCGCCGGCGGTGCGCCCTCGGAGTCACTGGCGGCGTGGCTGTCCGAGCAGCAGGAAGTCCTCGCGGGCGCCGCCCGGATGCTCGAGTCCACGCCGGCGGGCGGGGACATGCTCGACAGCGCCGTGCTGGTGGTGCGGCGGCTCCAAAGAGCGCTTTGACCTAGCCGGCGGCCTCCACCTCTTCGTCGTTGGCGATCCGCTCGGCTCCCGGTGGCGGGTTGGTGCCGCCCGGTTCGGCCACCAGAGCCCCGGTCGCGGTCCACGCTGCCTCGATCGCGTCGAGGCGTGCAGGTGCGCTCTGGCGGAGCCTCACAGCAACCGCCGTAACGAGGGTGTTGGCGAGGGCGATGCCGCCGGTGAGACTGTCGAACGGGCCGATCCCGCGGGCCGAGACGAAGAAGGTGTGCTCGGCCGCAGAGGCCAGTGGAGACAACGGGCTATCAGTCAGCGCGATCACGGCAGCTCCGCGCTCCGCGGCCCAACGCACGACCGACACGAGCGACCGCTCGTAGCGTCGTATGTCGACGGCCACCAGCGTGTCTTCGGCCTCGAGACCGGCGAGCGCACGGCTCACCGCGACCTCCGAGCCCCCTACCTGTGCGACGCCGTCCCGCAGCTGGCCGAGCTGCCCGGCCAGCACAGAACCGATCGGTGACATCACCTCTCCGGCGAGCACCCACACCCGCCGGCGGCGGTCGGCAAGGCGTGCGACGGACTCGTCGAGCATCCGCGGGTTGATCGCGTCCAGGGTGCTGAGGACGTTGTCCTGTTCCGCCGCCTGCACACGCGCGAGAAGATCCGACGGCGGTCGCTGGCGGATGCGGTCACGGGCCGGGCCCAGCTGGCGAGCCAGCTCCGATTGCACGTCCGCCTGGAGGTCGACGAAGCCCTCGTAGCCCAGCTTCACAGCCAGGCGAACGACCGACGGCCCACTCGTCCCCGCGCGGCTCGCCACTTGGGCGACGGTCCCGAACGCGATGGTCTGAGGCTCGCCGGCGAGAACCTCGGCGATCTTGCGCTCCGTCGAAGTCAACCGCTCCGCGTGCGCCACGATCCGCTCGACCACACCCATAACGTGCGCGGCAGCATAGGTCTATCGTGCGTCGAGGGGCGCCCGAATGTGCGATCGGGTCAGCGCGTGCGCAGGTCCAAGCCGAGCGAGCGGAGTTGGTCCGCGGGACGGTGGTAACCGCGCTCGAGGTGGTGAACTCCCCGCAGGACCGAGGTTCCCTCTGCAGCAGCCGCTGCGATGACGCTGGAGAACCCGGCGCGCACGTCGGGTATCTCCACCTCGGCTCCCTTCAACCGGGATACACCTCTCACGACGGCGGAGTGAAGGTTGCTCGTCTCGTAGAACCTGCACGCCGGTCCTCCGAGGCAGCTCGAGAACAACTCGATCTCCCCGCCCATCTTCTGCAGTGCCGGAACGTATACGAATCGGTCCTCGTAGACCGTCTCGTGCAGGACCGACATGCCTTCCGCCTGGGTGAACAGCACCATCAACGGCGTCTGCCAGTCGGTCATGAACCCCGGGTGCACATCTGTCTGCACCGCCGCAGCTCTCAACCCGTCCGGTGCAAACGCCGCCATGCCGTGGTCGTCGACGTCGACGACGGCGCCCATTCGCATCAAGGTCGTGATCGCCGTGACGAGACGATCCTGCTCGCATCCCACCACCCGCACCTGCCCTCCGGTGAGCAGACCGGCGACGAGGTAGCTGAAGGCCTCGTTGCGGTCGCCCTGCAGGCGCGTGCGGGCTCCGCGTAGGCGCTCGACTCCCTCGATGACGATGACACGGTCGGGCTTCAGCTCGATCCTCGCTCCCATCCGCTGCAGGAACAGCGCGAGTTCGAGCACCTCAGGCTCGGTCGCCGCTCCTCGGATGACGGACCTGCCTTCGGCCATCGACGCCGAGAGCAGCGCCGACTCGGTCGCTCCCACGCTCGGATAGGGCAACTCGATGATCGTTCCTTGAAGGCGGGTGCACTTTGCGGAGATCCCCTCATCGGTCACGTCCACCTCCGCGCCGAGCGCTCTGAGCGCGTCGACGTGGAAGTCGACCGGCCTGCTGCCGAGCTGATCGCCGCCGACGCGCGGCACGAAGGCCTCGCCCGTCAGGTGGAGCAATGGGCCCAAAAGGAGCACGGGGATCCGGTTGAGCCCGCTGAACGAAAGCGGGACCGCAGGAGTCACCTCCTCCGGCGGTGTGACGGTGAGAGAGTCGCCGGAGCGCTCGACCCCGGCTCCGATGGCGGTGAGGATCCTCGCGGTGATATCGACGTCGCCGACCTCGGGGACGTTGGTGATAGTGCTGGTTCCCTGGCCGAGCAGTGCGGCCACCATGTGCTTGGTAACAGCGTTCTTGGAACCATGCACCTGTACCTCACCGCGCAGCGGTCCCGCCGGTTCGATCACCCACGCGTCGGACACGGATCAACCGTACCCGCTCGGCCGCTCGGCGCCTCCCGTTTGCCAAGCTGTTGGTGTGTCCCTCCCCGCCCAGCCGACGAAGATCCTGGTCACATCGCCGTCGACCACTGTTCCGCAGTTCGGTGGACCCGGCTCGGTGATCACCATAGAGGGGGGCCCGAACGCGACCGCCAACATCCCGGGGCCGCGCAGCGACCCTGCCGACTTCTGGGGGAGCGGTCTCGTCATCGTCGCAATCCTCGTTTCCATTGCGGTAGCGAGGTTCGTCTTCCGGCGTCCTGGTCCGCCGGCGCCGCCTGCCGAAGGCCCTCGATGACGGAATCGCCGGATACCTCCCCTATATCCCACTGACGGGGCTGCGGTCCGACGTCCAAGGCGCCAGGGGAGCCTCCACCAGTCGCGCGAGCTCCAATAAGACGTGGTCGTAGTTGACCCGCCATCCCTTCCACGCCGTCCACGCCGCTTCGCGATCCCCTTTGACCGGAACGCCGGCGGCAGCCATCTCGTCGACGTCTTTTTCCCATTCGGAGCGGTTGATCGAGATCGGCCCGTCGGGCGGCGGGTCGGGGTCGAAGCGGATGCCGAACAACTCCGCGATGCGCCGCAACGTGAGGTAGCCCGCGCGGAGGCAAAGCTGCGCGTCCGGGTCCACCGGGTGCTCGACGGCGCCCACCCAGAACGCGGCTCCGTCGAGTAGAGCACCGGCGGCGGTGACCCACGAACGGTCGGGTTGGGGAGAGCGGAAGAACACCAGGATGGGAAACGTCGAATGCGTCTCCTCGACGTCGGCGAACCAGGCTTCCCATTGACGCCACAGTTCCGTCAACCGGTATGGGCCTTCTTCGATCAGTTGGAACCGTATGAGCATCGTCGCCGCGCGTGGGGGGATGCCGGCTCGGACCTGCAGCAGAGCCACCCCGTTCTCTCGTCTGGAGAATGCTCCATAGATGCTCGGCAGGTAGGTGATGAGCAGGGCGAGTATCAGCAGGCCGATACCCGCCTCGGCGTAGGTCAGCAGCAGGGGTCCGACGCCGGCCGCCGTCGTCGTGCCAAGTGTGAACATGGAAGATCCCGACAGCTCGATCGCTGCCGACACCGATCGATCCGTCACCCCCAGGTAGATGAGGGTGAACCCGCCCAGCACCAGAACCAACCAGGACGCGAGGATCGCGAGAAGTGCGACCGGACCGAGCATGGCCATGATCCGATCTCGTGACTCGTAGTTGTCGGACCGGCGCGCTCTGAGCCTGAACAGCGCGCGCACGACGGAGACCACCGCGCTGGACACGCGGCTCTGGGTCCCCCGCGGCAGGACTGTCGTGCGGATCGCCGACAGAATGGTGGCCACGACCACGGCCGCACCCACGACGCCCACGAACACCCTCAGGGCGACGGGCATGCCTGCTTGTTAGGCGACCGACGCTGTCGCCGGGTCCCAGGAGCGGAGGTTCCTCAGCCGCGGGTCGTTGGAGAACATCTCCACGATCGGTGCCGAGAGACCCAGCCGTTTCTGGATGCGCTCGATTTCGAGCTCCTCGTTCCAAAGCAGGAGGGTGACTGCAAGGCCCTCCCGTCCGGCGCGTGCGGTCCTGCCCGAGCGGTGCAGGTACGACTTGTGGTCCTCCGGTGGATCGAAGTGGACGACGACGTCGACACCCTCGACGTCGAGCCCGCGCGCGGCGACATCTGTCGCCACGAGAACCGGAAGTCTGCCGTCGGAGAAGCTCTTGAGGGCGCGCTCGCGCATCTGCTGGCGGAGGTCGCCGTGAATCGCGCGCGCGTTGACTCCTTCCGCGCGGAGCGCGTCGGTCAGCCGGTCGGCGCCGCGCTTCGTCCTGCAGAACACGAGAGCCCGCTCGGCGCCGGCGCAGATGGCCGCAGTGACCCGGACCTTGTCCATCTGATGCACCCGGATGAAGCGATGGCCCATCGCCGTCACGGTCTGCTTCGCGGACTGCACCTCGTGGTGGACAGGGTCGGTGAGCTCGTGGCGGACCAGGCGTTGGACGTCCCCGTCGAGGGTGGCAGAGAAGAGCATCGTCTGGTGCGGCTTGATCAGGTGCCGCAGCAGCCACTCGACCTGTGGCATGAACCCCATGTCGGACATGCGGTCCGCCTCGTCGAGGACGACGACCTCCACCTCACCCAGGTCCGCGGACCCGCGCTGGCGCAGGTCGATCAAGCGGCCGGGTGTGGCTACCAGGATGTCCGTCCCCGCTTCGAGCGCCTTGATCTGCGTGTCCATCCCGGTGCCGCCGTAGCAGGCCGTCAGCCTGAGGCCGGCGATGTGAGCCAGAGGATCCAGCACGTCGGCCACCTGCCTCGCCAATTCCCGCGTGGGCACGAGGATGAGACCGAGGGGCACTCGCTTGCCGCCGGCGTTGGACCGTGACGTCTCGACTCGCTGGATCAACGGGAGCCCGAAGGCCAGCGTCTTGCCCGACCCGGTCTTCGCCTTGCCGCACACGTCACGGCCGGCGAGGCCGTCCCGGATGGTCAGCGCTTGTATCGGGAAGGGCTCGATGATTCCTTGGCCCGCGAGGGCATCTACCAATTCGGGGGCGACCCCGAGCCCGGCAAAGGACCGGGCCGGCTCGGTGTTTGTCAAACCTGCTCCTGGTGCATCTTGTGGGAACCCGGTGCGACGAGACGATGCAAGACGACTCCGGGCCTCGCGACCGGAGCTGTCGTGCCGGCCGCCCGGGCACCCCTCCGGGGCCCGCTACCGCTTTCATGGTAGCGGGTCCACGGTCGAGGCCCCTGGATAACCTTGCACCGGTGACCCTGCCCCTGTTCGACGACGAAGCTGCGCGGTCACCGAGGACGCTCACCCTTGTCCGCCTCGCGGGTGAGATTGCTCGCAGCCTCGGAGGTATCGGCCGGGTGGCCGTCGAGGGTGAGGTCCACCGGCCGACCGTCTCGAGAGGTGGCTGGACGTTCTTCACCTTGAGGGATCGCGCCGCACAGGTGTCCGTCGTCGTCCCTGCGACGAAGGCCCGTCGTTGCCGGGCCGTCTCTGGTGAGCGTGTCTGCGTGACCGGGGGCCTCCAGTGGTCGGCGGACAGGGGCCAGGCCCAACTCGTGGCCGAGGAAATCGTGCCCGTGGGGGAGGGGGCGATCGCCGCCCTGATCCTCGAGACCCGCCGCGTGCTGGAGTCGGAGGGACTCATCGGCCGCAACCGCAGGACGATCCCGGTGCTGCCGCGCGCCATCGGCGTCGTGTGCGGCAGCGATGCGGCGGTCCGCAAGGATATCGAATCCGTCGTCGCTGCCCGTTTTCCCGGTTACCCGCTCCACTTCGAGGAGACGACCGTGTCGGGCCCGGGGGCATCAGTGTCCATCGTTGACGCTATGCGCGAAGTCGCATCGCTCCCGGATGTCGACGTAGTGATCGTCGCGCGGGGAGGCGGGGACGCCCCGTCGTTGCTGCCCTGGAGCACAGAGGAGGTCTGCCGGGCGGTCGCATCGTGTCCGGTGCCCGTCGTCTCCGCGATCGGGCACGAGGGGGACCGCCCTCTGTGCGATGAGGTCGCCGACCTGCGGTGCGGTACCCCGTCGCTCGCCGCGACCGCGGTGGTCCCCGACAGAGACGGGCTCGCGTCGGCGCTCGATGCCGTCCTGACCTCGGCGTCCTCTGGTCTGGCCGAAATCGCGGACCGGGCACATCGCAGGATCAGCGCCTCCGACCCCGGGAAGGCGCTCGACGCCGGCTTGGAGCGAGCATCGTCGCGCCTCGTTCATGCAGGACAACGGTTGGCCGACTGCCACCCCGCCCGCCGGCTGGACTCGTGCAGGTCCCGCCTCCTCGCCGCCGACCACCGCCGCCCGGCCGGCGAGATCATCGGTCGAGCCGCCGGCCGGCTGGCTGCCGATCTGCGCCACCTCGGTGCGCTGTCGCCGCAACGCACTCTCGAACGTGGGTACTCGATCACCACCGGACCGGAGGGTCGCGTTCTCCGACGCGCCGCGGATGTCGGCTTGGGGGATCCCATATCGGTGACGCTGGCGGAGGGAAGGTTGCACGCGCAGGTGACGAAGGTTGAGGAGGCAGGTACCAGTGGCTGAACCCACCGCCGACGACGAGCGGACCTTCGAGGAGCTCATCGCGGAGCTCGAGCAGGTGACCGAGGTGCTGGCGGCCGGAGAGGTCGGAATCGAGGCGGCGGCAGACCTCTACGAGCGCGCTCAGCGGTTGCACACCCTCGCCTCCGAGCGGCTGGCACGCGTTCAGGAAAGGGTAGAAAGGCTCAGCCGCGGCTAGCTCCACTCAGAGGCTGGCAACGGCGAAAAGCGGCTACCACTCGATCGACCAGCACCTGTCGTCGAGATCGCCGGGACTCCACCATCGCCAGATTCCCCCGACCGCTCGGCCTGTCATCTGCGTCCAGGCGACTGCGTCGCGCCGTTCCACTCGGCGAACCACTTGGCGGATCCCGCCCTCGTAAACCGAGTACCCCGCCCATTGGCCCGGGTAATCCTTGGTCGACCCGACCTCGACGACCGTGACCCCTCCGACTCTGTAGCGGCGGTTCCTGTGAGTGTGCCCCGCGATGACCAGGCTTCGCGCGTTGGCCGCACGGAGTCCCCTCGACAGCTCTCGCGAGTCCGCCCACCCCAACGGCGGCGGGTAGTGGGTGTGCACCGGCCAGCGCCGCAGCGGGTGGTGCAGCGCGACCACGACGGGCAACGCCGTGTCGCGGGCGGCCCCGATCACTTCCTCGATATCGGTGGAAGTCATCCTGCCTACGTGCCGGTCCGGCACGGGAGTGTGGCTCAGCACCAGCCTCAAGCCGTCCATGTCGACCACTCGCGTGCTGGCAGCGGCGATGAACCCTTGGGCGCTGAGCATGTCGGCCGCGCGCTCGACCGGAACGGGCCCGCGGACATCGTGATTGCCGAAAGTGATCGCGACAGGGACGCTCGCACGGCCAAGGACGTCGACGGCCGTCTCGTACTCCGCTGCCTTGCTGTCCTGAGTCAGATCCCCTTTCGCAACGATCATCGACGCACCCCAGTTCTCGGCCTCCTCGATGGCGGAGGCGGCACACCGCACGGGGTACGGCTCCAGGCCATCGGGGCGAGGCGCCGGATCGTGGAGCCGGTGAAGCGCGCCCAGGCGTCGTTCGCCGAAATGGCAGTCGCTGATCGTGGCGAACCGCGAGAGCAGCCTTCCAGGTGGCTTGCCCAGCGTCGTGGCCACGGCGACACGTCTTCGCGGAATGCCATCCCCGGAAAGCAGGACGTCGTAAGAGGTGGACGGTTCGAGGCCTGGAGCCGTCAGGGCCCCCGGTCCGCCGTTTCCCTCACCAGCGCGCAGACCACCGGTTCGCCGGTACCACTCTGGCGGGGTCGCGTCCACGTCGAACGACTGGTCGCCGATCTGGAACCTGACCTGGGCTCGCTGTAGCCGGGACCACGTGATCTGCAGCGAGTCGTGCTCGACCGCAAACACGCTCACGGCTCCGCGCAACAGGGACGGCATGCCCCTCACCGGGGTTTACCGTTCGCCGCGTTGTGGAGATAACAGAACCCAAGGTGGCGGGTCCCACGCCGGGTGGGCGGCACCATCGCCGCCCATCTGGCGCGACACCCGCCACCGAGGGGGTTGCCGGGCACTAGCCGCCGAGAGTCGCGGCGATCGTTCCCCGCAAACGAGCTGCAAGAGCCACGTTTATGTCGAGACGTTCGAGGATCTGGTCGAGGCGCGGTCCCGAGATCACCATGTGGGATTCGGCGCAGAATTCGTGGACGCTCTGCGCAACACCCGGATCGGCAACGGACTGCAGTGCTTCGAAGATCCGGAGTATCAGCTGCGGCGTGAAGCGCTCGTTGAGCAGATCCCAGTTGGCCTCTATCCACGTCCAGGCGGCTCGTGTAGCCCCCGGATGCGCCAGGACGGAACCGATGAGGAACGGAGCGTCCTGGGCCCTGACCTCGTCGCTGCCAGCCAGCACCAGGGTGCGTTCGATCAGATCGGGTTGACGAGCTTCGGACAGCGCGTAAAGGAACCGGAGCTTCTCCTGAGGGTTGTCGTTGGCGCGGTAGTGGTCGGCGACGAGCGACCACTCGCGATTCCCGCCGGCCGCTACGAAGATCCGTAGCGCCGTGCCTACGACGTCCGGGATGAGGCCGATGTCACCAGATCCTTCGTCTCGAGGGTCCGGTCCCCGAGCGTTCGGCTTGGCCTTCCCCCTGAGGAAGTGCTCGACGCGCTCTGCAACCTCCCGGCGTAGCTGCAAGTCCTCGCCGACGAGTCCCATCACGGAGAGCGCTCTTGCGCGGGTGACACCTGTGCGCCGGTCCTCGCCGGGGCGCGGCTCCCACCCCAGACGCCCCCAGATCTCGGTCGCCAGCTCTCGCGCGAACGAGATCACAGCGTCGCTGTCCCGACCATGAGCCAGGGATCGCAGTAGAGAGATCATGGACGACAGCGCAGCCCAGACGTCTGCGTCGTCGTCCGATGAGAGGGCTTCGGCAAGCGACATCCACTCCGATAGCTCGACCGTGCCCGCCACCACCCCGGCCCAGTTGTCGGCGAGCAGATCGAAGCGTTCGAGCGGTTCGCACAGATCGACGAGACCGCGCTCAGCCAGAGCGCCGAGCAGATCCTGCGAGTAGTGGGTGCGGTAGAAGCCGGATGCTCCGTCATTGGCGATCACCCAGTCGACCGGCCCGTCGAAGGTCACGGTGTGCTCTGACCCGTCCAGCAACAGGCGTTGCCTTTGTACCGTCCCTGCGACCGACGCGCGCAGGGTGACCGGGATGATCCAGCGTTCAGGGCTGAGCGTCCCGTCGTAGAGGAAGCGCCGTTGACGGAACTCCAGGGTCGACCGGTCCGGTCCCGTTTCGACGGCCACGACGGGGTGGCCGCGCTGGCGGATCCAGGAGTTCATCATCGTGCGGACCGGCTCGCCCGACGTCGTCTCGAGCGCATCCCAGAGGTCGGTCGTCTCTGTGTTGCCGTAGGCATGTGTCCGCAGGTAGTGCCCGATGCCCTTCCGGAACGTCTCCGCTCCGAGGTACTGCTCCAGCATCCGGAGGACCGCACCGCCCTTCTGGTAGGTGAGGACGTCGAACATCGCCTCGGCCTCTTCGGGCGCTCCCACGTCGAACTCGACCGGCCTGGTCGCGCGAAGCCCGTCGATCGCCAGTGCAGCCGACCTCCCGGCAGCAAAGTCGTTCCAGACCCGCCAAGCCGGGTTGAAGTCGTCGGTGGTGATCAACTCCATGAAGGTGGCGAAGGCTTCGTTGAGCCAGATCCCGTTCCACCACTTCATGGTCACCAGGTCGCCGAACCACATGTGTGCGGTCTCGTGCGCGATGACCGTCGCGACGCGCTGCAGCTCGAGCTGTGAAGCCCGCTCGGGGTCAACGAGCAACGAGTGCTCCCGGTACGTCACGCAACCGAGGTTCTCCATCGCCCCGAACGAGAAGTCCGGGATGGCGATGTGGTCGATCTTCTCGGCGGGGTAGGGGATCTCGAAGTAGCCGGAAAGGAACCGAAGGGCGTGGACGCCGGCCTCGACAGCGAACCCGGTTAGATGCCCTTTCCCCGGTACCGAAGCGATTCTGAGCGGGACGCCGTCGGCATCCGCGGGTTCGGTCAGGTCGAACGGTCCGACGATGAACGCCACGAGATAGGTGGACATCCGGATTGTGTCTGCGAACCGGACACGTTTCCGCCCGCCGCCCAGCGGGGTCGAGTCGATCTCCGCGCCGTTCGACAAAGCGGCCAGTTCTTCGGGCACGACGAGCGACACGGAGAACACAGCCTTGAGCTCGGGTTCGTCCCAGCACGGGAACGCACGCCTCGCGTCGGTAGCTTCGAACTGGGTCGCCGCGATGGTGTGAGTCGACCCCTCGGTATCCGTGAACGTGCTGCGGTAGAAGCCGCGGAGCTGCCGGTTCAGCGATCCGCCGAAACGGATATGCAGCTTGTAACCCTCCCCAGGGCTGAGTTTCCGCGCAAACCCCAGCTGAATCCGCTGTGCCTCCTGCTCGACGGTGACCTCCGCCGGCAGGAGCTCGCCGCCAAGCGTCTCGAGGGCCGCCTCCTCGATGGAGAGATCGAGTGCGTTCAGGACCAGCAAGTCGGTCGGCTCCAGGACGCTCACCGTGATCACCTCGGAACCCTCGAAGCGGGCGCGCCCGATGTCGACGGAAAGTTCGATCTCGTATCGCTCTGGGCGAGCGACGAGCGGCAGCCGATAGTCCGAGGCCTGCGACACAGAATCTCCTCCCTGGCCGTCCCAAGCGGGCCAACGGGTCACCCTACTGGGGTACCCACCTTCCGGGTGACACGCCGGCGGTAGCGTGGACCAGCATGGAAAACAACGAAAGAGTCGTCACTGTCGGCCACGCCATCGTCGACGTTCTGTCGCCGTCCGACGACGGGCTGGTCGAGCGGCTCGGCCTGCACAAGGGCACGATGGCGCTGGTGGACGGCGAGAAGGCGGAGCTGATCTACTCCTCGCTGGGCCCGGCGACCGAGGCCTCCGGCGGCTCGGCAGCGAACACGGCGGCCTGCCTCGCCTCCCTCGGCGAGCCGGTGGTGTTCGTAGGAAAGGTGGCGGCCGACCCGCTTGGAAAGGTGTTCTCCCACGACATCCGCGCTGCCGGAGTTCGCTTCGACTCGGCGCCGGAGAGTCGGGTGGACGCCGGCACCGGGCGGTGCCTAATCCTTGTCACGCCTGACGCGGAGAAGACGATGTGCACGAACCTCGGCATCGGGGCGATGCTCGGCCCCGCCGACGTCGACGTGGCGTCGATCACCGCTGCCGAGATCGTGTACATGGAGGGCTACCTCTACGGTGAGCGGCACACCGACCAGGCGGTCGAAGAGATCATCCGGGTCGCGAAGGCCGCCGGTACCAAGGTTGCGCTGTCTCTGTCCGATCCGGCCTGGGTCGACCTGAACGCTCCCCATTTCGACCGGATACTCGATCAGGTGGATCTTCTGTTCGCCAACGAGGAGGAGGCCCGCCGCATGACCGACTCGGGCGACGCGCAAAGTGCCGTGGAGGTGCTGGCCGAGCGGTGCGAAACCGTCGTGGTGACCCTCGGTGCACAAGGTTCGCTGGTGCGAACAGGGCGCGACCTGGCTCGCGTCCCGGCGGCGCCGGTCGACCACGTCGTCGACACCACTGGCGCCGGCGACAGCTACGCCGCGGGGTTTCTGTACGGTTTCGTCAACGACCTCGGCCCCGAGCGATCTGCCCGTCTCGGTGCCCTGGCCTCGTCCGAGGTGGTGTCGCACCTCGGCGCACGGCCGCTGCGATCGTTGGCCGAGCTTGCACGGCGATCGGGCCTCACGGTTTGAAGGCGACCCGGCTAGCGCAGGACGTCAGCGACCGCGGTTCGGCTTCTGGCCGTGGTTGGCCTTCTTGCGTCGAGCCCGCAGGCGGGCCTTGTGGGTGCGCTTGGACATGGCCGGCCAGGCTAGGCGAGCCGCCCGCCTCGGGCCAAGCCGCCGGTCCTCGCGGAGGCCCTAACCTGCAGAGCAAATGGAGAAAATAGGCATCGTCGGGCTCCCCAACTCGGGGAAGTCCAGTCTTTTCAACGCATTGACCGGCGGTTCCGCGCCCGTCGCCCCGCATCCGTTCTCCACAACCGAGACCGCTGTCGGTGTGGCACAGGTTCCCGACCACCGGCTCGACAAGCTCGCCGAGATGAGCGCCAGCCGCAAGGTTGTGCATGCGACCGTGGAGTTCGTGGACATCGCCGGCCTGGTGGCGGGTTCGTCCGCCGGCGAGGGGCTGGGCAACCGTTTTCTGGCCGGGATCAGGGAAGCCGACGCGCTGTGCCTGGTCCTGCGTTCCTTCGAGGACCCCAGCGTCCCAGGTGACTCCGACCCCCTGTCGGATCTCGGGGTGCTCGAGCTGGAGCTCGTCCTGGCCGACGCAGCCACCGTGGACAGCCAGATCGACAAGCGCCGGAAGGCCGCCAAGGCCGACAGGTCGCTCGCCTCCGAGGTCACCGCTCTCGAAAGGGCCAAGGAGCAACTGGACTCCGGGGTGCCTGTCTACCGCTCCAAGCTCGACGCCGATGATCGGGCGTTGCTCAAGCCCTTCTTCCTTCTCACCAACAAGCCGGTCTTCGCCGTCGTGAACCTCGGAGAGGATCAGGTTGCCGCCAGCGAGTCGATCGTGAAGCCGGTGGCCGACGAGCTCGGTACCCACGGAGACGTGCTCGGTGTCAGCGTCGAGCTCGAGGCCGAGGCGGCGCAGCTGGACGCATCGGAGCGCGCGGAGTTGATGGAGGGTCTGGGGCTCGGCGAGGGGGCGCTCGCCCGGGTCGCGAGAGCCTCGTACCACATGCTCGGCCGGCGGACGTTCTTCACCACAGGTGACAAGGAGAGCCGAGCGTGGACGTTCCGCGCCGGCGCGCGAGCACCCGAGTGCGCGGGGGTGATCCACTCGGACCTCCAGCGCGGTTTCATCCGCGCGGAGGTGATCCGCTGGGATGAGCTGCTCGGACTCGGTTCCTGGCACGCCGCCAAGGAGGCCGGCAAGCTGCGGATCGAGGGCAAGGACTACGAGGTCGTGGACGGCGACGTGCTCGAGATCCGTTTCAACGTCTGAGCCCATGTCGTGGTTGCTGCGCGAGGACGACGTGCTGGCCGCCGTCGAGGAACGGCGCCCTGGTTGGCAGACCAGCATCGCCGGGGTGGTGATCATCGGACGGCCGGGACTGGTCCAGACCGTCACCCGGTCTGCCGCGGCCGATCTCGACACCGCATGGTGCGTGTCAACCGAGATCGCAGCCGACCGCGGAGGATTCCTCGTCAAGCGCGTCTCCACGCTGCCGGCCCGCCGGTGCAGTCTCCCGCGGTTCGGGGCGGGAGTGCTGGTCGTGGCTCCGGTCGGTTCGTTCGAACGGTGGAAGCTCTGTGTGGGCGACTGCCTGGAGGTGCGCGGATCTTGACCGAAGGGCGCGTCGTCCTCGTGGGCACCCCCATCGGCAACCTGGGCGACCTCTCGCCGAGAGCCCGCGAATCCCTCGCCGGCGCGGCGGTGATCTTCTGCGAGGACACACGCAGGACGCGCAAGCTCCTCAGCGCCGCCGGCATACCGGCACCTCGGCTCGTGGCGATGCATCAGCACAACGAGTCCGCCGCGAGCGCCGAGGCCCTGGCCCTCGCCTGCGGGGGCGGCGTGGTGGCGGTGGTCTCGGATGCGGGGATGCCCGGTATCTCGGATCCAGGGACGCGGCTGGTGGCACTGGCCGCCGGTGAGGGTGTTCCGGTCGAGGTGGTCCCGGGGCCGGCGGCCTTTCTCACCGCCCTAGTGGGGTCCGGCCTGCCGACGGCAAGGTTCTGCTTCGAGGGGTTCCTGCCCCGGCGTGGGCGGGAGAGAACCGAACGCCTCCGCGCGATCTCGGCTGAAGCCAGGACGACGGTCCTCTACGAGTCGCCGCGCAGGGTCGCAGCGACCCTCGCCGATCTCTCGTCGGCCTGCGGTCACAACCGGCGGGTCGCTCTCGGCAGGGAGCTGACCAAGCTCCACGAGGAGTTCTGGCGGGGGAGACTCGGCGACGCCCTCGAATGGGTCGAGGCGGGAGAACCCCGCGGGGAGTGGGTCATCGTCCTCGACGGCGCCGCTCCGGAGCCGATCACGGCAGGCGAGGAGGAGATCACCTCCGCGCTTCGAAGGCATCTGGCCGCCGGGGAGACCCGCAGGACGGCGGTCGACGCTGTCGCCGCAGAGTTGTCCATCCCGAGACGCCAGGTGTACGAGCTGGCGATAAACCAAGCGCGCGACCAGCCGTAGTTCCACCTAGCCTCGTCCTGTGGCCCGCTTCTACGTCACCACTCCGATCTACTACGTCAACGACGCGCCCCACATCGGCCACGCCTACACCACGGTCACCGCGGATGCACTGGCCCGGTGGCACCGTCTGCTGGGAGACGACGTCTACTTCCTCACCGGCACCGATGAGCACGGGCTCAAGGTGCAGCGCGCGGCCCAGGCGAACGGTCTAACCCCCCGGGAACATGCCGATCGCACCAGTGAGCGCTACCGGCAGGTGTGGGCGTCGCTCGACATCAGCAACGACGACTTCATCCGCACCACCGAGCCGCGCCATTACCGCGCGACCGAGAGTCTCATGCAGGCTGCGTACGACAACGGGTGGATCGAGTTGCGGCCGTACGCCGGCTGGTACTGCGTGTCGTGCGAGGCGTACTACACCGAGGCAGACCTCATCGACGGCAGGCGCTGCCCGATCCACCGGACCGAGGTCGAATGGCTCGAAGAGGAAAACTACTTCTTCAAACTGTCCGAGTTCGCCGGCCGCCTCCTCGACTGGTACGAGCGCGAACCCGGTGCTGTGACTCCCGAAGCGAAGCGCAACGAAGCCATCGGTCTCATCCGCGGTGGTCTGCGCGACATCTCCATCTCGAGGACCTCGATCTCCTGGGGGGTTCCCGTCCCGTGGGACAGCGCGCACGTCTTCTACGTCTGGTACGACGCGCTGATCAACTACGCCACCGCCATCGGCTACGGCAGCGACCCCCATCGGTTCGCGGATTGGTGGCCATCCGTGCACCACCTGATCGGCAAGGACATCCTCCGGTTCCATTGCGTGTACTGGCCCGCGTTGCTCATGGCAGCCGGCATCGAACCGCCGGCACGCATCGCGGTGCACGGATTTCTTCTCGTGGGTGGCGAGAAGATGTCCAAATCGGCGCTCAACCAGATCTCGCCGGCTGACCTGTTGCCAACATTCGGGGTGGACGGATTCCGCTATCACTTCCTGAGGGATCAGGCGTTCGGGCCGGACGGCGACTTCTCCTACGAAGGGATGGTCGCCCGCTACAACTCGGACCTCGCCAACAATCTCGGCAACCTTCTCGCCCGCGTCTCGACGGTGGTCGAGAAGAAATGCGGCGGAATCGGCCCCGCTCCCGACCCGTCGAGTGATCTCGCGCCCATAGCGGCCTCAGTCCTAGAGACGGTGACGGCGGGGTGGGATCGCATCGCGCCGAGCGAGGCCCTGGAGTCGACCTGGCGGCTGGTCCGGGAGACGAACGCAGCACTGGAAGCCGCAGAACCCTGGAAGGCCGAGCCGGGTCCGGAGGTCGACAGGGTGCTGGGGGACGCCCTGGAGGTGCTGCGTATCGTCGCGGTGCTTGCCAGCCCAGCGCTCACTCGTGCCTCGCAGGAGATCTGGCGGCGAATCGGGATGGAGGGAAGCGTCCTGGATCAGCGACTACCCAAGGCGGCCTCCTGGGGCGGCTACCCGGGTGGCTTGGCAGTCGAGCGTGGCGCCCCGCTGTTCCCGCGGATCAAGGACTGACCGCGGTGTGGACCGACAGCCACTGTCACGTCCCCTGGGAGGGGATGGGCCTCGAGGTCATCGAGGAGGCCCGCGATGCCGGGGTCGCGAGGTTGGTGAGCATCGGGACGGACGCGGCCACCTCCGCCGCTGCTATCGAAGTGGCCCGAGCCAATCGAGGGGTGTGGGCGACCGTCGGTCTACATCCGCACGAGGCGAGTTCGGGCGTGGACACGGTTGCCGGTCTGCTGTCGGGTGCCGATGCGTCGGTGGTGGCGGTCGGCGAGTGCGGGCTCGACTACTTCTACGAGCATTCGCCACGAGACGCGCAGAAGGAAGCGTTTGCGGCCCAGATCGCTCTGGCCAACCAAATGGGTCTCGCGCTCGTCGTGCACACACGCGACGCATGGGACGATACGTTCGACGTGCTGCGGGCGGAAGGAGTACCGGAACGTTGGGTGCTCCATTGCTTCACCGGGGGCCCGGACGAGGCGAGAAAGGGGCTGGATCTTGGGGCGATGCTCTCGTTTTCCGGGATCGTCACGTTCAAGAACGCCGGCGAGGTGCGGGAGGCTGCCGCGATCTGTCCCCTGGAGCGGATGCTGGTCGAGACCGACAGCCCGTTCCTGGCTCCGGTACCCCATAGAGGCGAGACCAACACGCCGGCGTTCGTGCCGCTCGTGGGGGCCGCCGTAGCGGACGCCCGCGGGGTTCCGGTCGAGACGGTCGAGCGAGCCACGTGGGACAACGCCGAGCAGGTCTTCCGGCTGAGCGAACTGACGTGACGCTGACGGCCCGCGAGGTCGGCGACCTTCTCGCATCACACGGCCTGCGTCCGAGCCGTGCCCTCGGGCAGAACTTCGTCGCAGACCCCAACACCGTACGCCGGATTGCCCGGCTCGCCGAGGTGGGGCCGGGAGACCGCGTCGTCGAAGTGGGCCCGGGGCTGGGCTCGTTGACCCTCGCTCTGGCTGAGACAGGCGCAACCGTGACAGCGGTAGAGGCCGACCGGCACCTGATACCGGTGCTCGAGGAGGTCCTGGAAGGCACCGGTGTCAGGGTGGTCCATGCGGACGCGATGCGGCTCGATTGGACCGCTCTTTTGGGTGACGACCCGGGGTGGGTGATGGTCGCCAACCTTCCGTACAACATCGCGACTCCTCTCGTCGCCGACGTCCTCGACTCGGTTCCGGCCGTGAGCAGGATGCTCGTGATGGTCCAGAGGGAAGTGGGCGAAAGGCTCGCCGCGAAGGTTGGCGATGAGGCGTACGGGGCGGTGTCGGTGAAGGTTTCCTACTGGGCGACCGCTTCGATAGCCGGCCGGGTTCCGGCGTCGGTATTCATCCCCCGGCCCAAGGTCGAATCGGTCCTCGTGTCGATCACGCGCCGGCCATCGCCCGCAGTCGACCCGTCGTCGGTGTCTCCGGATCTGCTGTTCGATCTCGTCAGAGCCGGGTTCGGGCAGCGTCGCAAGATGCTGCGCCGCGCCCTCGCAAATCGGGTGCCTCCGGCCGCTTTCGACATGGCCCGTATAGAACCCGAGCAGCGCGCGGAAGAGCTGTGTGTTGAAGACTGGGGTCGCCTCGCCGCTGCTGTCCGGGCCGTAGCCGAGCGAGATTCACGTGCCTGACGTGTTGCGCGCCCACGCGAAGCTCACCCTGTCACTTCGGGTTACCGGCGTGCGCGACGACCGATACCACCTGCTTGACGCGGAGATGGTTTCCCTCGATCTCGCCGACACGCTGGAGTTCTCGGCCGGAGACGGCCTCGAGATGGAACTCGACACCGGTGGATTCGCAGGCACCGTCCCGTCCGGTTCGATTCCCTTGGATGACGAGAACCTTGTCCGAAGAGCCCTGAAGGTCCTGGGCCGTAGGGCGCACGTCCGCCTGCACAAGCGGATTCCGGCCGGCGCCGGTCTCGGGGGGGGATCCGCCGATGCCGCCGCCGTTCTGCGCTGGGCCGGTGTGGTCGACCTGGACCTAGCGGCGACCCTTGGAGCGGACGTGCCCTTCTGTCTCGTAGGAGGAAGGGCCCGCGTGACCGGTGTGGGCGAAACGGTCGAACCCCTCGACGTCGACTTGATTGCCGGGCGCGCCTACACGCTGTTGACACCGCCGCTGCACGTCTCCACCGTCGAGGTGTACAGGCAGTGGGACCGCATGGGTGGCCCGACCGGCGACAACGGCAACGATCTCGAACCAGCCGCTCTCGCGGCCTATCCCGACCTGGCTGTATGGCGCAACCGCCTCGGTGACGATACCGGCGAGACTCCCATGCTTGCCGGGAGCGGCGGGACGTGGTTCGTCGAGGGCGACTTTCCCGAATCGGGTCGTGTTGTGCGGGTCTGTCGTCCGTCGTGAACTGAGATAACGCTGAGACGCTGGACACAAGTAGCTCCTGTCGTTACGCTTCGGAAACACGAGGCAGGGACGGGGGGTCAATGCCAGACGACATCAGCAGGCGCAAGTTCCTCGCGGGTGGTGGAGCAGCATTCGGAGCTGTGGTCCTCGGCGGTTCGGCCTCGAGCCTCCTCGCTGCTTGCGGCAGCAGCGGTAGCAAAAGTGGTGGACCCGGACCGGCGCCGAACCCCAACGCGGGCATCTCGAATGCCACACCCAAGATGGGTGGAACCCTGATCGTGGCCACCGAGGCCGAGGACAACGGGTTCAACCCTACGGTCGCCAGCTGGGACGTGACCGGTCTGATGTACGGGGCTGCCATCTTCGACACGCTGACCGCCGTCGATGTCAACGGCAAGGTCCAGCCGAACCTGGCCCAGTCGGTGACACCCAACGCCGGCGCCACGCAGTTCACGATCACGTTGCGCCCGGGCGTCAAGTTCCACGACGGATCAGCCCTCGATGCCAACGCAGTGGCGAACAGCCTGATCGCCAACGTCAAGTCACCCCAGAACGGCCCTGCACTTTTCAATGTGGCCGACGTGAAGCCGAGCGGCGCAATGACCGTTACGGTCACGTGCAAGGAGGCCTGGCCGGCATTTCCCTACTACCTCGCCTATTCGATCGGGACGGTCATGTCTCCGTCCATGCTGGCGGAGCCCAACAGCGGCAACCTCAAGCCGATAGGGACCGGGCCCTTCGTCTTCAAGGAGTGGGTCCCCAACGACCACCTCACCGTCGTGCGGAACCCGAACTACTGGCGGCAAGGTCGCCCGTACCTCGACCAGGTCACTTTCCGGCCGATACCGGACCACCAGTCGAGGGCGAACGCGCTGCTCGCCGGGGACATCGACATCATGCACACCGACGATCCCCAGGACGCTCAGTCGCTACCGAAGAAAAGGAGCCTGGTGTCGATCACCGACCTCGACAACAACGCGACCGAGCGCGAGGTCCACTTCTACATGATCAACACCGCCAAGCCGCCGTTCGACGATGTTCGCGTCCGGCAGGCGCTCGCTTACGCCACCGACCAGAACCGGGTGCATTCGATCATCGACGTGGTCAACCCGGTCGTCAAGAGCCCGTTCAGCACAAAATCGCCCTACTACGTCGACGTCGATTACCCGACGTACGACCCGGCCAAGGCGAAGCAGCTGATAGCGGCCTACGAGCACGACAAGGGCCCGCTTCGCACGTTCACCCTCTCGACCGTCACCGACGCGAAGGACCTCGCCCGAACCACCCTCGTGCAGGCGATGTGGAAGGAAGCCGGGATCAACTGCCAGGTCCAACAGGTCGAGCAGAGCCAGTACATCGTGCAGGCTCTCTTGGGAAACTACGACGTGCGGGAGTGGAGGCAGTTCTCCGCTGCCGACCCCGACGAGAACTACGTCTGGTGGTCGAGCCTCACCGCGTCGCCGATAGGGGCGCTCGCTCTCAACTTCGCCCGCAACAAGGACCCGCAGATCCAGGCTGCTCTCGAAAAGGGGCGGACCAGCCTCAACCAGGCCGACCGTGTGGCCGCGTACCAGGAGATCTCCCGGAGGTTCGCGGCCGACGTCCCTTACGTCTGGCTGGACCAGACCGTGTGGCTCGTCTCCGCCAAGCCGACGGTGATGAACTTCAACAACCCCACCTTGCCCGACGGGTCGCCGGCGCTGAGGATGACGGCGGGATTCATCAACGTCGGGCAGATCTGGCTGAACAAGTAGGGGGACACTATGGCGCGGCTGGCGCTACGCAAGTTCCTGATGCTGGTGCCAGTGGTCCTGGTCGTCTCCATCCTGACGTTCTTGCTGCTCAACCTGCTACCCGGCAATCCGGTGTTCATGATCCTGGGCCCCGGCGCGACCCCGAAGGGTGTGGCGCAGCTGACCAATCAGCTCCACCTGAACAAGCCCATCTACGTCCGCTACGTGGACTGGCTGTGGGCCGCTCTGCACGGCAACTTCGGCCAGTCCTACCTCAACCACGAGCCCGCATCGACTCTCATCCACCAGGCTCTTCCGGTCACGATCGAGCTGCTGGTGATATCGCAGATCATCGCTCTCGTCATCGCCATACCGCTCGGCGTCTACGCCGCACGCCGGCCGGGCGGTTGGATCGACCAGGGCTCCTCGGCGTTCTCCTTCGGCATGCTGGCTATCCCCGCCTTCCTTCTGGGAGTGCTGCTCGTCGGGGTCTTCGCGGTCCACTGGCACCTGTTCCCGGCGACCGGCTATACGCACCTCACGGCCAACCTCGGCCGCAACGTTCAGTCCCTCTTCCTCCCGGCGCTCACCCTCGCACTCGGTTCGCTGGCCGCTTACGTCCGGCTGCTGCGTTCGGACATGATCGCCACCCTGCAGCAGGACTTCGTCACCGTCGCTCGGTCCAAAGGCCTGAGCTCCCGCTACATCCTCTGGCATCACGCCTTCAGACCCTCGACATTCTCGTTGGTGACCCTCGCAGGACTGAACGTCGGATCGCTGATCGGAGGGGCCTTCATCGTCGAGATCATCTTCGGGATTCCGGGTATCGGCTCCCTCACGCTCCACTCGATATACCAACGCGACTACCTGGTGGTGCAGGCGTGCGTGTTGATAATCGCGGTTGGCTACGTCTTCGTCAACTTCGTCGTAGACCTGCTCTACCCGTTGCTCGACCCGAGGGTCCGCCGTGTCGTTGCCTGAGGTGGGGACCGGGCTGATCGCCGGCGGAACCTCGATCGACCCGGCTGCCACGGGGATCGAGGGAACAGCCACGCCGGGGTTCGGGGTCGCTGCTCACAAACGTCTGGGATGGGTGTTCTGGGTGGCGGCCGGTTGGGTGGTGCTGGTGATCCTCGCCGCCATATTCGCCGGGTTGCTGCCGCTTCAGGACCCGTCCGTGCCGTCCGCTCTGCCAGGGCTCGATCCGAGCGGATCCCATTTGCTCGGCACTGACGAGCTCGGTCGTGACCTTCTGTCGAGAGTTGTCTACGGGTCGAGGGTTTCGCTCATCGTCGGGTTCTCTTCCATTGCCCTGGGACTGGCCGTCGGGGGGATGCTCGGCCTGCTCGCCGGGTACTACCGCGGCTTTCTCGATTCGGTGATCACGGGTGCTGCCAACATCCTGCTCGCGTTCCCGGCTCTGGTACTCGGTTTGGCGATCGTGACCTTCTGGGGTCCGAGTCTCTTCCACGTCACGATCGCCATCGCCATCCTGTCCATAGCGCCGTTGACGCTCGTCGTGCGTGGCTCCACCGTGATCTACTCGGAGCGGGAGTTCGTGTCCGCCGCCCGCATGCTGGGAGCGTCCAACCGTCCCATCATCCTCCGTGAGATCTTCCCAAACGTGGTCCCTGCTGCCGTGTCGCTAGGACTCATAAGCGTTGCCGTCGCGATCGTCGCCGAGGGAGGGTTGTCGTTTCTCGGGCTGTCCGTCAGGGCGCCCACCCCGACCTGGGGCAACATGATCGCCGAGGGTCAGGCGGTGATCGGCCAGCATCCCCTGATAGCGCTCTGGCCGGGTCTCGCAATGTTCCTGACCGTGCTCGCGCTCAACATCGCCGGCGACCGGTTGCGCGGTTACTTCGACATCAAGGAGGGGGGGCTTTGACCGGCGACCCTCTTCTCGACGTGGTCGACCTGGTCACTCACTTCTACACCGAACAGGCGGTAGTCCGCGCGGTGGACGGTGTGTCCCTCCGGCTGGAGCAGGGCCGTACGCTGGGCATTGTCGGCGAATCCGGTTCGGGAAAGACCATCCTGTCCCGCTCGATCATGGGCCTGCTGCCGCGGCGCAACGTGGTCCGCCGTGGCGAAGTGCGCTTCCAGGGCAGGGACATCGCCAAGCTTGCGGAGAGAGAGCTCTCGAGGATCTGGGGGGCCGACATCGCCATGGTCTTCCAGGACCCGATGACGTCGCTCAACCCCGTGGTGCGCCTCGGGCGGCAGTTGACGGAGCACATCCAGGTTCACACGGGGGTCGGGAAGAAGGAGGCCCGCAACCGGGCAGTCGACCTTCTCCGGTCCGTCGGCATCCCCGAAGCGCGCCGGCGACTGCGGGAATACCCGCACCAGCTCTCCGGCGGTATGCGCCAGAGGGTGATGATCGCCGTGGCCCTGGCGTGCGGACCGAAGCTTTTGCTGGCCGACGAACCGACGACTGCTCTCGACGTGACTGTGCAAGCCCAGATCCTGGACCTGCTCACAGCGCAGCAAGAGGAACGCCACATGGGCATGATCCTCGTCACCCACGACCTGGGTGTGGTCGCCGGGCGGACCGACGAAATCGCGGTCATGTACGCCGGCAAGGTCGTGGAGAAGGCGCCGACACGCACCCTGTTCACCGACATGCGGATGCCGTACACCGAGGCGCTGATCCAGTCCATCCCGCGTCTCGCCAATCCCAGCCACACCCGCCTCACCGTCATTCCCGGCCGGCCGCCGGACCTCGGCCGGCCACTCGCCGGTTGCCGGTTCGCGCCGCGGTGCGCGTACGCCCAGGACCGCTGCTCGGTCGAGGAGCCACCGCTGGTGGAAGCGGCGCCCGGGCACTCGTACGCGTGCTGGTACCCCGTGGGGACTCCCGAGGGCTCCGATGCGCTCGCCCGCAACCGGCGAAACGGGCAGATCCACTCGTCTGCCGCGATCGGGGAGGCCTGATGGCAGGGAGCGGGACGGCACACCTGCGCGACTCCGACGATCCCCTCCTGCGGGTCGAGAACCTGGTGGTGGAGTTCCCGGCCGGGTCGGGCCGCCGGGTCCACGCGGTGTCGGACGTCAGCTTCGACGTACTGAGAGGCGAGACCCTGGGGCTGGTGGGGGAGTCGGGGTGCGGCAAGTCGACTACGGCCCGAGCAGTCATCCAGATGATCAAGCCCAACGCGGGGCGTGTCGTGTTCGACGGGACCGAGCTCACCGGACTGCGCGGGAAGGAGCTTCGCCAGCTCCGCCCGGAGCTGCAGATGATCTTCCAGGACCCGATCTCGTCCCTGAACCCGCGCCGGCGGGTCGTGGACATAGTCGCCGAGCCGCTCACGATCTGGAAGAGGGACACACCGAGCGAGCGCTCCGACCGGGTGCGGGAGATCTTCGACGTCGTCGGTCTCGACTACGACGCAGCCCGTGACCGCTACCCGCACCAGTACTCGGGCGGCCAGTGCCAGCGGATAAGCATCGCAAGGTCACTCGTGCTCGAGCCGAAGCTCCTCATCTGCGATGAACCCGTGTCGGCGCTCGACGTATCCGTCCAAGCTCAGATACTCAACCTGCTCGAGGATCTGAAGGAGCGTTACGGCTTGACCATGATCTTCATCGCCCACGACCTGGCTGTCGTGAAGAACATCAGCGACAGGGTGGCGGTGATGTACCTGGGGAAGGTCTGCGAAGTCGCGCGAGCCGACGATCTGTACTCGCGTGCCGCCCACCCCTACACGAACACCCTCCTCGCCTCTATACCCGAGCCGGACCCGGACTTCCGGCCGTCGACCACCTACAAGGCCCGCGGCGAGTTCCCGTCCCCGGTGTCCCCGCCGTCGGGGTGCCGGTTCCGGACCCGCTGCCCGAGGGCCGAGGCACTATGTGCCGAAGAGGAACCCGTCATCCGCGCCAACGGCCCTGACCACTATGTCGCCTGCCATTTTCCGGTCGAGGCACCCGTCACGATGACCGCCGGCGCACCGGCGGGTTGGAGCGGCCCCGCCGCTGGGGGCTAGTGTGCCTCCTTCGTGGGTTCGCTGATCAAGAAGCGCCGCAAGCGCATGCGCAAGAAGAAGCACAAGAAGATGCTGAAGGCGACCCGCTGGCAGCGGCGGGCCGGCCGCTAGGGCGAGCCGCGCCTGTGGGGGTCAACCGGCGCAGCGAGATCAGGATGAGCCCACAGGAAGTCGAGGCGTTCCTGCAAGAGGAGCGCACCACGACGATGTGCACGATGCACCCCGACGGGTCCATCCATGCCGTGGCGATGTGGTACGCCTTCCTCGACGGGAAGATGGCGGTCGAGACCAAGGCCAAGTCCCAGAAAGTGCAGAACCTGCGGCGCGACCCGCGGCTTACCTTCCTCGTCGAAGCCGGGGACCGCTACGAGGAGCTCCGAGGGGTGGAGACAGTCGGCAAGGCGCGGATCATCGAAGACCCCGATTCGATCTGGTCGTTCGGCGTCTCCATGTGGGAGCGCTACATGGGCCCCTACAGCGAGGAGCACCGGGCCGGCGTCGAATTCATGATGAAGAACCGGGTCGTGGTCGTGATCGACCCGGTCAAGGTGGTCTCCTGGGACCACCGCAAGCTGTAAACGTCTTCAGTGACCTGAGGCGGTCGGCTTCGCCGGCGGCACACCGAGTCTCGGCGCTGCGACGGCGGTCTCCGGCCACCGGCGCCTCGAGACGGTCGAGAGTTTCCGCATGAGGGCAATCGCGCCCGGGTCATCGTCGCCGGGCCTGGTCTCGATGGCACCGTCGGCGATCATCCCGTCGATGATCTCCCGACCGGCGTCGGTGCGCACGACGGTGAGGGTCCAGTCGTTGAACGCGCCTATCCCCCCGGTGGAGATGTCCGCGTGCTCCGCCGCGAAGTCAGGGCAGAGCTTGCACCCCTCGCGCGTCCAGGCATGGCATTCCTTCAACGGAATCTCGTGGTAGCTGCCGTCGCGCATCCAGATCTGGAACACGCCCTTGATGTTCATCTTCACCATGTCGGCCTTCTTGAGGCCGTACTTCGCTTCGAAGAGCTCCTCGAAGATGGCGTCGTCGAAGGTCTTGGAGCACAAGAGCCCTATAGAGAGCGCGAGGCGCCTCGCGACCTTGCCGGCCTTGCGGGCCTTCATCACCCCTGGGACGGATGCCTGGCAGCTCATACCCACGAGAGCCAGCCGCTCCGCCCCGTCCTCGATGGCCTGCACGTAAGCCAGCGTGTTGGCGGAGTAGGTGTATCGCGAGCCGGCCGACGCGAGTATCTCTTCCCGTGTTCGGGCGATGCCCGGCACCGCCTTCCAGGTCGAGCCGTCACCCTCCAGCATCGACACGAGGGCCGCGTCGATGCGGCCATGGTCCAAGCACCACAGCAGGATCGCCGAGACGAGCCCGCCGTCCTGCCCGTTGGAGTGCAGCTCGGGGTCGGTCGCCCGGGCCAGGAAGACGTCCTTCGACATGCCGGCCTGCTCCTCGGGCTGGCGCTCTCGGCCGAACATGAAAGTGTCGATCTCTGTTTCCCAGTTGCGGAAACGCGGGCAGGCACGGGTGCAGCTCGTGCACCCACGCTGGCCGTGGCCGCAGTCGGCGGGACCTAGCTCCTCCTCGAGGTGGAAGGGCTTGTACACGCCGTTCGTGTCGTCGTAGCCGAGCACATCGTGTGGACACGCGACGATGCACCCCGCGCATCCCGTGCAGAGTCCCGATGTAACCACTTCGGAAAAGAGCTCCGCCCATTGGGCGCGCCAGCGTTCCTTCGCAGGTGCAGATTCGGTCGCGGTCACGAATTGGCAGGCTAGTAGCCGGTTCCCGCCTACAGCACACCCGGTACGGTGTCCCCTGCCCATGAGTACGACGACGCCCGCCGGAACCCGACTTTCCGGGGCGATGGTCCTGCTGTTCGCGGTCGGGTGCGGTCTGTCGGCGGCCAATCTCTACTACGCCCAGCCGCTGCTGCACACCATCGCGACCGATCTGCACGCCGGCTCCGGTGAAGCAGGACTGATGATCACCTCGGCCCAGCTGGGGTACGCCGTGGGCCTGGCGCTCCTCGTGCCCATCGGCGACATCGCCCCTCGCCGCCGCCTCGTGCCTGCAGTCCTTCTCCTCACGGCCGCCGCTCTTGCCGTGTCGGCTGCTGCGGGGTCGATCGCGGTGCTGATCGCCCTCGCGCTCTTCGCAGGAATCGGATCGGTCGCCGCCCAGATGCTCGTACCTCTCGCGGCGGAGCTCGCGGGTGAACAACGACGCGGTCGGGTCGTGGGATCGGTCATGAGCGGGCTGCTCCTGGGGATCCTCCTGGCCCGGACGGTGTCCGGCGCGGTCGCCGGCGCATCGAGCTGGCGGGTCGTGTACGGCGTCGCTGCTCTCGCCGTGGTGCTGCTGGCAGCCGTTCTTTCACGGGCCCTGCCACGCGAACACGACCGGCCCCACCTCGCCTACCACCGCCTGCTGGCGTCGACGGTCGAGGTGTTCAAGCGCGACCAGGTGCTTCGCCGGCGGGCGTTGTTCGGCTCGCTCGCTTTCGCCGGGTTCAGCATCCTCTGGACGACGCTCGCCTTCCTGCTTTCAGGCTCGCCGTACCACTACGGCGACACCTTGATCGGGCTGTTCGGGTTGTTCGGAGCAGCCGGAGCGCTGTGCGCCTCGTTCGCCGGACGCCTCGCCGACCGCGGTTGGCACCGTAGGGCGACGATCGGATTTGCCGCTGTCACGCTCGCCGCCTGGCTGCCGCTCTGGCTCGGCGGTCGTCACCTCGCCGGCCTCGTGGCCGGCATCGTCATCCTGGATGTCGGGGTGCAGGGCACGCACGTGATCAACCAGAGCGTCATGTTCTCCTCCGGCGGCCGCGATCGCAGCCGTGCGAATGCCGTCTACATGGTGATCTACTTCGCGGGAGGAGCCGCTGGCAGCGCTGTGGCGGCGGCGCTGTACTCCACCGGGCGGTGGGCAGCGGTGTCAGCGCTGGGAGCGTCCGTCGCCTTCGTCGGGCTGGCCGCCGCCGCAGTCGACCGTGCCCGCCCCGTCCTCCAGAACGGCTGAGCAGGCGGACTCCGAACGCAGGTGCTCGAGCACCCTGCGCGAGATCCCGGCCAGGGCCTCGAGGTCGCCGGGGTCGAGCAGGTCGATGAAGTGGCGTCTCACGCTCTGAACGTGCCCGGGAGCGGCCGAACGGATCTGTTCCATCCCGGCGTCGGTCAGCACCGCGAACGCCCCGCGGGCGTCAGAGCTGCATTCCTGCCTTCGTACCAGGCCCCTGGTCTCCATGCGCGCCACCTGGTGCGAAGCCCGGCTCTTCGACCAGTCGAGCCGCGTCGCTAGATCGGACATGCGGATGCTGTGGTCGGCGGCCTCCGACAGGTGCACGAGGATCTGGTAATCGGCGTAGGAGAGCCCCGAGTCGGCGAGCAGGTCGCTTGCCAGCTGGCTGTGTAGCCGGTCGGTCATGGCGAGCCACCCGCGCCACGCACGGTCCTCGTCAGCGTCGAGCCATCGGGCGGCGGCCATGCCTACAGTCTAGGTAGTTGACAGATCAAATAGCTGTGATAGAGTGGTTGTTGACATATCAACTCAAGCACCGGAGGTATCCGACATGAGCGCAACCCTCGAGACCACCGGCCTGGCCGCCGGCACCTGGAACATCGATCCGGTCCACTCCGAGGTCGGTTTCGTTGTCCGCCACGTCATGGTGAGCAAGGTCAAGGGCGTCTTCTCCAAGTTCGAAGGCGCCATCACCGTCGACGAGGATCCGTTGAAGTCAAAGGTCGAGGCCACGATCGACGCCTCGTCGATCGACACGCGCGAGGCTCAGCGCGACGCCCACCTGCGTTCGTCCGACTTCTTCGACGTCGAGACCCATCCCGAGATCCGCTTCGTCTCGACCTCAGCGGCTCGCGCCGGCGACGACTTCAAGGTCACCGGTGACCTGACCATCCACGGCGTCACCCGCCCGGTCGATTTGGCTCTCGAGCTCAACGGCGTCGGCCCCGACCCGTGGGGTGGCCTGCGCGCCGGCTTCTCGGCCACGACCGAGATCAGCCGGGCCGACTTCGGCATCGTCTTCAACATCCCCCTTGACGGCGGCGGGGTAGTCGTCGGTGACAAGATCAAGATCTACCTGGAGATAGAGGCCGTCCTCGCCAGCTGACCCTTAAAAGAGGTTCGCGCCATTCGCCGGCAACTCTGCGAACCTTCTTTAGTTGCCGTCGTCGCCCGCCCACGGTTGCAACCACCTCGGGTCCACGGTGTCGCCTTCACGGATGAACCGGATGTCGGCCGAGAGCCGCATCGCGTCGGTTCCCGTGTCGAGCGACGCGTGCACCATGTGGGGTGAGTGCGCCGCGACGTCCCCGGCTTTGTAGTCGGCCCACAACCAACGCCGGCCGGTGGTTTCCGCCACCCAGGCGAGGTCGTGGCTCAAAGGTCGGGCGTCGCCGGGGCGGTCGGTGACGGCGCGCAGGGGTGCGAGCTCCGCCGGATCCATACGGTGGCTGCCTTCGAGGTAGACGAGACCGCCCGTGGCCAAGGGGCAGTCGCCCAGGGGGATCCACACCGTGACGAGCTGGTCGCTCCCCTCGTCGAGGTAGGTGTAGTCGGTGTGCGCCCGAGAGGCGCGCCTCGAGGCTCGGTCGAAGTGCCGCACGATCGAGCGGGGGAGGCGCCATGCCGGCCCGTCCAGGGTCGACTCTGCGAGACGCAGCAACTCCGGCTGGGAAGCGAACCGGTCGAATTCCTCGCCCCGTACGAACCCGTGCGCCGGGTGACCTTCGACCCCGTGTGGCGGCAGGCCCGAGGGGGCGCGCCCAGAGAAGACGCCGTCGGCGGCCGTAGACCCCTCGCGCAGGTAGCCGGGGTCGAAGAGCGAGAAGTAGGCCGACCGCATCGCGATAGATCTGGCCGGGTCCAAGAAGCCTGGGAGGTAGAGGTAGCCGTCCTCGAGGTACCGGGCCCTCAACTCGCCGGGGTCGTGCAGCAGGTCGGAGCTGTCGCGCAACGGCGCGAAATGATCGGTGTCGAAGGGAACCGGTGTCCCGTTGGAAGTGAGCGTCGTCGGCATGGCCTTGCCTTGATCGGGAGGTCGGCGGGCCAGACTACGCGCTTGGCCCGGTGCACTCCCGGATCCTGTCGGGGCGGCCCCCACGTCAGCGGTCGTCGAAGGGCGAGCAGATCTGGCAGGGCCGGAAACCGGGCTCGTCGGGCCCCACCGCGCGAAGGTTGTCCTTGTTGGCCACGACCGGGCAGTCCGGACGGTGGATCAGGTTGCCCCGCTCGGTGGCCACCAGCGGAATCGTGGTGGTAGCCGCAGCGGCCGCCGGCTCGGCTCCGCGGCCTGCCGGGCGCGGGGCGGCGTCTTTCTCCGTGGTCTCGTCCGCGACCTTTGAACGTGCGCGGGCACTGCGGCCCCGGGGCGGGGCTATGGCGGCCGCCGAAACCCCGAGCGGCGCCACAGTGTGCTTCCCGTTGGCTCCCGCCCCGAGCTGCGCTTCTATGCGCCCCAGGGCCTGGAGCATCTGCTGGTTCGCGGTCGTCGACGTGCGGATCTGGCGGGTCATCCAGTAACCGAAGTACAAGAAGCCCCCGATGAACACGAGTCCGAGGCCGAGTAGGCCGCCGGAGATGAGGTAGTCGTTCTGCTCGTAGGTGTGGAACGTGTGGGCCGAGCCGTACCAGCCGACGATGATGACGATGATCCCTATCGGCAGCAGGAGGCCTCCCGCCACCAACAAGACCGTCTCTATAGGGAAGGGCCGTCTCCGTCTCGACCGCAGCTTCGCCGCCGCGCCGATCAGCGAGAGGTGACGCGCAGGGACGGACTCTTGACCTGCTCCTTCTTCACGCCCGGGATCGACGGTCGCATTCATGTCCCCTCCTCTAGCGGGCAGTTGCTGGCAGGCGGCAGATCAGGTATGTGGCGCGTCATCCGCACCAATCCTGCGCCGGCGATCGCCGCCAGGATGAGTAGTGACACCAGCAGCCCGGCCTTGACCGGTTTGGACAAGGCCGCCGGCGTGATGGCCCCCAGCGTGCCTCCCGGACCGTTGGAGCGCGACGTGCCCCCCGCCGGGGTGGTCGGCGTGCCTGCGAGCGACGGAGACGACGACCCTGTGGGCAGGGTTGACATGCTCGCGGCGACCCCGGCTGCGGTGGTCGAGCCTCCGAGGCTGCCGAGCACGCCGGTGTCGGTCGGCAAGGATCCAGAGCCGAGGTCCAGCGGGAACGGTGGTGTGGCGATGGCTGTGGCCGTCGCGCGCCCGAGGGTGATCGTGAGGCTGGAGCCGGTGAGGAAACCGGGGAGCGTGCAGAGCACCCCGAGCTGCGAAAGTTGAGACGGCAGGGCGCTGCAGTCGAGGTTCACCGACGCGTCGGAGGGAAGCGCGAGGCTGATCTTCAGTCCGCCGGCCGTTATCTCCTCGGCGGGTGACTGGTTGGTCTCGACAACTGGCAGGGGCGTCATCGTGACGTTGAACGCGGAGATGAACTGGTTGACCTGGGCGGCGGTCGGAGCGGCCAGCGCGTTGGGAAGGTTGGTGCTGACGGGGCCGACGCTGATGCCGTCGGTGCCGACGCTCACCTGGTGACCTTCGATCGTGATCTCTCCGATGTGCGTATAGGCACGCCCGATCGGCGAGGTCCCGTCACTAGAGGCAGTTGCGCTCGACGTGGTCGCTCCCACCGTGATCAGGCCACCGAGGATCGACAAGCTCGAGAACGCACCCGTCGCGGTCGACTGAGCTTCTGTGTCCGTCGTCGTCGCTTGCGAGTTGCCTTGCACTCCCTTCACGTCGAACAGTCCACTCACGCTGAAATCG
>Ga0307374_10002039_pt1 | contig 36616 bp, 46 predicted proteins | sample OX3MG_FD_202532 | JGI IMG/M metagenome (GOLD analysis project Ga0307374, IMG submission 202532) | Soil microbial communities from Risofladan, Vaasa, Finland - OX-3 | ecosystem: Environmental > Terrestrial > Soil > Coastal area > Acid sulfate soil | place: Finland: Risofladan, Vaasa | collected... | reverse complement strand
GGATTGTTGTCCGCGCGCTGGGTCCCCGCCCCGGACGACTCGACGATGTTGCGCACGATGGGCTTCGACGTCAGCGGCGCCGAGACACGCGTGCCGGTTGCCCGGGCGAGAGCGCCGCTCGCAAGCGCCGCCGCCGGACGTGCCGGGGGCACCTGCGCGCCGTCCGTCGCGCCACCGGGCCGGTCGGCACGCGGTGACGCAGGCGCTGTCGCTTCCGCAGCGCCAGTCGTCGGGACCGGGGTCGCGACAGGCTCGGCACCGTTCGCCGCGGCGCCCTTGGCCGCCCCGTTCGCGGCCGCACCGTTCGCTCCGGCACCGTTCCCAGCCGCGTCGAGAGCGCCGGCGGCGCCTGGGCCTTCATCCACGCCCACCGCATCAGGCCCGAGCGCACCTGCCGTCGCAGGATCCACCCGACGAATCTGCACGTTCAGCAGCGCGCGCACGATCTCGCGCTGAATGTCCTCGGTGAGGTCCTGGAACGCCGTGAACGCCGCGGCCTTGTACTCGACCAGTGGATCCATCTGACCGTACGCCTGGAATCCCATCCCCTCGCGCAGGTGGTCCATCTGCGTCAGGTACGCGAGCCACCGCGCGTCGATGACCTGCAGCATCACGCTCTGCTCGACCTCACGAAGCAGCTCGGCGCCGTACTCCTGCTCCTTCTCCTCGTACAGGCCGATGAGCTCGCCGCTCAAGGTCTCGGACACTTCCTCGATCGAGTTGCCGAGACTCTCGGTACTGACTTCCGACAGCGACGGCAGCCCCGCAGCGAGCTGGTGCATGCGCTCCCAGAGTCCCTCGATGTCCCATGCCTCGCGATGCCGCCCTTCGCAGTACGTCGGCACCTCGGACTCGACGACGTGCTCCACCATGCCGATGAAGTTCGCGCGCGTGTCGGTTCCCTCGAGGATCTTGCGGCGCTCGCCGTAGATGATCTCGCGCTGCTTGTTCATGACGTCGTCGTACTCGACGACGTGGCGCCGGCTGTCGAAGTTCGATCCCTCGACACGCGCCTGCGCGCCCTCGATCTGCTTCGACACCATCTTCGACTCGATCGGCGTGTCCTCGTCGACGCCGAGCCGCCCCATGATCCCCTGCATGCGCTCACCGCCGAACACGCGCATCAGGTCGTCCTCGAACGACAGGAAGAATCGCGACTCACCAGGATCGCCCTGGCGACCGGCGCGTCCACGCAACTGGTTGTCGATGCGACGCGACTCATGCCGTTCCGTGCCGATGATGTAGAGGCCGCCGAGGTCCGCCACGCCCTCGCCGAGGACGATGTCCGTACCGCGGCCGGCCATGTTGGTGGCGATCGTCACGCTGCCCCGCTGGCCGGCGTTGGCGATGACATCCGCCTCTTTCTCATGCAACTTCGCGTTGAGGACCGAGTGCTGCACACCGAGCTTGTCGAGCATGCGGCTGATGCGCTCGCTCTTCTCGATGCTCGTCGTGCCGACCAGTGTCGGCTGGCCCTTCTCGCACCGCTCGGCGATCTCGTGGACGACCGCCCGGTACTTGCCTTCCTCGGTCTTGTAGATGAGGTCGGGCTCGTCGAGCCGCACCATGTCGCGGTGCGTCGGGATCGGGACCACCTCGAGCTTGTAGATCTTGTGGAACTCTTCAGCCTCGGTGAGCGCGGTGCCGGTCATGCCGGCGAGCTTGTCGTAGATGCGGAAGAAGTTCTGGAAGGTGATCGTGGCGAGAGTGACCGTCTCCTGCTGCACGCTGACGCCTTCCTTCGCCTCGATCGCCTGGTGCAGACCGTCCGACCAGCGTCGACCGGGCATCGTCCGCCCCGTGAACTCGTCGACGATGATGACCTCGCCGTCGCGCACGATGTAGTCCTTGTCCCGATGCCAGAGCGCGTGCGCGCGGAGCGCCTGGTTGATCTGATGCGCCTCGGCGACGTGCTCCATGTCGTACACGTTCGAGAGCCCGGTCCACTTCTCGATCTTCTCGACGCCCTCCTCGGTGAGCGTCGCGGACTTCGTCTTCTCGTCGATCGTGTAGTCGTCCTCCGCGACGAGACGCGGGATGAGACGCGCGTATGTGTAGAACTTGTCGGTGGGCTCGCTCGCCTGGCCGCTGATGATCAGCGGCGTTCGCGCCTCATCGACGAGGATGGAGTCGACCTCGTCGACGATGGCGTAATGCAAGCGCCGTTGCACGCACCGGTCGAGCTTCTGCGCCATGTTGTCGCGCAGGTAGTCGAAACCCAGCTCGTTGTTGGTCGAGTACGTGATGTCGGTCGCGTATGCCTCGCGGCGTGAGCACGGACGCAGGTGCTGCAGGCGCGGGTCCGGGTGCGTGTCATCGGTGTACGTCGGGTCGTAGACGAACGAGAGATCCTGGCCGGCGATGACCCCCACCGACATCCCGAGAAAGTCATACAGCGCGGCGTTCCACCCGGCGTCGCGCCGTGCCAGGTAATCGTTGACCGTGACCAGGTGCGCGCCGCGTCCCTCGAGCGCGTTGAGGTAGAGCGCGAGCGTCGCGACGAGCGTCTTGCCTTCGCCTGTCTTCATCTCGGCGATGCGTCCCTGGTGCAGCACGATCCCACCGATCAGCTGCACGTCGAAATGGCGCATGCCGAGGGTCCGCCTGGACGCCTCGCGGACCACCGCGAACGCCTCGGGGAGGAGTTCGTCGAGGGCACGGGCGCGCTCGAGGTCGCGCTGCTCCTCCTCGGCACGAGCGAATGCGGCCTCCTCGGTCTCCTCGGTCAGGCCGGCCGCGAACGGCTGCCCGTGGCTGATGTCGGCGCCTTCGACCCCGAGCCGCTCGCGGAACTCGCGGGTCTTGTCCTTGAGCTCCTCGTCGGAGAGCGCGGACATGTCGGCTTCGAGGTCGTTGATGAGCGCGACGACGCCTTCATATCGCTTGATTTCACGCCGCACCGGGTCCCCGAGGACCTTGTTGATCGGCTTCCGGAATATGGACATGCTCCTCTTCATTCTGGCAGGGGATGCCCGTCACGACACCTCCGCCACGATCACGACGTCGATATGAGCGGCTCCGGCGACGTGCAAGGCGGCCCCGGCGGCCTCGACCGTGGCCCCGGTCGTGAGCACGTCATCGACGAGCCAGACGCGTGCCCCGGAGAGCGAGAATCCCTTCCAGGCGAAGGCACCGGCGACATTGCGGCGGCGTCCCGGCTGGTCGCGGACGCTCTGGGGCGTGGTCTCGCGCATGCGACGGAGGCCGTCCAGCACGGGCGCGCTCCGTGCACCGGCCAGTACGCGGGCGATGACGTCCGCCTGGTTGTAGCCCCGCTGCCTGCGCCGGCGCGGCCCGAGCGGGACGGCGACGATCCCATCGGGCGCCGGCGGCGCACCGGACTGCCCCCCGATGCGGCGGGACGTCAGCGTGGCGATGGCCCGCAGCGCCGCCGGATCGCTCCCGTACTTCCCCCGATGCAGGATGGCGCGCACCAGATCCTCGAACTCGAATCCGGCGAACGCGGCGCCGAAAGCAATTGGACGAGGACGCGGGACGGGCATCGCCGCAAGCTGGGCGATGCACTCAGGGCAGATCGGTTCGCGCGAGATGGCATCGCAGCCGGCGCACCGGCGCGGCGCGACGGCGTCGAGGAGCAGGCGGGCGAGGTCGGCGAGCACACGACAGGTATGCCGCGGTCGCGACGACGCCGGAGGGACAATTCCGGGCGAACCTGGTCGGCCGCCCCGTGTGCCGGCCTACCCGGCCTCCACCGCAAACGCGTCGAGCGCGCTCTGCATGCACGCGATCAACGCGCGCGCCGACTCGACACTCAACTCCAGCGCAACCCGCTCGCTCACCGGGCGCCCGGCCTGGACGAGGTCGATCATCAGCGCGTGATCGAGGGTCGCGTGGAACGGGTGGTCAACCGACACGACTGCTCCCGTGATCGGCGCCCACGCCCCGGCTGCCTTGGCGCTGCCGGTCACATCGGTCTTCGCAACGATGTACGAGCACATATGACCTCCCCTACTGCAGGTGCCGGGCGTAGAAGTCGAAGACGAGGCGCCAGCCTTCAACGGCGGCGGCAACCCGGTAGGCGGGCCGGTCCGTCGCGAAGAAGCCGTGGCCGGCATCCTCGAAGGTATGGAACTCGTGCTCCTTGCCGAGGCGGGTCAGCTCGGCGTCGAGCTGCGTCACCTCTGCGGGCGCCGGGTTCCTGTCCTCCACGCCGAAGAGGCCGAGGATCGGACACGTGATCTTCGGAGCGCGGTCGATGACCGGCTCCATGCGGTACGGCAGCTCTGGCGGTGCCGCGCTGATCACGAACGCGCCATAGCAGTCAACGGCCGCATCGATCGGCAGCTCACACGCGCAGAGGAACGACTGGCGGCCACCGGAGCAGTACCCGATGGTGCCGACCTTCCCGCTGCTGATCGGCAGCCCTCGCAGGGAGGTCAGCGCGCCGCCGGCGTCCCCGAGGAACTGGTCGGTGGTGATCCACCCGCCGGCACGCGCCGCCGCGGCCGCGTCGTCGGGAGCGAGCTCGGGACCGAAGCGGTGGTACAGGTTCGGGCTGATCGCCACGTACCCGTGATGGGCGAACCTGCGAGCGATCTCCTTGGTCGCCTCATCCCACCCCGGCGCGTGGTGAATGACCAGCACCCCCGGGAACGGTCCGGCGCCGAGCGGGCGCGCAAGATACGCGCCGATCTCATCGCCCCCATGCCCCGTGATCGTCACGGTCTCCGCGATCAGCCCTTCGTACACGTCGATCCTCCAGCGCCGGTGATACGACGGACGAAGGTACCGAATCAGGACATCGTCAGGAGGTCACCCACACCAACGCCGGCCTGCGCGAGCGCGCCACTCGGCAGCTCGATCGCAGCCTTGGCCCGACGGACGATCCGCGACATCCGCCACGGGCGCAGTCCGTGGTACAGGCGCACCACCCGATTGTCCTTGTCGATGAAGGCGACATCGATCGGAAACCGCATGAAGAACATGTGAATCGAGCTGCACGGACGCAGGTAGAGGCCGGCGCCGGCCTCGAGCTCGCGCTTCCCCATCAACCCCATGAACCGCCGGTACGGGTTGTCTGCCACCGCGACCTCGCCGGCGACGGTGGCACCGGTCGACGTGGCCAGCCGGAAGCTGTGCTGTTTCGATGCCATGGCAGGATCGTACTGACGGGCTGTCGCGCTGTGGGCGTCGTCGCTAGGTCGTCGCGCGGCCGTCAGGGACGGTGACGCGCACTTCCGTCCCCAGCCCGAGCCCGCTCCGGACCTGCACCCGGCCACCCACCAGGGCCGCGCGTTCGCGCATCTGGATCATTCCGAGTCCCTCGGTGCGACCGAGGCGCGCGTCGGTGGCGCCGACGTCGAAGCCGTCGCCGTCGTCCTTCACCACCGCCACGGCCATCTGCGGGAGGAACGAGATGATGGTGTCAACCCGCTGCGAGTGCCCGTGGGTGAGCGCGTTGTCGATCGCCTCCTCGAGGATCCGGTACATCGTGATCTCGGCGAGCTGCGGCATCCGGCGCTCGCTGCCGAGGACGTGCAGCAGGATGGTGCCGCGTTCGGCCCATCCGGCGATCAGCTCCCGGATGGCGCCGACCAGTCCCCGGTCCGGGTTCAGGGGCAGGAGACCGGCGATGACCTCCCCGAGACGCTCCGAGGCATCGGCGGCAGCCGTCCGGCAGCGCGCGCTGGCTCCGACTGCCGTCGCAGGCTCGCGCGCGAAGCTGCGGCCGATCAACTCGGCCTCGAGCGCCGCGTCCCAGAGGCGCTGCATCGGACCCTCGAGGATCAGCCGCGCCGTCTCCGCGTGCTCGATGTCGGCGATCTCGTAGATCTGGCGCGCAGCCTGGCTGTACCGGCTCGCGCGCTGGTCGGGATCGACGGTCGACTGCCCCGGCATCTGCGCGAGCTCGCGGCTCATCTGGCGGAGGACCGCCTGCTCATCGCCGATCTCGGCGAGGCGCACCCGGATGCCCGCGGCGCGCGCCTCGAGACGGGTGATCTCGGTGCTGATGTCCAGGCCCTCGGTGAACGTCGCGGTGATCTCGGCGAGGAGCTCGGGCGGCCGGGCCGAAAGAGCCGGCAGCACCTCGAGCGCCTCGAGCGCCGACTGGCGTGCCTCCTCGACACGGCGCAGATGCACGAGCAGATTGGCTCGCCCGGCGCCGATGTCGATCAGCTGGCGTTCGAGGTCGGCCGCCAGCTCCTCGAGGTCCGTGGCCCGGCAGTCCATGTGAAAGCGCAGGCCAACCAGCGGCGCGCCCGCCACCCGCACATCGATATGCCCCGCGGTCGTGGCTCGCTGCGCGGTTCTCACGCAGCGATTATCGCCGGACGACGAACCGAAGACGCAAAAGATCGTAAAGCGTGCCGACGGAATCGCGAAACGCGCTCACCCGCGAGTCCTCCTTGTGCTCCCAGCGCACCGGGACCTCGGCCACGGTCCATCCCAGACGGCGGGCGCGAAGCAGCACCTCTGCATCGAAGCCGAAACGCAGCGTGCGCAATGGCTCGAAGCAGGCGATCGCCGCCTCGGCCGTGAACGCCTTGAAGCCGCACTGTGTGTCGTGCAGCCCTTTGAGCGCCGCGATCTGGAGCAACCGGTTGTACGTCCGCCCCATCACCTCGCGACGACCGGGCTGGTGCACGGCGATCCGGGAGCCGGGCAGCGCGCGCGACGCGATCGCGACCGCGCACTGACCATGGAGTCGCTCGCGCAGGCGCTCGATCTCCTCGATGGGCGTGCTCAGGTCGGCATCGCTGAAGATTCTCTGCTCGCCTTTCGCGGTCAACATCCCGAGCCGCACCGCCGCGCCTTTGCCCGTGTTCTCCGGCAGTGCGAGCACCTGCATCTGCGGCCAGTCCTCGGCCATCCTGCGCGCGGTTGTCAGCGTGGAATCGGTGCTGCCGTCATCCACGACGAGCAGCTCATAGGGCTCGTCGTGTCCGTCGAGATACTCACGCATCCTGACCAGAGTGGCTGGCAGGCGCTGCTCCTCGTTGTAGGCGGGGACGATGATGCTCAGCACCGGAAGATCATCGCTGCGGGACCGGTGTCGCTCGCCGCGATTCACGGAATTCGAGCCACCAGTACACGGGAAGCACGGCTTGTCGACGAACTCGCCACGGTTGGATCGCGAGCCGCCACGCCCACTCGAGGCCGGCCGCACGCAGCAATGCCGGCGCCCGGCGCACCCTCCCGGCAAGGAAGTCGAGGGAACCGCCGACACCGATGCCGGCCGCCGCGCCGATGGCGCCGAGCCGCCTCTCGAGGAACTCCTCCTGACGCCCGGCGCCGAACGCCGCGAGCACGATCTCCGGCTTCGCGGCGGCAAGACGCGCCGCCGTGACGGCGTCCGGTGCTCCGGCGCTGGCCGCGACGACGGCAAGCCGAGGATGCGCGGCGACCATGCGGTCCCGGGCCTCGCGGGCGACCCCCGGAGCCCCGCCGACGAGCGCGATCCGGTGCCCGCGGCGCTCGGCCTCCGGCAGGTACGCGCTGATCAGGTCCGCCCCGCCGACGCGCGTGGCTTCGGGATGCCCTCGCCGGTGCAGGGCACGCACGATGCCGATGCCGTCCGGTACGAGCATCGTCGCGGACTCGAGCAGGGAAGCGAAGTCGCGGTCGCGCCGTGCCAGCATCACCATCTCGGGGTTGATCGTGACCACCACGGCCGGCTGCACCGCGCTGTCACGCCGCCGGCGCTCGACGAGGTCGACCAGCATCCGCACCGCCGCGGTCATGTCGACCACGTCGACCGGGCATCCGAGCACACGAGCCCTCGCCGTCACTTTGGCGACGGGCGGCGATGCCACTACCGCTTGGTGTACTGCGGCGCCTTCCGAGCCCGTTTGAGGCCGTACTTCTTGCGCTCTTTCTCGCGGGAGTCACGGGTGAGCAGCCCGGCCGCTTTCAGCACGGCTCGCAACTCGGGGTCGGCCGCGATGAGCGCTCGCGCGATGCCGTGGCAGACCGCGCCCGCCTGACCGGCGATGCCGCCGCCGCTGACCTTGACCGACACCTCGAAACGGCCCGTCGTCTCGGTGAGTCGCAGTGGCTGCGTGACGACGGTCTCGAGGTCGCGTCGCCCGAAGTACTCGCTCGGGGGACGGTTGTTGACGATGATGACGCCGTCGCCAGGGACGATGCGCACACGTGCGACAGCCGTCTTGCGCCGGCCGGTCGCCTGCTTGTACGCCTCAACTGCTGCTGGCAACGATGATCTCCCCTAGCTCGCCGAAGGTGATCGGCTGCGGTTGCTGGGCTTCATGGCGGTGCTCCGAGCCCGCGTAGACGCGAAGATGCGTGAGCTGCTCGGCGCCGATGGTGTTGTGCTGGAGCATGCCGCGGACCGCATGCATGATCGGTGCGGTCGGGTCGACCTTCATCGCTTCGTCGTACGTGCGCACGTGGCGGCCGCTCGGGTATCCGGAGTAGCGGTCATATGTCTTGAGCGTGCCCTTGCGCCCCGTGACGACGATGTCGCGCGAGTTGATGACGATGACGTGCTCACCGGTGTTGATGTGCTGCGTGAACTGCGGGCGATGCTTGCCGCGCAGCACGCGCGCGATGTTGACGGCAAGGCGTCCCAGCGTCTGGCCGCGAGCATCCACGAGGAACCAGCGCTGCTCGAGCTCGCCGGGCTTGGCCTGGTACGTGCTGGTGTTCATGCTGCGCGCCTCGTGTCCTGGTGGAATTGCGCCGGCGCGTACCGCACCGACCACTGATGGAGGCCACGCGCCGGGGCCACCGTCAGCGACGAATCGCGCCCGGTCGCCGTGTCGACGAGTGACGCGAGCCACCCGGCGGTCGCGCGTCCCCTGCCGATCTTGACCAGGGCGCCGGTGAACGAACGCATCATGCCGCGCAGGAATGCGTCGGCGCTCACGGTGATGATCACCGTCTCGAGGATCGGCGATGCGGATGCGGCGCCGAGCGCTGCGTCGAACGCGTGGCGATCGATGCTGATCGACGTGACCGTGCGTACGGTGCTGCTGCCCGGACGCGGCGCGCTCCCGAAGGCCGCGAAGTCATGCGTGCCGACGAGCCGTTGCGCTGCAACGCGCATCGCCTCGAGGTCGAGATGACCGCGAACGGTCCACGCGGTGCGGCGCGACACGGGCGCGTTCCCGTCTCTGCACACGATGAGGTAGCGGTAGCTGCGCTCCACGGCATCGCGTCGCGCGTGGAAGCCGTCCGGCGCGACGGCGGCGTCGCGGACCGCGAGGTCCGAAGGGAGGACGGCGTTGAGCGCGTGACGGAGCGCGTCGGGTCCCCATGCGCGTTCGAGCCCGATGCCGGCGACCTGCCCGTGCGCGTGCGCGCCGGCGTCGGTGCGACCAGCCGCGGTGAGCGCGGGCGACTCGCCCGTCACCGTCCGGATCGCGTCCTGAAGGACGCCCATGGCGGTGCGCATGCGCGGCTGGATCTGCCACCCGGCGAAATCAGTGCCGTCGTACTCGAGCGTAAGGCAATAGGTGGGCACGGCGTCAGGTCCTACTCGACCAGCTCGATGATCGCCATCGGCGATGCATCGCTTTTCCGCGGCGGCAGCTTGAGCACGCGCGTGTAGCCACCGGGGCGCTCCTTGTAGCGATCGAGGTACGTCCCGAACAGCTTGTTGGAGACCTCGCGGTCGTTGACGTACAGCGCGACCTTGCGGCGCGCGTTGAGATCGTCCGGCTTCGCGTCGGTGATGACGCGCTCGACCCAGCGGCGCAACTCCTTGGCCTTGGCCTCGGTGGTCGTGATCCGCCCGTAGCGCAGCAGCGAAGTGATCTGGTTGCGCGTCATCGACTGGCGATGCGCTGCGCTGCGCCCGAACTTCGTGCCGGCGATCCGATGGCGCATGAGGTGGTCCTCTTACCTCGCCATCGGCTGGAACAACGTCTCCAGCTCCTCAGGTGTGACCAGCTCGCGCTGCACGAGCTTCTCACGAATCTCGTCGAGCGACTTCTGTCCGAAGTTGCGCAGGGTGAGCAGTTCCTCCTGCTTCATCGCGACCAGCTGTCCGACCTTGGTGATGTCGTTGGCCTTGAGGCAGTTCAGCGCGCGGACGCTCAGCTCGAGGTCCTCGATCGGCACATCGGCCAGGCGGCTCGGAAGGTCGTTGCCACGGGTCGTGGTGTGTGTCGGCGCGGCGAGGTTGTCGCCGAAGCGGACGAAGAGGCCGAGGTGCTCCGTGAAGAGACCGGCCGCGCGGCTCACCGCCTCGACGGGTGCGAGCGTGCCGTCCGTCCAGACCTCGACCACGAGCTTGTCCCACTCCGTCTCCTGCCCGACGCGGGTCTTCTCGACGTAGAAGTTCGCCTTGCGGACCGGGGTGAAGATGGCGTCGATCGGGATCACGCCGATGGCCTGACCCTCTTTCTTGTTGCGCTCGGCGGTGACGTAGCCCTTGCCACGCTCGACCATCATGTCCATGCGCAGCTGCGCCTTCGGCGAGTCGAGCGTCGCGATGTGCTGGCCGGGGTTGCGGATCTCGACATCACTCGGCAGCTCGATATCGGCTGCGGTGACCTCTTTGGGACCGTGCTGATCCAGGCTGATGCGCACCGGATCGGCGCTGTGGGAGAGCACGTTGATCTCCTTGACGTTCAGGAGGATCTCGGTGACGTCTTCCTTGACGTTCTCGATCGAGCTGAACTCGTGCGCGATGCCCTCGATGGACACCGAGGTGATCGCGGCACCAGGGAGGGACGACAGGAGCACGCGGCGCAGCGAGTTCCCGAGCGTGACGCCGAAACCCGGCTCCAGTGGCTCGATCTCGAACTTGCCGTAATCGGCGCTGCTCTCGATCTCCTTGACGGCGGGGGACGTGATCATGTCAACAGCCATTCAGGCCTCCTCAACAGGGGTGAACGTGGCGCCGTCATCGGCGCGGAGCATCGTCATCTCGAGTAGTACTCAACGATGAGCTGCTCTTCGATCTGGGTTTCCATCTCATGTCGCTCGGGCAGGCGCATCACGGTGCCGCGCAACGCCGCGGCGTCGAGCGTCAGCCAGTCCGGGACGGCGCGGCCGCTGACCAGTGCCTGCGCGTTCTCGAGCACGAGCATCTTGCGGCTGCGCTCGCGCACCTCGACCACGTCGCCCGGCCGGAGCTGCGCCGACGCGATGTTGAGCGCCTTGCCGTTCACCTTGAAGTGGCGGTGGTTGACGAGCTGGCGCGCCTCACGGCGCGAGCTGGCCAGTCCGAGGCGGTAGACGATGTTGTCGAGACGGCGCTCGAGCTGCTGCAGCAGGACGGTACCGGTCACACCCTGCGCGCTCTCCGCCCGCTCGAAGTAGTGCCGGAACTGGGTCTCGAGGACGCCGTAGATGCGGCGTGCCTTCTGCTTCGCCCGCAGCTGGATGCCGTAGTCGCTCGCCTTGCGGCGCCGCGCCAGGCCGTGCTGTCCGGGCAGCAGACCGCTGCGCTTGTCAAAGACGCAGTTCGTCAGGCACTTGGCACCCTTGAGATAGAGCTTCGCGCCCTCACGGCGGCAGAGCCTGCAGACGGGACCGGCTTGGTTGGCCATCGGCGCTCCCTAGACCCGCCGCCGCTTCGGCGGGCGGCAGCCGTTGTGCGGGATGGGAGTCACGTCGGAGATGGCGCTGACGTCGAGGCCGCTCGCCTGGAGGCTGCGGATCGCCGCCTCGCGGCCGGCGCCCGGTCCCTTGACGAAGATCTCGATCGACTTCAGACCATGCTCCATCGCCCGGCGAGCCGCCGCCTCAGCGGTGACCTGCGCCGCGAACGGCGTGCTCTTGCGCGAGCCCTTGAAGCCCTGCGCGCCGGCCGAGCCCCACGCGATGACATTGCCGTCGGGGTCGGTGAGGCTCACGATCGTGTTGTTGAACGTGGCAAGCACGTGCGCGTGACCGACCGCGATGTTCTTGCGCTCGCGGCGCCGGGTTCGGACGACTTTCTTCTTCTTTGCCATGACCTACTTCGTCGCCTTCTTGCGGCGCACGCCGACTGTCTTCTTCGGCCCGCGACGGGTGCGTGCGTTGGTGCGGGTGCGCTGGCCGCGTACGGGTAGTCCGCGCCGGTGACGGAGGCCACGGTACGTGCCGATCTCGGTGAGACGCTTGATGTTCAGCGCGATCTGGCGGCGGAGGTCGCCTTCAACGCGGCCCTGCAATTGCTTTGCGATGACATCGCGCAATTTGCCGACCTGCGCATCGCTCAAATCCTTCGTCCGCGTATCGGGGGCAACGCCTGCCAGCGACAGCATTCGTCTGGCCGTGGTCGGTCCAATCCCGTAGATGTACGTGAGCGCGATCTCGATGCGCTTGTCGCGAGGGACGTCGACGCCTGCAATACGTGCCATAGCTCCGCCTACCCCTGCCGCTGCTTGTGCTTGGGGTTCTCGCAGATCACTCTGACCGCCCCGTGGCGCTTGATGATCTTGCAGCGCTCACAGAGACGCTTGACTGATGCTCTGACCTTCATTCCGGTGACGCGTTCCTCGTGGTTGGCGGCGTAGGGCGCCGATGGCTTGGTGCTCGTTGCGCCCCGGAACGACCCGTGACGCTGGTGCCGGCGGTACCCCGATGCGTGCGCGCCGAACCAGGCTCTGACGAGAGCCCGAGGTGATGAGTATAAACCGCAGCCCGAGTCCCAGGCAAACCCGTCGAACCCACCTACACGTCCGCCATGACCGGGTCCGGACGCAGGGTCAGGACTTCGGGCCCGGATTCGGTGATTGCAATCGTGTGCTCGAAGTAGCAGGACAGCTTCCCGTCGGAGGTGACGACCGTCCAGTCGTCGTCGAGCACCCGGGTCTCCGGACGTCCCACGTTGACCATCGGCTCGATGGCGATCACGTACCCGGGCTTGAGCATGTTGCCCGTGCCGGCGGTCCCGTAGTTGGGGATCTGGGGCAGTTCGTGCATGTCGCGGCCGATCCCGTGGCCCACGTACTGGCGAACCACCGAGAACCCATTGGATTCGACGAAGCGCTGGACGGCCGCACCGATATCGCCGATGTGGTTGCCGGGTCTGGCCGCGGCGATGCCGAGGTCGAGCGCCTCGCGGGTGACGTCGATGAGCCGGTGCACGAGCGGCGAGGCTTCCCCGCAGGCGACCGAGAGGCCGCTGTCCGCCCACCATCCCTCGAGGATGAGCCCGCAGTCGAGCGAGACGAGATCGCCTTCATGGATCACCTGCGGTCCCGGGATCCCGTGCACCACCTGCTCGTTGATCGAGACGCACAGCGAGTTCGGGAAGTCGTCATAGCCGAGGAATCCGGGGATGCAGTTGTGGTCGCGGATGAACGTCTCCGCCTCGCGATCGAGGTCGAGCGTCGTGATCCCGGGCCGCACCTCGGCCGCGAGATGCGACAGACATGCGCCGAGGATCCGGCCCGACGCCCGCATCTTCTCGATCTCGTCAGGGCGCTTCAACCGGAAGCTGTCGACGTTGCGGGGGCTCATGTGGAGGTCACCGAGATGCCATGGTGGCGCAGCGCCGTGACGATGCGCTCGGTGATCGTGTCGATATCGCCCACACCGTCGATCGTCTCGATGCGGGTGCCGACCGATCGGTAGTGCTCGAGCACCGGCCACGTGTCCTGGTGGTAGACGACGAGGCGGTTCGCGAGGCCCTCGGCGGTGTCGTCGCTCCGGCCCTCGACGTCGGCGCGCTTGAGGATGCGTGTCTTGAGCTCGTCGTCGGGAACCTCGAGCGAGATCACCTCGGCGACGTAGTCGTCACGGACCTTGAGCATCCGGTCCAGCGTGACCGCCTGCGGGACGGTGCGCGGGAACCCGTCGAGCAGGACCCCTTTGGCCGCGTCCTGCTGGTTGAGGCGCGCGTTGATCATCCGCACCACGAGATCGTCCGGGACGAGACCACCGGCGTCCATGATCGGTTTCGCCTCGCGGCCGAGATCGGTGCCGCGCGCCACCTCGTTGCGGAGCATGTCGCCGGCGGCGACGTGCGGGATCGCGAGACGGAGGGCCACACGGGACGCCTGGGTGCCCTTGCCGCTCCCCGGCGGTCCGAACATCACCGCGATCACTTGATGAATCCCTTGTACTGGCGCATCAAGAGCTGGGTCTCGATCTGCTTCATGGTGTCGAGCGCGACGCCGACGACGATGAGGATCGCGGTGCCACCGAGGTACAGGCTCGTCGACGGGACTCCGGTGAGCACGGCCGTGAGCAGCGGCAGGACGACCGTGATCATCGCGAGGAAGAGCGCACCGGCGAGTGTGATCCGGCCCATGACCTTGCCGAGATACTCCGCGGTACTTCGCCCCGGTCTGATGCCCGGAATGAACGTCGACTGTTTCTTCAGGTTGTCGGCGACGTCGACGGGGTCGAAGACGATCGCCGTGTAGAAGTACGTGAAACCCATCACGAGCAGGAAGTAGATGCCGTTGTACAGGAAGTTGAGCGGAATGAAACCGCCCGTCGCCTGCCAGTTGGTGGTGATCCACGAGGACACCGCCAGCGTCCATCCGGTGCTGCTCTGGAAGAGGTTGGCGAAGATCGTCGGGAAGGTCATGATCGAGATCGCGAAGATGATCGGGATGACTCCCGCGGCGTTGACTCGAAGTGGTAAGAAGTTGCGCCGCCCCTGCGAGGCCATGCCGGTGCGCACGTTGAGAACGCGTTGCGCCGATTGAACGGGTACTTTGCGCTGTGCCTGCTGGACCTCGATGACTCCCGCGGTGACCGCGACGGCGATCAGGGTCATGACGGCGAGCTGCACGAGGTGCGCGGTGCCACCCGTGCCCCCGTAGCCCACGATCGCCGCGGGGAGCCTCCCGATGATCCCGACGAAGATGATCAGTGAGACGCCGTTGCCGACGCCGTACTCCGTGATCAGCTCACCGAGCCACATCGCGATGATCGTGCCGGCGGTGAGCGTGAGGATGATGCTGATCTCAGTCGCGCCGCTGGGGTTGTTGAGGATCGCCCCGTCCTTGGTGACCTGCGGGTTGGTGAACAGGGCAAGGTAGCCGTACGCCTGGAGCATCGCCAGCGGCACGGTGAGCCAGCGCGTGTAGCGGGTGATCTTCTTGCGTCCGACCTCCCCTTCCTTGCTCAACTCCTTGAGCCGGACGGAGACGACCGTCATCAGCTGCATGATGATCGTGGCGTTGATGTAGGGATTCAGCCCGAGCGCGACGATGGTGAACCGCTGCAGGCCGCCGCCGCTGAAGAGGTTCAGCAGCCCGAGCAGGGAGTTGCCGGAGAAGAGGTCGTTCAGCGCCTTGACGCTCGCGCCGGGGATCGAGATGCTTGCGAGGATTCGGAAGGCGAGGAGCAGGCCGAGTGTGAACAGCAGCTTGCGTCGCAGCTCCGGAATTCGCAGTGCCTGGGCAAGCGCCTGGAGGAGGTTCACTCCGCGTCCTCGGTCTCCGCCTCGTTGTCAGGTGCGCCGTCGGGCCCTGTAGCGGCCGCGGCTTCGGTTGGGGGTGCTTGCTCGGACGGCTTGGCCGCCTTGGCCTTGGTGTCAGCTTTTTTCGTGCGACGGCTCGGCGCTTCACCCGCCGGAGCGTTCTCGGCAGCGGCCGCGCGCGCGCTCGCCGCGTCTGCCTTGGCTGCCTGCTTGGTCGCCCGCACGGCGGCGCGACCCTTCGTGACGGATTCGGATTCCGGTTGCGGGCCGACGAGCTCGACACTCCCGCCGGCGGCCTCCACCGCGGTGCGCGCGGCAGCGGAGATCCGATCGACACGGAGAGTGAGCGCGTGCGTCAGATGACCGGCCGCGAGCACCTTGACCGGCGACGAGGCGCGCGGGATGAGCCCTGCCTCGGTGAGCACGTCGGCGTCAACGACCGTGTCCTTTTCGAAGCGCCCGAGCTTGCCGAGATTGACGACGACGAATTCCTTGCGCCAGCGATTGTGAAAGCCACGAAGCTTCGGCAACCGCTGCTTGAGTGGCATCTGGCCACCCTCGAAGCCCGTCGGAAGCCCGACGCTCGACCGCGAACCCTGGCCCTTCTGGCCGCGCCCGCTGGTCTTGCCCTGGCCCGAACCGTGACCGCGGCCGATCCGCTTGCGTGTCTTTCGACTGCCTTTGGCCGGGCTCAGCTCGTGCAGCTTCATGCCGCATCCTCCGACGAAGACGCGAGGCTCTGGAGCACCGCGACGCCTGCCGGGGAGTCCGCCGGTTCGCCATTGACGCTGACGAGGTGGCGCACCTTGTGGACCATGCCGCGGATGGACGGGGTCGCCTCGTGCTCGACGGTGTGGTTCAGCTTCTTGAGGCCGAGCGCTGCGAGGGTGCGCTTCTGGTCCCAGGCGTAGCCGATCGAGCTCTTGCGGTAGGTCACGCGCACGGTGCTCACGGTGTGACGACCTCGACGGGCGCGGTGTCCGCTGCGGCCGGCGTGCGGCCAAGCATCCGATCGGCCATCTTGCGGCTGCCGACGATCTGCTCCGGCGTGCGGCCGCGCAGCTCGGCGACCGACGCCAGCGTGCGCAGGCTCGCGAGCGCCGACACGGTGGCGCGAACGACGTTGATGGGGTTGTCCGTGCCGAGGCTCTTCGTGAGGATGTCCTTGATTCCCGCCGCCTCGACGACCGCGCGCATCGAGCTGCCGCTGATGACTCCCGTCCCGGGAACGCCGGGCTTGAGCATCACCTTCGCGGCACCGAGCTTGTAGCGCACCTCGTGCGGGATGGTCGTCCCGACCATGGGCACGGTGATCATGTGTTTCTTCGCGTCGTCGACGCCCTTGCGAATGGCGTCCGGCACCTCGCCCGCCTTGCCGAGCCCCGCGCCGACGCGACCCTTGCCGTCACCAACGACGACCAGCGCGCTGAACGAGAAGCGGCGTCCACCCTTGACCACCTTGGCCACGCGGTTCAGCGAGACGATCTTCTCCTGGAACTCACTGCCGCGATCGTCGCGGCGATCCATGCGCATTCCCATGTCAGAACTTCAGGCCACCCTCGCGGGCAGCCTCCGCAAGCGCCTTGACGCGACCGTGGAAGAGATAGCCGGCGCGATCGAACACGACGGTGTCGACACCGGCCGCCCGTGCGCGCTCGGAGATCGTCTTGCCGATGGCGGCCGCGCCGGCGGTGGTGCAGGCGTTGCCGTCACCGAGCACGGAGCGCAGCGCAGGTTCGGTCGTCGACGCGGCGACGATGGTGTGGCCGTTGGCGTCGTCGACGAGTTGCGCCCCGATGTGACGGAGGCTGCGGAACACCGCGAGACGCGGGCGCGCCGCAGTGCCGGACACGTGCTTGCGGACGCGGCGGTGGCGCCGCGCGCGAGCGGCGCGTCGATCGTGCTTCGTGAACATCGTGAATCAGCCTCTACTCTACTTGCGTCGTTACTTACGTCTTGTCGTTACTTGGTCTTGCCGGCCTTGCCCGACTTGCCCGCCTTGCGGCGCAGCTTCTCGCCGCGATACAGGATGCCCTTGCCCTTGTACGGCTCGGGCTTGCGGAACGAGCGAATCTTGGCGGCGACCTGACCGACGACCTCCTTGTCGGATCCGCTGATCGCGATCTGTGTCGGGGCGGGAACGTCGATCGAGATCCCTTCCGGCGGCGTGTAGCGGATGGGGTGCGAATACCCGAGCGTCAGCACGAGGTCGCCACCCTGCTTCGAGGCGCGGAAGCCGACGCCGACGAGGTCGAGCTCGCGGGTGAAGCCGCCGCTCACGCCCTGCACCATGTTCGCGACAAGCGTCCGCGTGAGCCCGTGCAGCGAACGATGGATCCGCGCGTTCGACGGGCGGTCGACGGTGATCGTTCCCGTTTCGACGTTGATCTGCATTGACGGCGCGAGTGTGCGGTGCAGCGTCCCGCGCGACCCGGTCACGCTGAGGCGGTTGCCCGCCTCGAGGGCGACCTCGACTCCGGCCGGCACGGGGATCGGGAGCTTGCCGATGCGCGACATTACCGGCGCCTCACCACACGAAGGCGACGACTTCGCCGCCGAGCCCGGCGCGCTGCGCCGCGCGTCCGGTCATCAATCCACGCGACGTGGAGATGATCGCCACGCCGAGGCCGCCGAGCACGCGCGGGATCTCGGATTTGCGCGCGTACACGCGAAGCCCGGGGCGGCTGATCCGTCGGAGTCCGGAGAGCGCGCGCCCGCGCGCGCTGCCGGGCTTCAGCGTCACCGTGAGCAGCTGCATCGGCGCTTCCCCGGAGACTTCGTACCCGTCGACGAAGCCCTCCTCGGTGAGGACGCGCGCGATCTCGACCTTCATCTTCGACACCGGGATCTCCACGGTGCGGTGATGGGCCTGGTTGGCGTTGCGGATGCGGGTCAGCATGTCCGCGATGCTGTCACTGGTCATGGCTCACCACGAACTCTTCTGGACGCCAGGAATCTGACCGATGCTGGCGAGTTGACGGAAACAGATGCGGCACATGCCGAACTTGCGCATGTAGGCGCGCGGACGCCCGCAGACACCGCACCGATGGTGCGCCTGCGTCGAGTAGCGCGCCGGTCGATTCGCCTTGGCGATCAACGACTTCTTTGCCATCGCTCAGTTCTTCCTGAAGGGCATGCCGAGCCCGGTGAGGAGCGCACGGCCCTCCGCGTCGGTGCGGGCTGTGGTCACGATGCATACCTCCAACCCACGCAACTTGTCGATCTTGTCGTAGTCGATCTCCGGGAACACGAGTTGCTCGCGCAACCCGAGGGTGTAGTTGCCGTGGCCGTCGAACGCCTTCGAGTCGACACCGCGGAAGTCGCGGATGCGGGGCAACGCGACGTTGAGCAGCTTGTCGAGGAAGTCGTACATGCGACGTCCGCGAAGGGTCACCTTGATGCCGATCGGCATGCCCTCGCGGAGCTTGAAGGCCGCGACGGACTTGCGCGCACGGATCACGATCGGTGCCTGCCCCGTGATCTGTTTGAGATCCGAGATCGCGGCATCGATCGCGCGCGCGTTCGTGATCGCCTCACCCATGCCGATGTTGACGACGACCTTCTCGATCGCCGGCACCTGCATGGCGTTGAGGTAGCGGAACTCGGCCACGAGCGCGGGGACGATCTCGTCCACGTAGCGGCGGCGGAGACGCGGGAGCTCAGCGACTGCGGTGGCCATCAGACCTGCGCCCTGTCGTAGTGCTCGCCGCACTTCTTGCAGACGATCACGCGACGCCCCAGCTCGTCCACGCCGTGGGCGATGCGGGTGCGCTTGTCGCAGCGATTGCACACGAGCATGACGTTGCTGTAGCTGATGGGCCCGTCGAAGTCGACGATGCCGCCCTGGATGTTGCCCTGGACACCCGAGCGGGTGTGGCGCTTGAGCAGGTTGACACCGCGAACGGCGACACGCTGCTGCTCGGGGAGGACGCGCTCGACGACGCCGCGCTTGCCCTTGTCCTTGCCGCTGAGCACCTCGACGTTGTCACCCTGCCGGATGTCGAGCGGACGGAGATGTCCACCAGCCCATCCCTCATGGCGAAGCGTGGCCCGGCGCCTGCGTTCGACGCGTGGCGTGGGCATGTCAGATGACCTCCGGCGCGAGGCTGACGATCTTCATGAAGTTGCGCTCGCGCAGCTCGCGCGCGACCGGGCCGAAGATGCGCGATCCGCGCGGGTTGTTCTGCGGAGTGATCAGCACGGCGGCGTTCTCGTCGAAGCGGATGTTGCTGCCGTCGGGCCGCTTGTACTCCTTGGTGGTGCGCACGACGACCGCGCGCACCACATCGCCTTTCTTGACCTGCGCGTTCGGCTGCGCGACCTTGACGGTGCCGATGATCACATCGCCGACGGACGCGTACTTGCGATAGCTGCCGCCGAGCACGCGGATGCAGAGCAACTCGCGCGCTCCGCTGTTGTCGGCCACTTTAAGAACCGATTCCTGCTGGATCATGTCAGCGCGCCTTTTCCAGAACTTCGGCGACGCGCCAGCGGATCTCCTTCGAGATCGGCCGCGTCTCGATGATCCGCACGCGATCACCGACGCCGCAGCTCTCGTCGTCGTGCACCTTGAACCGGCGGGTGTGCCGGACGACCTTCTTGTAGAGGGGGTGCGGCTTGAGCACCTGCACCACCACGATCACCGTCTTGTCCATCTTGTCGCTCACGACCACGCCGTCGCGAACCTTGCGACGGGTGCGAGCCGGGGTCGCGTCAGTCATCGACATGCTCCTGATCGTCGGCGGCATCGGCGACCTCCACCTCGGGCTCGGGGGACTCGACGACGGGAACCGCAGCCGGCACAACCGCAGGAACCTGCAGGCGCGGCGCGGCCTTTGCTTTCGCTTTCGGCTTGGGCTTCTCGGCCTTCGCGGGCGCAGCCGGCCTGGCCGCGGCGGCGAGCAGCAGCTCCGGCCGGAGGCCGCGCTCGATCTCGATCCTCACGGTCATCGTGCGCGCGATCTCGTGGCGGATCTCGCGCACCTGACGGTGGTTCTCGACCTGGCCCGTGGCCTGCTGGAAGCGCACCTCGAAGAGCCGGCGGCGCTGCTTGTTGAGGTGGTCATCGAGCTCGGGCACCGTCATGCGGCGCAACTCGGTGAGCGCATCGCCCTGCTTCGTCATACCGTCGCCTCCAGATCGGCGCCGGTCTCTTCGCGCTGCAGGAATCGGGTCTTGATCGGCAGCTTGAACGCTGCGAGGCGCATGGCCTCCTGCGCGGTCTCGCGAGTCACGCCGGCCATCTCGAAGAGCACGCGACCGGGGAGCACGACGGCCACCCAGCCCTCGGGCTGCCCCTTGCCGCTTCCCATCCGCGTCTCGGCGGGCTTCTTCGTGAACGCATGGTCGGGGAACACGCGGATCCAGATCTTGCCGCCGCGCTTGACGTGCCGGGTCATGGCGCGCCGGGCGGCCTCGATCTGCCGGTTCGTCATCCAGCACTGCTCGGTCGCCTGCAGCCCGAACGTGCCGAAGTCGAGCTTGTTGCCGCGCTGGGCGGCGCCGGTGCGGCGTCCGCGGTGGAGCTTGCGGTGCTTGGTCCGCTTGGGCATCAACATCGCTTACTCCTCCTCCTCTTCGACGACTTCGGCGGGGACGTCGGCCTTGCTCGCCGGCTTCTTCGGCGCGCGAGCGGCGGAGGTGGGCTTCTTCGCCGCAACCGGCTTGCGGCGCGCCGGGGCACGTTTCGGGGTGAGCTTCTCGACCTTCTGTCCGTCCGCGGCGGGATCGACACCGGCGGCCGCGATGACCTCCTCGTCCTCGTCGATCTCGACGACGTCGTCGGCCGGGACCTCGATCTCGACATCCGGCTCAGCCACCTCGAGCACCACCTCGACCTCTTCGGCCGGAGCCTCCACGATGCGTGGTGCCGCGACAGCCGCGCGATCCTCGAGGCTGCGATCCTCGGTGCGGTCCTTGCCGGCCGCGATCGGCTCACCGGTGGCGGTGACGTAGTCGCCGAGGTAGAGCCAGCACTGGACGCCGATGCGCCCGAATGTGGTTCGCGCCTCGGCCTTGCCGTAGTCGATGTTGGCCCGCAGCGTGTGCAGCGGCACGCGCCCGTCGCGGTCCCACTCGCGGCGGGACATCTCCGAGCCGCCGAGCCTGCCGCTGACCTGGATCTTCACGCCCTTCGCGCCGGCACGCATGCTCCGCATCAGCGTCTGCTTGAGGGCGCGTCGGAAGGCGATGCGCTTCTCGAGCTGGGATGCGACGTTCTCCGCGACCAGTGTGGCGTCGAGCTCGGGCGTCTTGATCTCGTGGATCGTGACCCGTACCTTCTTGCCGGAGATGCGCTCGAGCTCGTCGCGGAGCGCGTCAACGGATGCGCCCTGCTTGCCGATGACGATGCCGGGCTTCGCCGTCTGGATGATGACCGTGAGCTGGTTCGCGCTGCGCTCGGTCTCGATGCGCGCCAGACCGGCGTTGCGCAAACGGCTGCCGATCAGCCGGCGCATCGCGATGTCCTCATGGAGCAGCTTCGTGTACTCCTTGTCGGCGTACCAGCGGGCGTCCCAGTTGCGGTAGATCCCGAGGCGGAAACCGATCGGGTTGACTTTCTGTCCCATCTACTCCGCCTCTTCCGTGGGTTGCTTCGGCGTGCGACGGCGTACCGGACGTGGCTTTGCCGCAGTCGCGCCGGCACCGGTCGCCGGCGCGGCTGACGCAGCGGGGGTCACGATGGGCGCCGGCAGAACGGTGCGCGGCATCTTCACCGCGCTCCGGCGCCGGACGTTCGCCGGCATCTCGTCATCGGTGACGAACGCGCGCAGGTGGCTGGTGCGCTTGAAGATGCTGCCCGCCATGCCGCGCGGCTTGGCGCGCCAGCGCTTGATGATCATGGCGCCGTCAACCTCGACACGCGCGACGCGCAGCGACGATGCGTCGAGGTTGTAGTTGTGCTCCGCGTTGGCGGCAGCCGATTTGATCACCTTGGCGATGTCCGCGGCGGCGGATCGGGGCGAGAAGTTGAGCACCACCAGCGCCTCGGCCACGGGCAGGCCGGTGACCATCGCCGAGACGAGGCGAGCCTTGCGAGCGGTGGTGCGAACCCATTTCGCGGTTGCGACGACTTCCATCCCAGCCTCTACTTCAACGCCGTGCTGCGTTCGGTGTGATGCCCGTGTCCGCGATACCTGCGGGTGTGGGCGAACTCGCCGAGCTTGTGGCCGACCATCGTCTCGGTGATGAGCACCGGGACGTGCTTGCGCCCGTCGTGCACCGCGATCGTGTGGCCGACCATCTCCGGAAAGATGTCGCTGCGACGCGACCAGGTCTTGATGATCCGCTTCTCGCGGGACATGTTCAGCTGCTGCACCTTCTTGAGGAGGTGGTCATCGCAGAACGGACCTTTCTTGAGCGAGCGTCCCATGGTTACTTGCCCCGCCGGCGCACGATCATGCGATCAGTGCTCTTGTTGTGACGCGTGCGGAAGCCGAGCGCCGGCTTGCCCCAGGGAGTCTGAGGATGACCGCCGGCGCCGCTTCGTCCCTCGCCACCACCGTGGGGGTGATCGAACGGGTTCATCGTCATGCCGCGGACGGAAGGACGGATGCCACGCCAGCGCGACTTTCCCGCCTTGCCGACGACTTCGTTCTCGTGATCGACATTGCCGACCTGACCGATCGTCGCGCGGCAACGCACGTCGACGAGACGGACCTCGCCGCTCGGCATGCGCACCTGGGCGTAGGCACCTTCCTTGGCGAGGAGTTGCGCCGCAGTGCCTGCACTGCGCACGAGCTGTCCCCCACGCCCGAGCTTGACCTCGAGGTTGTGGATGGTGGTACCGAGCGGGATGTTCATGATGGGCAGCGCGCATCCGGGGCGGATCTCGGCCGCGTCGCCGGAGCTGACCACGTCACCGACGGTGAGCCCGTGCGGCGACAGGATGTAGCGCTTGTCGCCGTCTGCGTAGACGACGAGCGCGATGCGCGCGCTGCGGTTGGGATCGTATTCGATCGTCTTCACCTTCGCCGGGACGCCGTCCTTCTGGCGCTTGAAGTCGATGATCCGATAGGTCTTCTTGTGGCCTCCGCCCTGGTGGCGCACGGTGATACGACCGGACGCGTTGCGACCGCTGTGCTTCTTGAGGTGCTCGACGAGTCCACGCTGCGGCGCTTCTCTCGTGACACCTTCGAAGCTGCTCACCGACATGAAGCGGCGGCCGGGGCTCGTTGGCTTGTATTTCTTCGTGGGCATTAGCTAGACGCCTTCAAACAAGCCTTCGATCTTCTGGCCTTCGCCGAGAGTCACGATTGCCTTCTTCCAGTCGGGGCTCTTGCCGATGACGCGCGTCTGACCGCGCGAACGCCGGCGCGCCTTGCCGCGAACGTTGATGGTGTTGACCTCGACGACGGTGATCTTCTGATCCACGAACGCCTCTTCGATGGCGCGGCGGATCTGGATCTTCGTGGCCGAGGGATGGCAGCGGAACACGTAGCGTCCGGACGCCATCGACGCGTACGACTTCTCGCTGATCACCGGAAGCACGAGGACCTGCTCGAAGTTGAGGCCGGCGGTCATGCGAACGCCTCCTCGATGTGCTCGATGGCATCGCGCGTGACGATGACGGTCTCGGCGATGAGCAGGTCGCGCACCGACAGATTGCCCGCGAGCGTGACCTGAACCTCGGTGATATTGCGCGCGCTCTTCTCGAGCATCTCGTTGTGCGACCCGAGCACCACGAGAACGCGCTTGCCGGCGTCGACGGTGCGCAGCATCGCGGTCACCGCGCTCGTCTGCGGCACGTCGAGCGTGAACGCCTCGAGCACGACCACACCGCCGTCCTGCGCCTTCGCGGAGAGCGCGCTGCGGAGCGCGAGGCGACGCTGCTTGCGAGGCATGTCCATGCGGTACGAGCGCGGGTGCGGCCCGAAGACAACACCACCGCCCTCCCACTGCGGAGACCGGGTCGAGCCCTGGCGCGCGCGGCCGGTGCCCTTCTGGCGCCACGGCTTGCGACCACCGCCACGCACCTCGCTGCGCGTCTTGGTGGACGACGTTCCCTGCCGGGAGTTCGCGAGCTGGCGCAGGAGCGCCTGGTGCATCACGGGCTCGTTCGGCTCGATGCCGAACACCGCCTCGGGGAGATCGACGCTACCGGTCACAGCGCCGGCCTGATCGACAACTCTCGCGGTGCTCATTCAGCGCCTCCGAGAGTCGCGGAGCGATCGGAGTCACGGACCATGACCACGCCGTTCTTGTGTCCGGGAACCGACCCGTGCACGAGCAGCAGGTTGCGCTCGCCGTCGACGCGAACGATCTCGAGGTTGCGCACCGTCACCTGCGACGCACCGTGATGACCGGCCATCTTCAGGCCCTTGAAGACACGCGCAGCGTCTGTCGACCCGATCGATCCCGCCTGTTTGATGTTGTGCGATCCGTGCGACACGGGGCCGCGATGGAAGTTGTGGCGCTTGTGCTGCCCCGAGAATCCCTTGCCCTGGCTCACGCCGGTCACATCGATGCGCTGCCCCGCGGTGAACATCTCGACGCTGAGCCGCGTGCCGACGGCCACATCTCCGGCGTCGCGCAACTCCTGCAGCGTTCGCTGGGGTTGCAGACCGGCGCGCTTGAAATGCCCGCGCATCGGCTTGGGCGTGCGCTTGAGAGTCTTGTCGCCGAAGCCGAGTTGCACGGCCTCGTACCCGTCGACCGGGACCGTCTTGCGCTGCACGACGTTGCACGAGTCGGCCTCGAGCACCGTCACGGGAACCGACGTCCCCTGCGGTGTGAAGATCTGTGTCATGCCCACCTTGCGGGCGAGAATCCCTTTGCTCACAGCTTGATCTCGATGTTCACGCCACTCGGCAGGTTGAGCCGCATGAGCGCGTCGACGACCTTGGGATTGGCGTCGAGGATGTCGAGGATCCGCTTGTGCGTGCGCATCTCGAACTGCTCGCGCGAGTCCTTGTCGATGAACGGCGAGCGCACGACGGTGTACTTGTTGATGCTGGTCGGCAGCGGCACCGGTCCCGCGACACGCGTGCCCGTCCGGGTAGCCGTCTCCACGATCTTGGACGCGGCCTGGTCAAGGACGCGGTGATCGTAAGCCTTGAGGCGGATGCGGATCTTCTGGGGCACGGCGGTTCTGGTGTTCCTCTGCTCTGGTTCTGGTCTTGCCTATTTCTCGATGCTGGTCACGGCGCCGGCACCCACGGTCCGGCCGCCTTCGCGAATGGCGAAGCGCATGCCGTCCTCGACCGCGATCGGGGTGATCAGCTCGATGCCCATCTCGACGTTGTCGCCCGGCATGCACATCTCCTGGCCGTCCGGGAGCGCGATGGTACCGGTGACGTCGGTGGTCCTGATGTAGAACTGCGGACGATACCCGGTGAAGAACGGCGTGTGCCGTCCACCCTCGTCCTTGCTGAGCACGTAGACCTGGGCCTTGAACTTCGTGTGCGGCGTGATGGTGCCCGCCTTGGCGAGCACCTGGCCGCGCTCCACGTCCTCGCGCTTGACGCCGCGGAGCAGGCAACCGACGTTCATGCCGGCCTCGCCCGCGTCGAGCAGCTTGTGGAACATCTCGACGCCGGTGACGGTGGACTTGGTGGTGTCCTTGATCCCGACGATCTCGACCTGCTCGTTCACCTTGACGATGCCGCGCTCGATGCGCCCGGTGACCACGGTCCCGCGACCTTCGATCGAGAACACGTCCTCGATCGGCATCATGAACGGCTTGTCGACCGGACGGGTCGGCACGGGGATGTAGGTGTCGACGGCATCCATGAGCTTGAGGACGCCGTCGACGGCCTCCTTGTCGCCTTCGAGCGCCTTGAGAGCGGAGACGCGCACAACGGGGATGTCGTCGCCCGGGAAGTCGTACTTGCTGAGCAGCTCGCGGATCTCGAGCTCAACCAGCTCGAGGAGCTCCTCGTCATCGACAGCGTCGCACTTGTTCAGCGCGACGACGATGTACGGCACGCCGACCTGGCGCGCCAGCACGATGTGCTCGCGGGTCTGTGGCATCGGGCCGTCGGTCGCCGCGACCACGAGGATCGCGCCGTCCATCTGAGCCGCGCCGGTGATCATGTTCTTGATGTAGTCGGCGTGCCCGGGGCAGTCGACGTGCGCGTAGTGGCGAGTCGCGGTCTCGTACTCGACGTGCGCTGTCGCGATCGTGATACCGCGCGCCTTCTCTTCAGGAGCGTTGTCGATCTTGTCGAACGACACGAAGGCGTTGTCGCCGCCGACGCTCTCCTGGAGGACCTTGGTGATGGCAGCAGTCAGCGTCGTCTTCCCATGGTCGATGTGACCGATGGTTCCGACATTCACGTGCGGCTTGGTGCTTGCGTATTTCTTCTTGCCCATTTCGTGCCTCTACTGAACTCCTGCTCTCTCCGTTGTCTCAGTTAAACCTTGGCCTTCGCGACGAGCTCTTCGGCGAGGCTCGACGGAAGCTGCTGATAGTGATGAAACTCCATGCTGTAGTTGGCTCTGCCCTGCGTCATGCTGCGCAGGTCGCCGACGTATCCGAACATCGTCGCGAGCGGCACCTCAGCATGCACGATGTGCGACGCCGCGCGGCCTTCCATGCCGAGGATCTGCCCGCGACGTGAGGCGAGGTCGCCCATGACGTCGCCCATGAACTCCTCGGGCATGAAGACGTCGACACGCATGATCGGCTCGAGCAGCACGGGCTTGGACTTGCGCATGCCGTCCTTGAAGCCCATCGAGCCGGCGATGTTGAACGCCTGCTCCGACGAGTCGACGTCGTGGTACGAGCCGTCGACCAGCGTCACCTTGAGGTCCACGACCGGGTACCCCGCGAGGACGCCGTTCGACAGCGAGTCCGCGATGCCGCGACCCACCGGCGCGATGTACTCCTTGGGGATCGTGCCACCGACGATCTTGCTGACGAACTCGAAGCCCTTGCCGGGGTTGGGCTCGAGCTCGAGCTCGACATGCCCGTACTGGCCGTGGCCGCCCGACTGCCGCACGAACCTGCCGGTGCCATGGCCCCTGGCGGTGATGGTCTCGCGGTACGACACCTGCGGCCGGCCGACGCTCGCGTCCACCTTGAATTCGCGCAGCATGCGGTCGACGATGATCTCGAGGTGCAGCTCGCCCATGCCCGAGATGACCGTCTGACCGGTCTCCTCATCGGTGCGCACGCGGAAGGTCGGATCCTCCTCGGCGAGCTTCTGCAGCGCGATGCCCATCTTGTCCTGCTCCGCCTTGCTCTTGGGCTCGACGGCGACCGAGATGACCGGCTCGGGGAAGGTGATCTGCTCGAGGACGATCGGGTTCTTCTCGTCGCAGAGCGTGTCCCCGGTGGTGGTCTTGCGCAGGCCGATGGCGGCGGCGATGTCGCCGGCGCGCACCTCCTCGATCTCCTCACGGTGGTTCGCGTGCATCTGCAGGAGGCGCCCGACGCGCTCGCGCTCGCCCTTGGTGGCGTTGTACACGTACGAACCGCTGCGCAGGACCCCGCTGTAGACGCGGAAGAACGTCAGCTTGCCGACGAAGGGATCGGTGGCGATCTTGAAGGCGAGTGCGGCGAAGGGCTCGCTGTCGCTGGCGTTGCGGACCACCGCGACCTCACCCTCGACCGCTGCGCCCTCGACGGAGGGGCGGTCGAGCGGCGACGGCAGGAAGTCGACGACCGCGTCGAGCATCGGCTGCACGCCCTTGTTCTTCAGCGCGGAACCGCACAGCACCGGGACGAGGCGGGTCTTGACAGTGCCCGCGCGAAGGCCGCGAAGGATCTCGGCGGTCGTGAGGATCGCGCCGTCGAGGTACTTCTCCATGAGCTCGTCGTCGGAGTCCGCAACGGCCTCGAGGAGCTCGTGGCGGTACCGGGCGACGAGCTCGAGCATCGACTCGGGGATCTCCGAGCGCCGGAGGCTCGTCCCGAGATCGTCGGTGTAGATGATCGCCTCTTCAGTGACGAGGTCGATCATCCCCTTGAATTCGGACTCGGCGCCGATCGGGAGCTGGATGGGCACGGCATGGGCGCCGAGGCGCTCCTTGATCGAGTCGACGGCCGCATAGAAGTTGGCCCCGATCCGATCCATCTTGTTGATGAAGCAGATCCTCGGGACCTCGTAGCGGTCGGCCTGGCGCCACACCGTCTCGGACTGGGGCTCGACGCCGGCGACGGCGTCGAAGACCGCGACAGCGCCGTCGAGGACACGGAGGCTCCGCTCGACCTCGACAGTGAAGTCCACGTGCCCGGGCGTATCGATAATGTTGATGCGATGGCCGCGCCACTCGGCAGCGGTGGCAGCCGAGGTGATCGTGATCCCGCGCTCCTGCTCCTGGACCATCCAGTCCATGGTCGCGGCACCCTCGTGGACCTCGCCCATCTTGTGGATGCGCCCTGTATAGAAGAGGACGCGCTCGGTCGTCGTGGTCTTGCCCGCGTCGATGTGGGCCATGATCCCGATGTTCCGGGTCTTCTCGAGGGGGAACGCGCGAGCCGCTACAGCCACAGCCATCTCAGTAGCGGAAGTGCGAGAAGGCTTTGTTCGACTCGGCCATCTTGTGGGTGTCTTCCTTCCGCTTGATGGACGCGCCGACGCCGTTCGCGGCGTCCATGAGCTCACCGGCGAGCTTCTCGGACATGCTCTTGCCCCCGCGGCCACGGGCGTAGCGGATGATCCAGCGCCGCGCCAGCGCCTGACGGCGGTCGTGGCGGATCTCCACGGGCACCTGATACGTGGCGCCGCCGACCCGCTTCGGCTTGACCTCGAGGATCGGGGTCACGTTGCGGATCGCCTGGTCGAACACGTCGAGCGGCTCCTTCCGCGAGGACTTACGGATCTTCTCGAAGGAGTCGTAGACGATCTTCTCGGCGATGCTCTTCTTGCCCGCGAGCATGATGCAGTTGACGAATTTCGCCAGGCCCACGCTCCCGTAGATCGGGTCGGGCAGGATGACGCGTTTCTGGACGCGGGCGCGGCGTGGCATGGGTTGCTAGCTCGCCTTCTTCTCGCGCTTGGCGCCGTACTTGCTCCGGCCCTGCTTGCGGTTCTTGGTGCCGGCGGCGTCCAGGGTGCCGCGGATGACGTGGTACCGGACACCGGGGAGGTCGCGGACGCGGCCGCCGCGGATGAGAACGACCGAGTGCTCCTGCAGGTTGTGGCCGATCCCGGGGATGTACGCGGTCACCTCGACCTTGGTGGTGAGGCGAACGCGGGCCACCTTGCGGAGCGCCGAGTTGGGCTTCTTGGGCGTGGTCGTGTAGACACGGACGCAGACGCCGCGGCGCTGGGGGCAACCCTTGAGCGCGCGCGCCTTGGTCTTGTGTGTCGGCTTGGTGCGGCCCTTGCGGACCAACTGCTGAAAGGTAGGCACGACCCGTCCGTTTATGAGAAGTGCGCGATGCCACGAAACAGCGCGCGCGAATACGAGGAACGCTCGTGGAGCGAAGCGACAGCCTACCAGAGGTTGAGTTCACACGTCAAACCGCAGGCGCATGTCCAGGGATCCTCCGGCCTCGGCGACCCGCTCCTCGAGCAGCGTGAGGCCCACAGCATCGTCGAGCTCCTGTTCGTCGTGGGCTGCTCGCTCGCCGCGGCGACCATCGGCGGGCTCAGCTTCTGGCAGGTCAACCGGCGACAAGCGGGCGACGCCTGCTACGATTTCGGCCTTCCAGCAGACGACATGCCGTCGTCCGTTCGCCGAAGACCGCAGGCGCGGAGCCGGGCTCCGCTCAATCTCCTGCGCAGGTGGGCAACGCTGCCGGTTCGTGCCGCGGGGCGCGAGGCGGTGCCGCCCTGCCGTCTCGGCGGAGGCACGGCACCCGACGGAGGCAGCCGATGGCGTCCAGCACCGACAAGGCTCAGGCGACCCGAGCAGGCACGCGCAAGGTCGCGTCCGTCGCGCACCTGACCGAGCTGCTCTCGAAGGCGACCTCGGCCGTCGTCACGGACTATCGAGGGCTCACCGTTCGCCAGCTCGAGGACCTCCGCGGCAAGCTCCGCGCCGAGGGGATCGACTACATCGTGGTCAAGAACACCCTGGCCCGGCGTGCCGCCGTGGACTCGGGGTCGAGTGATTTCGCCTCGGTCCTGACCGGACCCGTCGGGCTCGCCATCGGGTACGGGGACCTCTCCGCGCCGGCGCGGATCCTCTTCGAGCACTTCCGGTCGACGCGGACACTCCCGTCCGTGGCCGGGCTCGCCGAGGGCCAGGTACTCGACGCCGCCGAGGTTCGCACTCTGGCCGAGCTGCCGTCGCGCGAGGTCCTGCTCAGCCGTCTCGCCGGCGCCCTCCTCGGACCGCTCTCGAGCCTGGCCGCCGCACTCGATTCGCCGAACTCGACGCTCGCCGCGACGCTCGAGGCCTATCGCGACAAGCTCGCCGCATAGCGGGCATAACCCACATTTGTCTTAAGAAGTAAGGAGAAAGCAATGGCCACCAAGACCCTGACCCCGGAGGAGTTCGTCGACGCGCTGCAGACGTGGACCGTTCTCGACGTCGTCAACGCCGTCAAGCTCATGGAAGACAAGCTCGGCATCAAGGCCGCCGCCCCGGTTGCCGCTGCCGCCGCGCCGTCGGCGGCCGCTGAGGTCGCCGCCGAGGAGCAGACGGAGTTCTCCGTGATCCTGCTCGGACCCGGCGACGCCAAGATCAACGTGATCAAAGCCGTGCGCGAGATCACCGGCCTGGGCCTCAAGGAGGCCAAGGACCTCGTCGACGCGGCGCCCAAGGCGATCCGCGAGGCGATTCCGCGGGCCGAGGCCGAGAGTCACAAGGCCAAGCTCGAGGAGGCCGGCGCCAGCGTCGAGATCAAGTAGTCGAATTCAGCTCCCGCAGGCGTCCGGGATGGCCGGACGCCTGCGGACTGCTCCGGTTTGGCGTCCGGACGCCGGTGGTATGTACCACCGGCAACGATGTCACTCAGGCCGTTCGGAACTCCGCCGCGCGAGAGCGCGTCAATCAGGCCGAACGCATTCTGACGGCTCTCCGGCGCGGGAATTTGCTACGATACGGGATTGTGCCCGTCGTCGCGCATGCCCGCGCGCATTCCTTCTCGGGGGAACTCTAGCATATGGTGCTTTCTCTTTCCACTACTGGCGCCCGCAAGTCGTACGGCCAGATTGCAGACAAGCTCGAGGTTGGAAATCTCATCCAGACCCAGCTTGACTCGTTCGAGTGGTTCAAGAAAGAGGGACTCAAGGAGCTCTTCAGCGAGCTCAACCCAATCACGGATTACACCGGCAAGAACTACGAGCTTCGGTTTCTCGATTATGAGTTCGGCGATCCCAAATACGACGAAGAGGATTGCCGCCAGCGCGACATGACGTACTCGGCGCCGTTGCGCGTCAACACCCGGCTCCACATCAAGACCGGGGAGAACGCCGGCGAGATCAAGGAGGCCGAGGTCTTCATGGGCGACTTCGCGATGATGACCCGCGAGGGAACGTTCATCGTCAACGGCACCGAGCGCGTGGTCACCTCGCAGCTCGTCCGCTCGCCGGGCGTCTACTTCACGAGCAGCGAGGATCGCACCACCGGCCGTCTGCTCTTCGCGGCCAAGCTCATCCCCAACCGCGGCGCGTGGCTCGAGGTCGAGACGTCGAGCAAGGACATCCTCACAGTCAAGATCGACCGCAAGCGCAAGGTGCCGGTCACCACGCTGGTGCGCGCCATCGGCTACGCGAGCAACGACGACATCCGCGCGTTCTTCGCGGACGTCGACGAGGATCCCGAGCACCAGTACATCGCGGCGACTCTCGAGAAGGACAGCAGCACCAGCGTCGAGGAGGCGCTCGTCGAGCTGTACCGCAAGATCCGTCCCGGCGATCCGCCAACGGTTGACAACGCGCGCACGCTGCTGAACTCGCTGTTCTTCAATGCACGCCGCTTCGACCTCTCGAAGGTCGGACGGTTCAAGCTCGACAAGAACCTCGGCATCAGCGAGGACGAGGCGCGCGAGCGGGCCTGGGACAAGGACCGCCGTGTCCTCGACAACCAGGACTTCGTGTCGATCATCCGCAAGGTCATTCAGCTCAACAACGGGCACGGCGAGGCGGACGACATCGACCATCTCGGCAACCGCCGCGTGCGCGCGGTCGGCGAGCTCCTCCAGAACCAGTTCCGCATGGGGCTCATCCGCATGGAGCGGATCATCAAGGAGCGCATGACGATCAGCGACTCGGGGACGATCACCTCCGCGAGCCTGATCAACGCACGCCCGGTCGTCGCGGCGATCAAGGAGTTCTTCGGGTCCAGCCAGCTGTCGCAGTTCATGGACCAGACCAACCCGCTCGCCGAGCTGACTCACAAGCGACGCCTGTCGGCGCTCGGTCCAGGCGGACTGTCCCGCGAACGCGCGGGGTTCGACGTCCGCGACGTGCACCAGAGCCACTACGGCCGCATCTGCCCGATCGAGACACCGGAAGGTCCGAACATCGGCCTCATCGGGTCGCTCGCGACCTTCGCACGCGTCAACGAGTTCGGCTTCATCGAGACGCCGTTCCGTCGCGTGCACAAGGAGGCGAACGGCACGCCGTGGGTCAGCGACGACATCGTGTTCCTCTCCGCGGACGAGGAGGACAAGTACACGGTCGCGCAGGCCAACGCACCGGTTGACGAGAAGGGGCACTTCGCGGTGCAGCACGTCGCGTGCCGCACCCGTCACACCTTCAAGGATCTGCCGATCAGCGACGTCGATTTCATGGACGTCTCGCCGAAGCAGATCGTCAGCGTTGCCACGTCGCTCATCCCGTTCCTCGAGCACGACGACGCAAACCGCGCGCTGATGGGCTCGAACATGCAGAAGCAGGCCGTGCCGCTGCTCGTCTCCGAGTCGCCGATCGTCGGCACCGGCATGGAGGTGCACGCAGCGCGCAACTCCGGCGAGATGGTGCTGGCGCGCAAGGCCGGAACCGTTGTCGGCGTCGCATGGCCGGAGCCGGCGAGCAATGACCGTTCCGTCGAAAAGATCCTCAGCGGTCAGGACAGCGGCATCGGCATCCTGGTGCGCCCCGACGACGGCGGACCGGACCAGTGGTACGGCGTGCACAAGTTCGTGCGCAGCAACCAGGGGACGTGCCTGTCGCAGCGCATCACGGTCTTCAGCGGCAGCCATGTGGCCGCCGGGGACGTGCTCGCCGACGGTCCGTCCACCGACGGCGGGGAGCTGGCGCTCGGCCGGAACCTGCTGGTCGCGTTCATGCCCTGGGAGGGCTACAACTTCGAGGACGCGATCCTCATCAGCGAATCCACCGTGCGCGAGGACAAGTACACCTCGATCCACATCGAGGAGTTCGAGATCGAGGCGCGTGACACCAAGCTCGGTGCCGAGGAGATCACGCGCGATCTTCCCAACATCAACGAGGAGTCGCTGAAGAACCTCAACGAGCGCGGCATCATCTACGTCGGCGCCGAGGTCCACCCCGGCGACATCCTGGTGGGCAAGATCACCCCGAAAGGCGAGTCGGAGCTGTCCGCGGAAGAGCGCCTGCTGCGCGCCATCTTCGGTGAGAAGGCGCGCGAAGTGCGTGACTCATCGCTGCGCGTCCCGCACGGAGAGCGCGGCATCGTGGTCGACGTCAAGGTGTTCAGCCGCGAGAGCAATCACGAGCTGCCGCCCGGCGTCAACGAGCTGGTGCGCATCTACGTTGCCCAGAAGCGAAAGATCGCGCAGGGTGACAAGATGGCCGGCCGCCACGGCAACAAGGGTGTCGTCGCGAGGATCATGCCGATCGAGGACATGCCGTACCTGCCCGACGGAACGCCCGTCGAGATCGTGCTCAACCCGCTCGGTGTGCCGAGCCGCATGAACCTCGGTCAGGTGCTGGAGACCCACCTCGGGTACGCAGCGCACGCGCTCGGTCTCAAGGTCGCGTCGCCGGTCTTCGACGGCGCGTCGGAGGAGACGATCGAGAGCGAGCTCGACAGGGCCGGGCTTCCCAGCAGCGGCAAGGAGCGGCTGCGCGACGGGCGCACCGGCGAGTTCTTCGACCGCGAGGTCACCGTCGGCTACATCTACATGCTCAAGCTGCATCACCTCGTCGAGGACAAGATCCACGCGCGCAGCACGGGCCCCTACTCCCTCGTCACGCAGCAGCCGTTGGGCGGCAAGGCGCAGTTCGGCGGACAGCGGTTCGGCGAGATGGAGGTCTGGGCGCTCGAGGCATATGGCGCGAGCCACATCCTCCAGGAGATCCTCACGGTCAAGAGCGACGACATCGTCGGACGCGTGAAGGCGTACGAGGCGATCGTCAAGGGCGAGAACACGCTCGAGGCCGGCATCCCGGAATCGTTCCGCGTCCTGGTCAAGGAGCTGGAAGGCCTCGCGCTCGGCGTCGAGATCCAGTCCGACGACGAGCATCAGATCCTCCTCGGCGAGGAGGACATCCCCGACATTCCACTCGATCTGGGTATCCATCTCGAGCGCGACGAGCGCGACGACGTGGACGACATTCGATAGCAGCAATCGGTAGTTAGGAATCACATGCTGAAACTCGAGAACTTCGATGCGCTGAAACTGTCGATCGCCAGTCCGGAGATGATCCTGTCCTGGTCGCACGGTGAGGTCACCAAGCCCGAGACCATCAACTACAGGACCCTCAAGCCGGAACGCGACGGTCTGTTCTGCGAGAAGATCTTCGGTCCGACCAAGGACTGGGAATGCCACTGCGGCAAGTACAAGCGGTATCGGTACAAGGGCATCATCTGCGACAAGTGCGGCGTCGAGGTGACCCGCGCCAAGGTGCGCCGCGAGCGCATGGGTCACATCAAGCTCGCGTCGCCTGTCTCGCACGTCTGGTACTTCAAGGGCATCCCCTCGCGCATGGGTCTCCTGCTCGACATGAGCCCGCGCAACCTCGAGAAGGTGCTGTACTTCGCCAACTACATCGTCACCTCGATCGATGAGAAGGCGCGCACCGAGCTGCTCGCGAAGCTCGACCCCAACACCGACGAGCGTGTCATCGCGCTCAAGGAGCGCATGAGCTCGGGAGCCGCGGACGCGAAGCCCGAGGTCGAGGCACGCATCGCCGAGCGCGAAGCCGAGCTCGCCGCCCAGAAGACCCGTCTCGAGGAGGAGCGCGAGCGCCGTCTCGTGGCGCTCCGCGAGTCCGCGGCGGACCTCGACGAGCGGATCCAGGAGGCCAAGGGCCGCAAGGCGCCCGCCAACTTCACCCTCAGCGACTCGGTGATCACCGAAGTGGTCGCCAAGAAGGGCGTGCTGCTCGAGGAGGACCTCGCGATCGAGGTGCAGGCTCGTGCCGAAGCGCGTGCCGAGGAGCTCACCGCGAGCATCTCGCAGCGTATCCAGGAGGCTGAGGACGCCGCCGGCGCAGAGATCGCCGGCTTCCGTGCGGAGCTCCAGGGCTCGCGCGCCGAGCGCGAGATCAGCGCCCAGGAAGAGCTCGACGCCCTCAAGGCAGAGGTTCAGAAGCAGCGCGAGGAGCTCGAGTCGCTGACCGTCCGCGACCTGCTCACCGATACCCAGTACCGCGAGTACGTCGAGAAGTTCGGCAAGGTCTTCAAGGCGGGTATCGGCGCAGCGTCGATCCGCGAGCTGCTTCAGCAGATCAACCTGGCCGACGAGGGTCTTCGCCTTCGCGACGAGTCCAAGTCCACGAGCGGCCAGCGCCGTCAGAAGGCGATCAAGCGCCTGCGCGTTGTCGAGGCATTCCGCAAGTCGTCGACGTCACCCGCGTGGATGATCCTCGACGTCCTGCCGGTCATCCCGCCGGAATTGCGCCCGATGGTGCAACTCGACGGCGGTCGTTTCGCCACGAGCGACCTCAACGACCTCTACCGGCGCGTCATCAACCGCAACAACCGCCTGAAGCGACTCCTCGAGCTCGGTGCGCCGGAGATCATCGTGCGCAACGAGAAGCGGATGCTGCAGGAGGCCGTCGACGCGCTCATCGACAACGGTCGGCGCGGCCGCGCCATAACGGGCACCGGCAATCGCAAGCTCAAGTCCCTCTCCGACATGCTCAAGGGCAAGCAGGGCCGGTTCCGTCAGAACCTGCTCGGCAAGCGCGTCGACTACAGCGGCCGTTCGGTCATCGTCGTCGGACCCGAGCTCAAGCTCAACGAGTGCGGGCTGCCGAAGAAGATGGCACTCGAGCTCTTCAAGCCGTTCGTGATGCGCGAGCTGGTCTCGCAGAACAGCACGCAGAACATCAAGAGCGCGAAGCGCATGGTCGAGCGGGTGCGTCCCGAGGTGTGGGACGTGCTCGACGGCGTGATCAAGGAGCATCCCGTGCTCCTCAACCGCGCGCCGACCCTGCACAGGCTCGGCATCCAGGCGTTCATGCCCGTGCTCGTCGAGGGCCAGGCGATCCAGATCCACCCGCTGGTGTGCAAGGCGTTCAACGCGGACTTCGACGGTGACCAGATGGCGGT
>Ga0307374_10002037_pt1 | contig 36626 bp, 34 predicted proteins | sample OX3MG_FD_202532 | JGI IMG/M metagenome (GOLD analysis project Ga0307374, IMG submission 202532) | Soil microbial communities from Risofladan, Vaasa, Finland - OX-3 | ecosystem: Environmental > Terrestrial > Soil > Coastal area > Acid sulfate soil | place: Finland: Risofladan, Vaasa | collected... | reverse complement strand
CCACTTGCCGTCCTGCTGATGCTCCTTGATCGCGGCCTGAACCTCGCTGGGCTGCTGCGCGAGAAGCTCTGCTCCCGTTGGCGGCGCGGGAGCAGCCTCGGCCTGCGGCGGTGCTTCGGTTACCAGGTTGAGCGGTGGCGGCGCGGGCGGTTGATGAGCCGCGCATGCTCCGAGGGTCAGCGCCAGCGTCAAAGTCCCTGCCGATGCGATTCGTCTCATGGCCGTTCCCTCCCGTCCGTGGATGTCTATCCCTGCTGCTCGGTCCAGCTGATCTGCGTCACGTAAAACCCGAGCGGGTTGCTAAGGATCGCGCCGGCGGAATTGGGTGGAACGATCTGAGTTTGGAGCACCGCTTCCCAATGCGTCGGCGCGCCGATCTCGATGCCATTCAGATCTCGCGGCACTTCGTTCCATCGAACCTGGTAGCTTTGTGGCGAGAGTTGCAGGATCGAATCGATCTGCACCGAGACGGTCTGCTTCTCGGCAATCTTGAACGGGTTATGCGTGAAGCCGTCGGAGTGGAAATAGTCATCGAGGAATCTGTCCGCCGCGCCGCGCGCGTGCGCGAGCACCGAATTGAGCATCTGATGTTCGACCTGCTGATCCGTGCTGACCGCCCGCGCATTGCGGATAAAAGCAGCGACTTCGTAGCGCTGCATCCGGGCCGTTACGTCGGGCACTGACGATGGAGTCAACGGTTGCGGAACGGTCAGCGAGTATCCGAGCTTGTCGACTTCGACGACGTATGGGATGAAGCGGCTCCGGGTCGTGAGCCAGACGATCCCGCAGGCGAGAATCAAAGTGACCACAAGCATCCCGCCCGCTGCGATCTGCCAGTTGCGCTTGCCGAGAACGAGATCGGCGTATCGCTCGTCCCATTCCCGGCGCGCTTCGAGATAAGGGTTACTTTCCATGCCGCCGCCTCGCCGTAAAAATTGCGCCCTCACACCTCAAAGTGCGGTGCGTTGGAATGTGTGGTGAGCAATTTCCTTGCCGGTCTTGCGAGGGGACGGTTCATCACGAATCCGGGCGCGCTGGGTCTGGCGTGGCGCGCAAACATTCAGCGTCACGAACACCAGCTGTCGTCGCGCGAATCAGATAGTGACCAAGGCGATGAAGTGCTATCGCGTGCGGTCGCTCACGTGTGGAAGATCTCGCAGTGGCATCCCGCCGTCGAATTGATCGGAATCCCAACCCGCCAGCGAGACTCATGAGCGGGGCGGCGGTGACCTGTCAACTTAGGTCTTTTCTGGCGTCAACATGCGCCGTCGGATCACAACCATACGTGGCTACAAGCGAAGGCACGCAACCCGCGTACGTCTGATGCCTTCGATCGTGTATGCATGTGCGATCGCTGAAAGCGAAGCGCCCATAGTTCAATCCAACTGCGGACGCGGTGCTGACCGAGGGGAATCAGCCACGATCGCGTAACCTCTCCAACGTGCCGCTCGTTCAATCTTGGATTGAGTTTGCTCCAGTGAACCGCAATTGCTTCGGGCTGCATTGAATTGGAATAAATGGGCCTGAAATTTCGGCGAAGATCGGAACACAAAAAAGCTGTTTTTCAAGAGCCTCGAACTGAAGCCGCACTCACGAGGTCGATTTTTAATCAATCGACCGCCCGGCAGACAGCAAGTCTTGCTGGATGATAACAACCGAGACGCATGTACGATCAGTGCAGCGCTTGAGAACGGCGCAATAGCCAGGTGGCGAATCTGCAAGGAAGAAGTTGCAGCATGATCCGGGAGTCTGGACGAGGTGCGTTGTCTAGAAAAACACGCGCCGAGCGAGCGAGTCGGCTCGTGCGCGGATCGCAGGATTTGCAGGACAAAGGAACTTCCGCTGGGCGCTTAATTCATCTCAGTGAAAGGGGACTTTCGAGAGTTTGAACACCGGTGTTCAAACTGTACCGAAATCAGCCACTTTCAGCCAAATTTGGTGCGAAAAACTTGAGGAATTTATTGATCTTTTGTGGGTTCAAATCCCGTCGGGGACGCCATTTGTTCCAATTGGATAGATCACCGGTCCGCTACGGAACGCGATGACCCGGTGCGCACTTAAGATGAGACTTGTTGGCGCGGCGAATCAGGCGGGCAGGGCGTTGAAGCGGACTTTGGTCATCGCCTCGGAGACCGTCCACAGCCGCGCCGCGAGGCTCAAGTCCTGGGCGGCGGCGCTGCGCTTTACGCGGGTCGGATATCCCCACATCTCGGCGATGCCGTCGGGGCCGAAGTATTCTCCCCCGCGCACGTCGGCGGTGGTGGCCGCATACAGGGTGGGCAGCGCGCCCATCGCGGCGCTCTGCGCCAGATAGCGGTTGGTGACGCTGAATATCGATTCGATCAATGCCGCGCCCTCGAGTTTCGGTCCCGCGGCCTGCAAGTTGGTCGCGGCGTAACCGGGATGACACGCCACGGCCATCAGCTTCGCGCCATGCGCCTTGATCCTGCGCTCGAGTTCGAGCGTGAAGAGCAGATTGGCAAGCTTGCTCTGCCCGTATGCGCGCCACTTGCTGTAACCGTGCTCCCAGTTCAGGTCGTCGAAGCGGATGGAACCCATCCGATGCGCTCCGCTGCTGACATTGACGACTCGCGCGGCGCCCGCCGCCAGCAGCGGTTCGAGCAGCAACCCGGTCAGCGCGAAATGGCCCAGGTGATTGACGCCGAGCTGCATCTCGAATCCGTCGGCGGTGCGCGAGTAAGGCAGCGCCATCACGCCCGCGTTGTTGCACAGGATATCGAGGGTGCGGTTGCCCGCGCGAAAGCTGGCGGCGAACTCGCGGATCGATTGCAAGCTGGCGAGATCCAGCGCCATCGGGGCGGCATCGGCGGCGGGATACGCCGCCTTGATTTGCGTGGCGGCGGCGCCGGCCTTTTCCAGATTGCGGCAGGCCAGGATTACGCTGGCGCCCTTGCGCGCGAATTGGAGGGCGGCGGCGTAGCCGATTCCGCTGTTGCCGCCGGTGACGATTATGTTCTTGCCCGACAGATCGGGCAGATCGTCCGCGGTCCATTTGCCGTTGGCAGACATGATCGGACCTCTCGCGGCCAGCGCGGCGTCCATTTCGAGTCGCGCTGCGCGCCGCCTGCACCGTCGAGGTTATTCCCCCGATCGCGCAATGGCCAGTGGGCGGCTGCGGTTCACAGCTCCCAGCCGATAGTGGCCTTTACGAATTGCCCGCTGAGCGTTCCCGGCAGGCCGAAGCCGACGCCGAAATTAAATTCGAGCCGCCGCTCGAGGTAGAGGTTGAAGCCCGGCACGATGAACTCCTGCTGCTCATTATAGCCGTAAACGTTAGTGGCCGGGCCGACGTCGCCATAGTACTCGAGGTCGGGTTCGAGCCATCGCCATTTGCCCAATAGCCGATAGGTGACGGCGGCGGCCGGCCCAAAGGAAAGTCCGCCGTGGGTGCCGGGACCGGAGAATTGTTTTTCGATCGCGGGATCCGCGACCAGAAAGAAGTGGCCGACGTAGCCCTGTACGATCGGCATGAACTCGACGTTGAGCGGATCGGGGACGGCGGCGCGCCGCATGTACTGGAATTCGATATTGCCGCCGAACTGGATCGGCCACGCTTCCGTCTGCGGAATTCCGAAGTGCACCTTGGTTCGAGAACCGGCGTACTGATAAGTCCCCGTGCCAAGCTCGCCGGTGCACAGGTACTGCCCGACTTCGAGCCAGGGCAGCAGTCCGTAAGTGAACTCGAAAGTGTTGTGGTACTGATAAATCGGCAGATCGGTGCGCCCTTCGCCCTGCGCCGCGAACAGATCGTTGGTGTGCAGTTCGACCATCAGATGGTCCTGCGGGACGGTATCGGTGGTATAAATCTGAAGCTCGTAGAAGTCCGACGCGCGTGACACGCCTGCGAGGATGCACAGCCAAACCGCGGTTATCACTGCTGTGCGCATCAAGCGCAGATATTTCGTGCTGGAAGTCACGGGTGGCGCAGAGGTCGATTCCCGACGATTATGCGCCACGCGCTACGGCCAAATCCAGTTGCAATCAGGGATCGACGGCAGATTGAACGCGCCGCACAGGCCGGTCGCGTACTACCTGGACTCTGGATTGAGATTGAGCGTGGCGCGGACCGTAGAGCGCCACCCGCACGCCACGCCACCGGGATTTTTCAGTTCCAGCGATGCCGCGCCGGTATGCGGATCGATCCGCCAGTGTCAGAGTCCGCCCATCAGCGGGACGTTTGGAAATGAGTACTGCTGGTATCCGTCGGCGTATGAGTAATAAGGGTAAGGCTGATGGTTGTACGCGGAACTTCCGTAGTAGGCGGGATTTGGATCGCATCGGTATCCGTACTTGTCGCAATGCATCAATGGCCCGTCTTTGCCGCTGAGCAGGCGGCGTGCGCGCGCCGCGAAGCTGTTCGACTTTGGCAAGGGCCGCGCTGCGGATTCGGGCTGCTCCGCGTGGTAGCCGAACTGTGGCGCGCCGGCTTGCGCCGGCGATGGGCGGTTCAGACTCTGGGGCCGTCCGGCGAGCGCGGTCGTTGGTAGCGATAGCATCGCTAGGGCGCACGCCCCGGCAATTGAAGCGGCGATCTGCCGTGATGTTATCAAGCGCGACATAATGAACACCTCCAGGATGTCTCGATACCAAGGGGGAGCATCACGTGTGCCAACGCGCGGAAACCGTGTGATCAAAAGCAGATTCGGCTGGATCACGCCGGCTCAGCGAATCTCGATCGGGTAATAAATACCGATCCGGGCAGACCGCGTATCCGAGCTCTGGCCGACTTGGTCCGCGGTCGCGAATGGAAACCTAGGGCAGATAGGCGCCGAGATCGACCGGGTTCTTGGGACGCGGGGCGCCGGTGATATCGGTCGTAGGCACGCCATCGGCGGTGGAGCCGCTGCCGATCGCGGGGCTGTTTGATTCCGGAACCAGGTCGATCGGCGCATTCGTCAGCAGCGGATTCTCGCCTTCGAGATTGGCGCTCAGCGTGTCGCCTGAACTCTGGATCGATACCGATTTGTCCCCGCTAGTGCCGTCAAAGGTCAGGTTGTTGGCGAAGGTGTTGCCCGAGCCGCCGCCGTCGAGAATCGCGGTGTTCGAGCCGTTGAGGGTGGGGTTGGCGACCAGGATGTTGTTGGCGGCGGTGATTCCCGATGCGCTCTCGAGCGAGATCTCGCCGCGCCAGCTGTACGAGTTGGTGGTGGCCGCGTAATCGCCCCAGCAAGTGTTGTTCAGGATCGTGACCGCGGTCGAGGAATATACCTTGACGCACGCGCCGGTGTTCCCGTAGCCAACGTTGTTTTCGACCAACACCGCCTCGGAGTACCCGCTTAAGGTGCCGCTATCGACGATTATCCCGTTACCGTCGGTGCCGCCCTGCGGGTTATGGTTGTTGTACGAGAAGTTGTTCGCAATCGTGATGTGGTAACCGGGCGCGGTGTCGCTCGCCGACGGCTCGAACACGGAGATGCCCGAGCCCGAACCCGACCAGGTTGCCGCGCAGTCGTGCACGAGATTGTTCTCGATATCGGCATAGTCGCCGTCGTTGAGCTGGATGCCGCTGGCCGCGGTGCCGGTCACTTCGTTGCCGGTGACCTTCCAGTGCGAGCCGCCGCCCGAGGTTACGATTCCCCACGCACCGCCGGAGATCTCGAGATTCTCGACCGCGATGTAGGATTGCGCGTTGAGGTTGACATCGATCGCGCTCGAACCTGAGATACTGACCGTCGCGCCAAGTGGGGCCGCCGCCGCCAGCGTGATCCATCCGCTCGAAGTTCCCGAATTATTGAACATGACTCCTGAGGTGAAGGCGCCGGTTGCGCATACCGTGTCGCCAGGCCGGGCCGCGTCGACGCCCTCTTGCAGCGTTTTGTAAGGCCGGGATTGCGTGCCCGGACCGCTATCGCCGCCGGACGGGGAGACATACAGGGTACACGCAATCGCGGGCGTGGGCGTCGCCGTTGCGGTCGCGGTGCGAGTCGGCGTTGCGGTCGCGGTGCGAGTTGCGGTCGCGGTGCGGGTCGGCGTTGCGGTAACGGTCGGCGTCACAGTCGGCGTGACGGTTGGGGTCACGGTTGCGGTCGCGGTGCGAGTCGGCGTCGCGGTCACGGTCGGCGTCACAGTCGGCGTGACGGTTGGGGTCACGGTTGCGGTCGCGGTGCGAGTCGGCGTCGCGGTCACGGTCGGCGTCACAGTCGGCGTGACGGTTGGGGTCACGGTGCGGGTCGGCGTCGCGGTCACGGTCGGCGTAACGGTCGGCGTGACGGTTGCGGTCGCGGTGCGGGTCGGCGTCGCGGTCACGGTCGGCGTCACAGTCGGAGTGACGGTTGCGGTCGCGGTGCGGGTCGGCGTCGCGGTCACGGTCGGCGTCACAGTCGGAGTGACGGTTGGCGTGACCGTTGGGGTCACTGTGGGAGTTACAGTTGCGGTCGCGGATACCGTCGGGGTGACGGTCGGCGTGACAGTCGCGGAAATTGTCGCCGTGCCAGTGGGCGAGGCGGAGACGGTCGGGGTCGGGATAGGTGTCGCAGTCGCGGTGGGCGACGGAGCGAAGCGGCCTTGAGATTTCAGGTTTTTGACCTTGCCGAGCAAAGGAACCGAGATCATCGGGTTGGACGCGTCGCTGGTGATGGTAAGCGTGCCCTGATGCGATCCTGACTGCTGTGCGGTGAACATCACGTCGATAACGCATCGGCGCCCCGGCGCCAATGGGCCGATGCAGGAGTTCGAGGGAGCGAATTCGCTGCTCGAGGACGCGACCGATCCAATCGTGATGATATGGTTCTGGCGGTGCGACTTATGGTTGATGAGAATGATTCGTCCGGACTTGCGTCTGATGATAGTTCCGACGCGGAGAACCTCGCTCGCATTGAGCGTGTGGTGCGGAGTGACATCAAGGGCTGCCGGTAAAACGTAAGCGCCTGACCCGTTCTGAGACGCCCGAGCGGCGCCAACCATGCCAAAAGCGAACAGCGTCGCGAGAACCGCGATGAGAATTGCAACGATACTTCGATTGCGCTGAAAATCCATTTAACCCACATGCGACGGGCGCTTGGTCGGGCCCGGGACAATCAGGCATCAAAGCTACAAAAAGTAGGTTTAATGCGCTGTCTCCAATCGCAGAGCGAGTTTCGTGCCGTGACGAATTCATCGGGTATCTACAATTTGTGTCATTACGGGTTAGGGTGTGGGACAAAAAGTGTCCGATTATGTTGCACTCGGGCAACGAGCGAGGTTCAGAAACGCGCCGGTGTCTCCGCGGATGCACCATCAAGTGTTCGCTATTCGCACATCGCCAGCGCTCTATCGCCCCCGCTAGCCAGCGCCGCGTCGACGCCGTCACGATAAAAATTGGATCGAGATTGCGGCGTAGGCAGTGCCCCGCTCAGCGCCCAGGTTGCCGCTCGCCCGGGGTGCCTGCCGGCGGATTCATGCTGGGTGGATGCGATGCACAGTCACAAGCGCGCTTCCTTTCGCGCTGCCAGGTAAGGCGACGGCTTGCTAGGTTGCGCCGAGTCGGGATTCAAACCGTATTCCTGCGTCCAGACTCGCGACTAGACCAGGAGATCGTATTTCAGACCGCGCGCCCCCGCTGGTTCATCAACATGGGCGCTGTGAGCAAACAGGACTTCACGCCTGCGGCGATGGTAAGGAACTCCGCCGGCCGCGGAGCGGTGGATGCCGGGAGAAATTAGCTTCTCAGCGCAAAATTACCGGCGGGAGCCGCAGGCCCTCGCCGGTGCTTGTGTTTTCGTCTGCCGAGCGAGTTTCGCGGCCCGCTTGTAATCTTGTAATCAGGTCGTGGCGCCTCCCATTGCCCGCCGCCGTATAAGAAATCCTTGACATTTTTCTCGGGATATTTAATAGCTGGAAACTCGAATGGCGGCCTGTGGCCGTCATTGTCCGGTGCTTGTGCCTTCGTTTGCATTGGCTGCATTGGGGCATCGCGGAAAAATTCGATGCCAGGGGGGAGTGCATGCGCTTTATTAGAGTTTCAGCTTTTGTGGTTTCCGTGCTGGGTGTCGCGATGCTGGCCACGGGAATGCCAGCCTCCGCACAAGTCAAGCCCGGTGATTTCATCACTCCGGCCAACGCGTCCAAGGTCAAGGATCTGCTCTCGCCGGGCGAGTACTGGCGGGTGGTCAACGGGATGACGATGAAGATCGTGCCGACTGGACGAATCGACTGGCCCCCGCCGTACAAAGAAGCGACCGAGAAATATTCGTCGCAGGTGCGCTTGAGCAAGAGTCGGCTGTCGATGGTCGGTTATGTGGCGGGACAGCCGTTCCCGATTATCGATGACAACGATCCGGACGCCGCGATCAAGATCATGTGGAATATGGACTTCCGGCCGATGTGGACCGACGACTTCGATGCCCGCTACTTCGGCTGCGTCGAGGTTTACGAGCGGCTCGGCAACCCCTACAAGGAAATCGACTTCCAGCTCATCGGACATTACGGCGTTTACAACGAGGTCGGCCGGACCGAGGTCGAGCCGATCCCGACGGACCCGGATTATCTCAAGACCAATATCATGTTCCGCTGGCGCGCCTTTCCATGGCTATCACCGGCGGCAATGCGCGGCGGCGGTATCATCGGCTACCGCTATGGCGATCCGAAGCGGGCCGACGACTCGTGGAGCTACAACCCCGACGCGCGGCGCATACGCCGGCTTAACGAGTCGATCCGCGGCGACGCCACCGGCACGCTTCAGTTCAGCCAGGATGACGCCGAGGGCTACAACCCCAAGCTGGAAAACTACACCTACCGCTTTCTGGGCGAGCGGACGATGCTGGGCGCGCTGCACGTTGTGCAGGACCCCGGCAACGTCTGTCCCACCGACGGCGGCGGCAGCGTGTGTCCCGCGGAGTGGGAGATGCGCCGGGTCTATGTGGTCGAAACCAAACCCAACCCCAAGCGGCTGCCCGGAGACCTCTATTCCAAGCACTTGGTTTACATCGACAGCGAGGCCGACGTGGTGCTCTCGCACGACCAGTACGATCGCCAGGGCGAGTTGATGGTGAACTTCACCAACTGGTTGACCTATCGTGACCGGCCGGTGCCGGATGCGAGAATCGCGATCTATCCGTTCAAGCGCGTGTTCCAGGTCAATGGCACCAGCACCAACGTCCAGACCGGGCTCTCGAGCTTCTGCGACCTGCCCACGCCGAACGCGCCCGAGCACGAGTGCTGGTACATCAATATGGGCGCTGTGAGTCGCGAAGATATTTCGCCTCTAGCGATGGTACAGAGTTCCGCGGGCCGCTGAACGGTGGATGCCGGGAGAAATTAGCTTCTCAGCGCAAAATTACCGGCGGGAGCCGCAGGCTCTCGCCGGTAATCGTTTTATCGTCCGCCGACCGATAGGCTCGGTATTAGCTTGCCTTGACTTTTTCCACTGAATGTTTCATAGAAGAGTTAGTGGCGCGCGGCGCAGGGGTTCCTTTGATTCCTAGAGACTGGCGCTTTTCGCTGAGGCGTGACGGGTTAATTTATCTCGACGGAGGAATGTGCGTATGCATTCTGGTGGTTCTGTTAGAGGCGCGGCTCTTATAGGTTTGATTGCGATGCTCGCGATGCTGGCGTGGGGAATGCCAGCCGCGGCGCAGGTCAAGCCGGGGGATTTCATCACTCCGGAAAATGCGAGCAAGGTGAAAACCCTTGTTTCGCCGGGAGTTATGTACAAAGTAGAGCACGGGATGACGATGAACATCGTCCCCGCGCAGCGGGTTGATTGGCCGCCGCCATATAAGGATGCGACGGAAAAATATTCCGCCCAGGTCAGGCTCTCGCGCGATCATCGGTCGCTGGTTGGCTACGTCGCCGGTCAGCCGTTCCCGCTCATCGACGCGAACGATCCCGACGTTGCGAATAAGGTCATCTGGAATAACGTGTTCCGGCCCATTACCACCGACGATTACGATCTGCGCTTCTATGACTGCGACTCGAGCTACGAGCGCAAAGGTCCGCAGCAGATGCAGATCGAGTATTTCCAGATTGGGCACTACGCGGGATACGACTTGGTCGGGCGCACTGAGGTCGAGCCGCTGCCGGTCGATCCGGACTTCAAGAAGACCGGCCGCTACTGGCTGTTCGCGCTCTATCCGATCCTGGCGCCAAATGAAATCCGCGGCACAGGATTCATCCGTTGGCGCTATGCCGATCCAACCGAAGGCGACGCCATCTGGTCGCTCGACGCGGGCGCGCGGCGCATCCGGCGGGTCAACGAAGCGATCATGAGTAGTTCGACCACCGGCGGCGGCACTGCGGCCCACGCCTGGGATCCTGATCACTACTCGGGCTTCAATCCGAAAACCGAGGAGTACAACTACAAGTTCCTGGGTGAGAAGAACATGCTCGGATGCGCGCATGCCGCGCACTCGCCCGAAGTCCGCTGCCTGACCGACGGCGGCACCAGCGCGTGCCCCGAGAACTGGGAGATGCGCCACCTTTACGTGATCCAGGCGCTCCCGCGGCACAGCAAGATCAACGCGCTCGATTCCAAGACGGTGATCTATCTCGACAGCGAGCTGTGGTTCGAGCCTTATATCGACACTTACGATCGCCGCGGACAACTGTTCCGCAACCACATCTATTGGGTGGCGACGCGCGACCGTCCGGTGCCCGATGCCAGGGTTGCGATCTATCCGTTCAAGCGCTCGTTCGTGGTCGGTGCGGTTTCGACCGACGTGCAGTCGGGTTTGGGCACTATGTGCTACCTGCCGGGAATCGAAACGCCAGAACGCGAGTGCTGGTACATCAACATGGGTGCGGTGGAAAAGAGCTTCTTCACCACCGACGCGATGGTGCGTGCGGCGTCGTTCTAAGCGCCAATCCGCAATATTTGCTTAGTCGGCGGGCGCGGCCATAAACAGGCCGCGCCCGCCATTGTGTTCGCGCCAATAGATTTTCTGATCGAAAACGCCGGCGGGAGCCATCGGCTCCCGCCGGCGTTTGCTTTGCGCCGTTCGGCGCGAATTCCTGGCCGAGAATTCTCGCGGCGTTTCAATCCATGTTCCGGGAAGTTTCATTGAAGGCGAAGGCTTCGACCGACCGGGCCGGTGTCGAGAGCAGCGCTGCACTCTGGCCGCTGCGTCCGCCCGCTGGCGCTGATGGCTACAGCGATGTAGCCGAGAGAGCCATGAAACTCGCCTGCCGATCGGCCTCGCGGATGAAAAGCCGCATATTCTAACGGTTGTAAGGGCAACAGGTGAATGGCACGCGCGATGCAGCTCAGAACCTTTACGGTCCGGAAACGGCCCGGCGACACTCTTTTGGGAACACCGCCGGATAAACCGGCCGGCACTTGCACTGGGAACCGCGAAGAGGGGCGTGCCGGTCGCCGCCGCATTGCGATGCGGCGCCGGGGAGAGGACCGGGAAATCAAGCAGTGCGGCGCATCCTCCGTGGATCATTCAGGGCGGTTGCGGCGCAGCAGGGGAGGCATGGCGATGGAGCTTCGACGAACGGGTATCGCAACCGCGGGCCGATGCCGCGCAATGTTGTTTATCTGCGTGCTGGCCCTTGGCTTCTCAGCGCCAGCCTCCGCACAGGTCAAGCCGGGAGATTTCATCACTCCTGACAACGCGGCCAAGATCAAAGACCTGGTGGCGCCCGGCGTGTATTACAAAGTCGCGCACGGGATGACGATGAACATCGTGCCCACGCAGAGGGTTGATTGGCCGCCGCCGTACATGGATGCGACCGAAAAATATTCCTCGCAGGTGCGGCTCTCGCGCGATCATCGCAGCGTGGTCGGCTACGTCGCCGGACAGCCATTCCCGTTGATCGACGCCAACGATCCCGAAGTCGCCGAAAAGATCATCTGGAACAATGTCTTCCGCCCCATCACGACCGACGATTACGATCTGCGCTTCTATGACTGCGACTCGAGCTACGAGCGCAAAGGTCCGCAGCAGAAGCAGATCGAGTATTTCCAGATCGGCCACTACATGGGCTACGACCTGGTCGGCCGCACCGAGGTCGAGCCGCTGCCGATTGATCCGGACTTCAAGGTAACGGGCCGCTATTGGCTGTTTGGCCTGTATCCAATTCTCTCCCCGCAGGAAATCCGCGGCACTGGCTTTATCCGCTGGCGCTACGCCGATCCGAAGCGCGGCGATGACATCTGGGATCTTTCGGGCGGGACCCGCCGGGTGCGGCGGCTCAACGAAGCAATCATGAGTTCGTCCACCACTACAAATGGCACCTCGGCCCACACCTGGGACCCCGACCATTACTCGGGTTTCAATCCCAAGACCGAAGAGTACGACTACAATTTCCTGGGCGAGAAAAACATGCTCGGCTGCGTGCATGCCGCGCACTCGCCAGAGGTCCGCTGTACGACCGACGGCGGCGGCAGCGCATGCCCCGAGAACTGGGAGATGCGCCACCTTTACGTGGTCCAGGCGCTCCCGCGGCATGGCGAGATCAACGCGATTGATTCCAAGTCGGTGATCTACCTCGACAGCGAGCTGTGGTTCGAGCCCTACATCGACACCTACGATCGCCGCGGACAACTGTTCCGCAACCACACCTACTGGCTGGCGACCCGCGACCGTCCGGTGCCCGACGCCAGGGTCGCGATCTACCCGTTCAAGCGCTCGTTCGTGGTCGGTGCGGTTTCGACCGACCTCCAGTCGGGCTTGGCGAGCATGTGCTATCTGCCGGGAATCGAAACCCCCGAGCGCGAATGCTGGTATATCAACATGGGCGCGGTGGATAGGGCCTTCTTCACCACCGACGCGATGGTGCGTGCGGCGTCGTTCTAGCAGGGTGTTGATAAATGGCAGTTCCCGCGTAGCGGGAACTCTCGGGTCTGTTACACCCTGCGGAAAACTGCCTTCCTTCATCTGCTCCCCCTGGGGGGGGAGAACGAGAGATGGAGCAGGAGGTTGAAAATGCAATTTTCAGCCTCCTGCCAGGCGCGTGCGAAGAATGCTCGATTGAAATCGCCGGCGGGAGCCATCGGTTCCCGCCGGCGATTGCTTGAGCACCTGCCGTTCGAGCCGCGTCGCCGGCTCAAGTGAATGCGCTGCGCTTGCGCTTTGAAAACGCGAGCGCGCGCATCCGCGCCGGCGGCCCGTCGATGAACCCGATCGAGTTCAGATACAGCTCGCCGCCCAGCAGGCGGCGCAAGAGCGGCGATGCGCGATGCCATACCTCTTCGCGCACCGACACGAGATGGTTTTCCTGCACGCGCAAAAACGGGCGCACGTAGTACGCAAACATCGCGCGGCGCTGTCCCGCGCGGGTCACGTTCGCCCCGGTGCGATGCCAAGTGTAGCCGTGCAGGATCGCCAGCGACCCGGCGGGCGCGACGATCGGCACGCAGGTGTACGCCATGCCCGGATCCGGATTGCGGCGCATCCGATGCGAACCGGGAACGTACTCGGTGCCGCCGTTTTCAAGCGTGAAGTCGTCGAGCAGCCAGATCGCGTTGGCCGACAGGACAGCCTGCGGATGCGGCGGCGGCACGTAGCCCGAATCCGAATGCAGCAGCATCGGTTCGCCGCCCGGCCCGGTGGTGTTCGAGGAAAATCCCGACAGGATGAAATCGGCGCCGAGGATTCGCTCCATTATCGCCATCACCGCCGGATGCGCAACGGCGTCCTCGAAGACCCTGCCCTTGTTGACCAGGTTGAAGACGCGCTGGTTGGCGCCCTCGGATTCGATAAAGCCGACCCCCGCCGCGCGCTCGGCGCGGTTGAGCTCGCTTATCGAATCGCGCAGGTGCGCCAGCGACGCGGGCGGCATGAAGTTGCGGATGAGCGCAATCCCGTCGCGCTCGACGGTGGCAACCGTGGCATCGAGATCGAAATCCATTGCGGTGCAAGCCTCCAAGCGTTCGCGCGCGGGCGCCGCTAACGCGACAGCAACATATAGACCGTTCCAGACAGCAGCACGAGGATGCCGGGATTGACGTGGCGCCAGAGTAAAATCGCGCCCACCCCAATCGTGATCGCGATCGAAAGCGGATTGATCCGGCCCGTGACCGCACTGACCAATGTCAGCCTGCCGATCGCGTAGGTTCCCGCGCACATAAGCCCTATTGCCACCGGCGCCATCCCGCGCTGCACGGTGAGCCGCCACGGCGAACCCGCGAAGTGCACCCACAGCCGGTTGGCGAGCAGGGTCAGCGCGCAATCGGGGATGAAGAAGGCGATGCCAACGACCGCCGCGCCGAGCGCGCCCATCAGCCGGTATCCGATCACCAGCACCATCAGCATGTTCGGCCCGGGCGCGACCTGGCCCAGGCTGTAGATATCGCGGAACTGCTTGTCGGTGAGATTGAACCAATGCACGGTCGCGTGCTGCATCTCGGGCAGCACGGCGGTTCCTCCGCCGACCGCCAGGATGCCGAGCATCGCGAAGACCGCGCCGAGCTTGAGCAATTGGGTTCTCACTAATGCGCCTAATGGCGTAACTTTCCGTGGCGCGGTCCGCGATGAAACGGCAGGTGCAGCTCCGCGCCCTGGGTTAGCGCGCGATCGGTGGCGGGACGGTACAGAAAGATGGCGACCGGGCCGATCGCCAGCAGCACCCATGCGAGCGAAATCTTGAAAATCGAAACGGCCGCGAAGGTCACGACGATGATCGCGAGGTCGAGCGCGCTCTGGAATTGACGGCGTCCGAGTTGCAGCGTCACCACCGAGAGCATCCCGACCGCGGCGGCGGCGATTCCGAGCAGGAAGTGCTGGACGCGCGGATCGTGGTGGCTGCTGCTCCACAGCAATCCCAGCACCATCACGATCACGGAGCCGGGAATCACCAGGCCCGCCACGGCGGCTATCACGCCTGGAATTCCGCGCAGGTTATCGCCGACGATCACGGCGATATTGACCGAGTTCAGGCCGGGCAGAGTCTCCGAGATTTCAAGGGTCGAGAGAAAGTCCTCGTCCGAAAGCCACTTGGCGCCGCCGACCAGGTACTCGCGTTCGTAGGCGACCACCCCGCCGCCAAAGCTGACCGCTCCGGCCAGGAAAAACAGCTTGAAGAGATCGAACAGCGTGACGTTCCTGGCCACCGCCGGGGTTTCATTCGCTGTGTTTGACGGCGGCATTGCCCAATCCGTACACCAGCGCGGTCTTCGTGGTGCCGCGATCGATCCACTCGGCGGCGCGAGCTTGCAGGCCGGTGTAGAATAGCTCCGACAGATCGCGCGGCTTTTTGTGCATCGCTTCGGGCCGATCGAATTTGAGTTGGAACGCGAACTCGGCCACCAGCGGTTGATCGGTGGTGCGGATTCTCCATACCGCGACGTTGCACTTGGCGCTCAGGTGGCCGCCGAAATCGAGCACCCCGAGCTCGAACAGATATTCCGCGATCGAGGCGCCATGCACCGGCGCCATCGTGGCCTTTGGATTGGCTCCGATCGTCTTAAGCGCGGGAAACGCGTTCGAGATCAGCTCGACCTTCTGCGTCAGCAGGATATTGGGCGTATCGAGCTCGCAGTTGTGCGAGTACACCAGCCGCATCCCGACCGAATCATCCTTGGGCAGCAGAATCTCTTCCTTGAACTTGATGGTGTGCAGGCAGGGCAGGAGCGGGCGCACATCGACGGCGGCGGCCGTCGCTTTGTCGGGATGACGGAACTTCAGGACCAGCTCGTGATTGTTCTCCGGCAGCCCGTGTTTGTAGAAAGTCCGCTTACGCAGGATGAAGCCCGAGTTGTAGAGCTTGAAGTGGGGCGTGTCGAAGAACACGACTTCGCGAATCTGTGGCGCCGGCTGTGGGTCGATCTTGCTCAGATGCACGCCGAGCTGTTTGGCGGTGTGATGCGCGAGCTTCCAGAATTTGTGAAATGAGGTTGGCTTGTGGAACTTGTCCGCACGCAGCAAAAGCTTGTACTCGCGGAATTTGACTTGGTCCGCGGGAATCGGCTCGTAGAGATTTACTTCGTGATTCGGCTGTGAGCTCATCCTAAGGTTGTCCTGCGCCGCGATAGCGCGTCGCCGCGCAGCGCGGTCCTTCGCCCATTTGAGTACCAGTCCACCACTTAAGCGTCAATTATACCAGAATTGGGGCGTCGCCCGGCGCGGCTTGCTTTGCGCGCGCGTTTGGCTCATTGACGAGGCATGGAAACCGATTCGAGCCGGTGCGCACGCAAGGAATCCGCGCCGCCGCGGGCCGCATCGCTCGGGCAGTTGGACCAGGAGTTGAGCATTGTGGATACGCCGCCGGCCGATCCGACCGGATAGCCGCCCAGCCGATAATCGCCCCGACAACGGTTGTCGAGGAGTTTGCCGCCTCGCCTTGCGCGAAACGCGCGCATGCGCGAATCCAGAGACTGGGCCGGACGCGCGCGCCGCACGCCGGCCAGATAAGATGCCGCTTGGAAGACTCAGGCTATTTGCCGCGCGAGTGATGCTCGCCACGGCTGTCCTATGGACATCGGGATGCGCGGCGCACGCCGCGTCGGCGCCAGCGCAGCAATTCGTTGCGTACAATCACGTCGCCAGGGTCGGGCGCAATCCGGGCTACGACGCGATGTTTTATCCGCATGGCGAAATCGACTTTTACCCTAACCGCGAAAAGCCGCGCCGTGCAGTCGTCCATCGCGACGGCGGTATCGCGGAGTTTGCCTGCCTAAATGACGCATGCACCGACTATACGGTCAGCACCAGCGCAATTCCGGGGGTCGCCGACACCTCGCTCGAGCTGACCGAGATTTCCAAGGGCATCCTGCTGGTGCGCAACGGCGACAACGGCGCGACCCGCGGTTATCTGGCCGACGCGGGGAAAAATCAGTATCGGTTCGTCGAATCGCTCGAGCAGGCGCAAAATATCGTCAAGGGCGGCGTCAGCGACGGCACCGCGGTGAAAGTCGGCAAAGTGATGCTCGAGGTGGTGCTCGTAGCGGCAGTGGCTACCGCCCTGGTCGCGGTAGTGGTGCTGGGCGCCGCGGCAGGCGCGGGGTCATCCTCGGGCTATTGAGCGATCGGCAACTTGATACAGCGGGTAGCGGATGTTAGCGTCGCCGACGGTTGGCCGCGGGCAATTGGCGCAGCGGAGAAATACCCGCACCAGGGCGACGGCGGATTCCACCCATGACCGAGCATCGCAGGCTTCCCGACTTTATCGCCGTGGGTCCACAGCGTACCGGCACCACCTGGTTGCACAAGGTGCTGGCGGGGCACGTGGGTTTACCGGCGACCAAGGAAACCGATTTCTTTCTGAAAAATTTCGAGCGTGGACTCGACTGGTACCTGGCGTTTTTCGCGGCCTGTCCGAGCGCGGTTCCGATGGGCGAAATCGACCCAAATTATTTTGGGGCGCCGATAGCTCGCGAGCGAATCGCGGCGAGCATCGCGCGATGCCGGATCATCGTGTCGTTGCGCGACCCGACCGAGCGCGCGTGGTCGTCGTATCGGACGATGCGCCGCGACGCGTGGACGCGCACCGGCTTCGAGGAAACCGTGATGCGCAGTGAGATCATCCGCGAATCCAGCCGCTACGCGTTTCATCTGTCGCAATGGCGGCGCAGATTCGGAGCCGACCGCGTGCTGGTGTGCCTGTACGACGATCTCGAAGCCGATCCGCAGGCCTACCTGGACCGGATTTGTGAATTTATCGGCCTGCCAGCGGTTGCGGCGCGCGGCATCACCGCGGCGACCGAACGGGTGAACACGGTGACCGAGGCTCCGCGCAGCCGGCGAATCGCGCAGCGCGCACGCGACGCGCGCGACTGGCTCGCGATGCGTCGCTGGCACCGCACCGAGCGCGCGCTCGAGTGGCTGGGGCTGTGGCGCTTCGCGTTTGAGGGCGGCGGAAAGTTCGGCGCGATGGATCCGGCCGCCGAGGCGCGTCTGCGCGAGTACTTTCGGCCCGAGGTGGAAGCGCTCGAGGCGATACTGGGCCGCGACCTGGACGCGTGGAAGCGTCCGCACCCGCGCTCTGAAATACCGCATGATGGCTTCTTGAGCGCGCGCGGAGCGAAAGCGTAACGGCCAGGGCATGACAGCCGCGCGCATCGCAAGACTGCCGGACTTCATCGCGGTCGGACCGGGACGCACCGCGACCACGTGGCTGTACGAGAAGCTCAAGGGACATGTCGATCTTCCGGCGGGAATCAAGGAGACCGATTTTTTCACCACCAACTACGCCAAGGGAATCGACTGGTACGCGCGCCATTTCCGTTACGCGTCGGGCGCGGTGCCGATCGGCGAAGTGAACCCATATTTCGGATTTCGCGAGGCCGCGGAGCGAATCCAGCGTCATATCCCGGGCTGCAAGATTATCTGCACCTTTCGAAATCCGGTCGAGCGAATCTATTCGTCGTACAAACTCTGGCGGCATTACACGCAGACCAGCTTGCCGATGGACGAATTCCTGGTGAAGGTCCCGCAGGTTATCGAGGTCACGCGCTACGCCAGGCATCTGCCTGATTGGCAATCGCGCTTTGGCGCCGAGCGTGTGCTGGTGCTGCTCAACGACGACTTGCGCGCGGACCCGCAGGGATTTTTGGATCAGGTGTGCGATTTTTTAGAGATCGCGCGGTATCCAGTTGTGTCCGCCGGACCCGAGATGATCAACTCCATAAACGACCTGCCGCGTTACCCGCGAGTCGCGCGCCGCGCGCGTCACCTGATGGACTGGCTCGAGGAGCGGCAGGCATATGGGCTCATAAACCATCTCGACGGCGCGGGGGTGTGGCGATGGTGCTTCGGCGGCGGCGCGAAGTTCGGGCCGATCGATCCGAAAATCGAGGCGCAGCTGCATCGGATACTAGATCCCGAGATCGATGCGCTGGCAAGAATGCTCGGCCGCAATCTCGCGGCGTGGAAGATTCCAAGCGCCGCACGGTCCGATTCGTCACAGTGAGATCTACCGCCGATGCCTCAAGTCTCAGTAATAATTCCGGTCTTCAATGGCGCCGCGACGGTCGGCAGAGTCATCGAGTGCGTCCTGGCCCAGAGCGCCGGAGCGGCCGAGATTATCTGCGTCGATGACGGCTCGACCGACGGCTCGGCCGAGGTGGCGCGCGGCTACGGCGAGCGGGTCCGCGTGCTGGCACAGCACAATCGCGGGCAGGCGGCTGCGCGCAATGCGGGCGCGCGCGCCTCGAGCGGCGAGTTTATCGTGTTTCTCGACGCCGACGATCTGCCGCGGCCCGCGATGTTCGAGCGATGCCTGGACGCGCTGAGCGCAAACCCGCAATGCGTGCTTGCGTACACCAACGCCCAAATTATCGGCGCGAGCGGGCAAGTCATGCGGGAATCGATGGTTGCGCCAGATCGCGCGCGGCCGCCCTCGATGGCGGATCTTCTCGAACGCATCTGGCCGATCGTTCCGAGCACCGCGATGATGCGCCGGACGGCGTTTACGGCGACCGGCGGATTCGACGAGGCGTTGCGCGGTCCTGAGGACATCTTCTTTTGGCTGGTGCTGCGCGAAACGGGGCCATTTTTTTATATCCCGGAGATTCTGGTGGCGAAGACCGAGTATGGGCTTTTCCCAAAGGTGCTCGAGCGCGACCCGGGCGCCCGAGCGTTTGCGCGCGCGGTGCGTGAGCGATACGGAGCGCGCGCCCGCGGTCTGCTCGGCGACTTCCACCACATGCGAGCGCGCCTGCTCGAACGCTGTGCCGCCGAGGCGATAGCCGCGGGCGAGCCGGCGATGGCGCGGCAATGCTATCTGCGTGCGCTGGCCTATGCGCCCGGGCGCCTCAAGAACTACCGGCGATTGCTGGCAACCATTATCGGGCGCGGGCGGGCCGCGTCGGCCGGCGGCGCGGATCGGTGAGAACCGCGATGGGTGCGCGGGTTACGGTGATCGTGCCGGTTTACAATGGCGCCGCGACGGTGGCGGCGGCGCTCGACAGCATCCTTGCGCAGTCGTTTACGGATTTTGAAATCGTTGCGGTCGATGATGGCTCGAACGACGACTCGCTCGCGGTGCTCGAGCGCTACCGACCGAGGATTACCGTGCTGAGCGAGCGAAATCGCGGACCGTCGGCGGCGCGCAATCTGGGCGTGCGCAATTCGTCGGGCGAGTATCTTGGCTTTCTCGACGCCGACGATCTCTGGCTTCCTGAGTTTCTTGAACGCACGGTCGCGCTGCTGGATACCGACCCGGCAAGCGTGCTCGTCTACACCGACCTCGAGCTCGCCGACTCGACCGGCGCCGCGATGGGTGCGCGGCTGATCGGCAAGCGCGCGGTCCCCACCATGCACGACATGCTCGAACGCCTGTGGCCGATTCTGCCCAGTTCGGTCGTGATGCGGCGCGGAGCGTTCGAGCGCGCGGGCGGCTTTCCCGAAGAACTGACCAGTTTCGAGGACGTGTATTTCTGGCTGCTCGCGCGCGAACAGGGCGACTTCAGGTATATCGAGGAGCCGCTCGCGAGGTGGCGTTTCGCACTGTTTCCGGCGCCGCTCAAGCCCGCAGGGGGACAGGAAGCGGCAGGCAGGATTTTCGACCAGATGCTGCAGCGGCGCTACGGTGTACGCGGACTTGCGCATGTGGCTGCGCGCGAGCGCGCACCGCGCAGTATCCTGGGCTATATCGGGTTGCACGCGCTTGCGCGCGGGGATCGGCTTGGCGCCCGGCGCGCGTTCGGCGCGGCGCTGCGGATGGATCCGTGGCGGCTCAGAAATTACTTGCGCTATGCCCGCACGTTTCTGCCGGGCGCGATTGCGCGCGCGCTCTCCGGCACCAGAGCGGGCGGTTCCGGGCAGAGATAATCGCTTGTTAGGGTGGATGCGAGTTGTTAGTTTCGCGCCCGATGGGATTCCAGATGGAGAAAGCTGCTTGTGACGGCGTCGTCTGAACCGCGGCGGCTGCCGGATTTTATCGGGGTTGGACCGCCGCGTACGGCGACCACCTGGCTCTATGAAGTCATGCAGGGACAGGTTGGATTTTCCGACTTCCGCAAGGAGACCGATTTCTTCACCCGCTTTTACGGCCGCGGCCTCGAGTGGTACCTGCAATACTTTGCCGCATGCCCGCGCGATTTGCCGATGGGCGAGATGTCGCCGCTGTACTTCGCCTCGGATGACGCGCGCGAACGAATCGCACGGGTGATACCGCGGTGCCGGATCATCTGCTCGTTTCGCGATCCGGTCGAGCGCGCGTGGTCGCACTGGCGGCTTCTGGCGCGTAGCCTGCGCACCAGGCTCGACTTCGAGCAGGCCGTCGAGCGTCTGCGCGATATCCGCGAAACCAGCCGCTACGGGCATTATGCGGCGAACTGGATCGAGAGTTTTGGCCGCGAAAACGTGCTGTTGCTGTTTTACGAAGACTTGGAGAGCAATCCACAGGCGTTCGTGGATTCGGTGTGCGACTTTATCGGCGGCCCGCGGTTTTCACTGAGCGATTCTCAAGCCGCTGGTACGCGCGTGCATTCGGTTCCGGCGCGCGCTCGCCATCCGGCGCTTGCACGCAACGTGCGCAACGCTATCGGATGGCTGAACGACCGCCGGATGCATCGCGCGGCCAGGCTCATCCGGCTGAGTCCAATATGGCGCTACTCGTTCGAGGGCGGAGAGCCTTTCGCGCGGCCGACGCCGGAAGTTGACGCGCGAATCCGCGCGTCGCTCATACCCGATATCGAACACCTCGAGAAAATCAGCGGGCGTGATCTGTCAGCGTGGAAGACAGCCCCGGCGCGTGCGGAACCACACCGTGCCGGTGAAGTCGCGCCGCGCCGCGCCTGAGACCGGCGCCGGGAAACCCGTCTGACCTAACCCGCTGCCTTACGCAGGTTCCGGTAGGCGCGCCCCTCGCCAAGTCCGTAGCGATTGAGCATCCGGTAAACCGTGTAGCGCGAAACCCCGAGCAGCTCGGCCGCGCGATGGCAATTGCCGCCCGCCGCCTCGAGCGCGCGCATCAGCGCGAGCTTCGACGCCTCGCGGACGACGGCGTCGAGCTCGTAGGGCCATGGCGCCTTGTCGGATGGCTCGGCCAAAGCCGGGGCCTCGGCCGCGTCGCCAACCATCGCGGTCGAAGACAATTCCAGCTCGCCGCGCTCGGTGGCGGAGCGATCATAAACGTGGTCGGGCAGGTCTTCGGCAACCAGGCGATCGGTCTCGGTCAGGATGACCGCGCTCTCGATCGCGTGGGCGAGTTCGCGCACATTGCCCGGCCATTCGTAGGCCATCAGCGCCTCGAGCGCAGGCCGCTCGATATGACTGATCGACTTGCCGAACAGATGATTGTAGTGCTCGATAAAATGCGCGATGAAGGCGGGAATCGCCTCGTGCCGCTCGCGCAGCGGCGGCAGGAAGATGGCGGCGGTGTTGAGACGATAGTAGAGGTCGTCGCGAAACTCGCCCCGCTTGACCATCGCGCGCAAATCGCGGTTGGTGGCGGCGACCAGACGGATATCGACCTTGTAATTATGGGTCGAGCCGATCGGCTGAATCTCCCGGGTCTCGACCGCGCGCAGCAGCTTGGGTTGGAGCTTGAGCGGCAACTCGCCGATTTCGTCCAGAAACAGGGTGCCACCGCTTGCCGACCGGAAATAGCCCAGCGAATCCTCGCGCGCATCGGTGAAGGCGCCTTTCACATGCCCGAAAAGCTGCGACTCGGCCAGCGAATCGACCAGATTCGAGCAATTGAAGGTGACGAAGGGAGCGTTGGGTGTGGGGCCAAGCGTGTGCAGCGCGCGGGCGACCAGTTCCTTGCCGGTGCCGGACTCGCCGTGGATCAGCACGGTGGACTTATACGGGCTAAGCCGTGCGATCGTATTTAGAACCTTGCGTGCTTGCGCCGACCGCACCACCATCCCGCCGATCCGCTCCGAGCCATGCGAAAGTTCCTCAAGGCTGATACAATCGGAGCACCCCGCGTTCGACTCTGTGCCGTGCCGGTGCGCCGGACCATTCTTTGCGGTCTGCGCCGCCGTGTCCCCGCTCTGACGCATCAAACTAACCCCTTCGCGGAATCCCCGCCGCGAGCCTACTCTCTGTCGGAAAGACAGAGCTACATGTTGTAGGAAAAATATCTAATCTAGGCGGATGGGACCTGTCAAGTGCAGTGGCGGGATTTTTTGGATTCGTTTAAGCCAAGGCGGGCGCTGTTCGGCACTGCCATCGCGTTAACCCATATCCTGATCGAAGCTCATTCGGGTCAAACCCAGCGCGTCACGATTGCGGCGGCGGACCGAGACCTAAAGCCCGTACCGAAAACAATCGATCGTTGCGCGGCCTTCCAATGCGCGCGAATCGATGTAAACATCGTTCCTCTAAAACTTCGGCGAGCCGTTAGCTCAGGCAGGTAGAGCATCTGACTTTTAATCAGAGGGTCCCGGGTTCGAGTCCCGGACGGCTCACCAAGATTCCTCAAGAAAATCAAAGGTTTTTTGTAAAACATCGGAATCACCGGATCCCTCGATAACGCGATTTGTACGAGATTTGTCCGAGTTCTGTCAAGCGGCGTGAAAGTTCGTCCGGCGAACCTGCGACGCTCCGTGGAATAGCGGTCGAGCAAAAATCGCGAGCGGAGAAACCGGACTCTCCGAGATCGACGAGTCTCCAAGATGAGACTCCGAGATGACTCAAGCTATGTCTTTCGGCGGGCCGAGTGTGATTCGCTCGCCGAGCGACAGGTACCGCATGCGGATCGGACTCGCCGACGATGGCTAACTTTCGGCGCCGCATCTGATCCGCGATTCAATAGACCCGAACCGATCGGAGCCCCGGCATTCCGGTCAAAGCCGGAAGTATCTCGCACGGGCAGTCCCGAGCCCCATCGGTGGAAAGATCATCATTCTCCGTTTTCGAGCCGGGGTATTCATTGACTTGTCGAGCAGAAGCCCGAGGGAGCAAGGCCACCTTTTCCTGGTGCGGGATGCGGCCCGCGATGGTGGCGAACGATTCGTGCTCAAGCGCCTGGACCGTTCTAAGGTGAGGACAGAGCGGCTGGTTTCCCGCGCAGCGTGAACCTCCGCGCTGCCGCCATGAGCACGCGAGATCCGGAAGGAGAAGACTCGCGATGCCAACGGTGAACTTGGACTGACCCAAACCCTTGGTCGGGGTGAATGCGAAGCTGCTGGAATTCTTTCAGGACAATCCGAGCGCACGCTGTTTGTCACCGCCACCGCGCTCATCACCACGCTCGGCAAGGCGCTGGCCGAGGGCAAGCTCGAAGATCGACTGAAGCTGCTTACTCAGCCGCAGCTTCTCCTGATCGACGAGATCGGCTATCTGCCGATCGATCGCCAGGGCGCCAACCTGTTCTTCCAGCTGGTCTCGCGCCGTTACGAGCGCGGCTCGATCATCATCACCAGCAACCAGAGCCTCGGCGCCTGGGGCGAGGTGTTCGGCGATACCGTGATCGCCGGCGCGATCCTCGATCGCCTGCTCCACCATTCCATCACCGTCAACATTAAAGGCCAGAGTTACAGGCTCAAGGAGAAGCTCAAAGCCGGGCTGCTCAAACCCAAGCTGGAGAGCCAGCCCGCAGCATGAACGCCGAGGTTCTATACGGAGCGGCGAGGGGGAAAAAGATCCCCCTCGCGCTCCCCCATCAGGCATCAAACCCGAGGGGGGAGTTTCAAGTGATCATAGGGGGTGATTTTCGGGTGATCATTGACACCTGGCACTGCCGGACAAGTTGAAACGTTGGGCGTCGATTGGCCGCTTCCTGCCGAGCGGGTCGGAAGCGAAAATGAGGCGGGTGGCACGAAAATAGGTGTCGCGCTTGGGACGCGAGGGAAGCTGCAGAATCGCCGCATCGAGCGGCGCACCGGTGAGCACGGCCTTTGTGGCTTCTGGGATCGCGCGGTGCTACAAGGTTAGGCCGCTGCGCGACTCCTTAATTAGACTCGAGACCCTGCGGAAGTCGCCGCTAAGGATCAGTTGCTGGGGAGAGGCGCCATCGAGTGCGCGAATTGGAGTGCGGAACCATGCGCGGGAAGATCGCAGGTTCTCGCGCATAATCTCGAAGACTTCCTGGGCCAAGGAGGCGAGAGCAGCGAGCTTTTCCTGATGGACGGGGGCAGCGCCAAAGCGGGATATTGTTGAAGGATCTCTGCCCAGATACTGGGCGAGATCGGAAAGGGTCCAATCAAGTAGCCGAGCAATCTTGGCCGCGTCGTACCTGCCGTTCTCGTCGATTGCTTGCCGAAGAATTGGCGCGTCTGGAAATGTCGTCGCGGCTGCGGAGCGCATGGTTGCTACCTCTCAAGCCGAATGTTATCCGAAAGCTGACCGCATGGCAACCGCATGGTAAAAGCAAGAATTTAACAGACGTTGAGCACCCAAATGGCGCACTAAGTTGATTTGCAGCCTTGCAATCAGGTCGTGCATCGACGGGACCGCGCTGGGGAGCGCGAGAGCAGCGGCAAGCATTTGTCCAACAAGCGGTCATTTCACCACGGTCTCTTGTCCCGCTGACGAATCACGACCGGCAACGCATCCGTGAGGTTCAAGTCTGCGAGCGCCTGCTTGAGTTCCTGCAGGACGTGTGCGGCATCTTTGGCGTCGAGATCGAGAGTGAACTGAACGCTGATTTCCAGATTCGTGCCGGAGCGCAACTTCGGGACGCGCTTGGTGCCAATTCGATTCCAGACTTCGGGGGAAATCGTGCCGCTGATCTGCACGCGGCGTTTCGTGTCCGCTCCAGAAGCGGTTTCGGGTGGCTCCGGTTCGACCGGCGTGGCCTTCACGATAGTACGTGTGCCGACTCGGCTGGCACGGCTTGTTTGACTGTCTTAATTTCCCGCCCCGAGTGGCTTAATTCAGACAGTACCCGCTCGTCGTGCGAGCTTTGCCCCAGGTTGCGCACGAAGAGTGCATCGCGCTCAGGGGCGGCACGGGGATTAATCTTTTCATCCGCGATATGCCGCGTCGATACGAAGAGATGGCGAGAGTATTGTTTTACTCAAGATACTGAGTAAAAATACTCAGAACAATGAGCAAATCGACAGAACCTTTTCGGCGACCTCAAGGAGCCGAGCTCGCCCGCCGACTCCGGGAACCGCGGCGACACATCCAGGTGGTGGCTGGCGCGCGTCAGGTCGGTAAAACCACCTTGGTGCAGCAAGTCACCGGCGACATCACCGTTCCCGTCCGCTTCGCCAGCGCCGACGAGCCTACCCTGCGCGGTGCCGACTGGATCGCGCAGCAGTGGGAAGCGGCGCGCCTGTCCGGCGGTCACGCCGGCGCGATCCTTGTTCTCGATGAGGTGCAGAAGGCGATTGGATGGTCCGAGTCGGTGAAGCGTCTGTGGGACGAGGACACTCGCGCCAAGCGACCGATCAAGGTGGTGCTACTCGGCTCGGCACCGCTGCTTGTCCAACAAGGTCTCAGCGAGAGCCTGGCTGGCCGCTTCGAGATCCTGCGCCTGCCGCACTGGTCTTTGGCGGAGATGCAGGCGGCATTCGACTTCAGCGTTGAACAATATCTCTATTTCGGGGGCTACCCCGGCGCCGCACCGTTGGCAGGTGAGCCTGCACGCTGGCGGCGCTACATCCTCGACGCGCTGGTCGAGACTACGATCGCCCGAGATGTGCTGTTGCTAACTCGTGTGGACAAACCGGCTCTGCTGCGACGCCTGTTCGAACTGGGCTGTCGTTACTCGGGACAAGTGCTGTCCTACACCAAGATGCTCGGGCAACTTCACGACGCCGGCAATACTACTACGCTGGCCCACTATCTCGAGTTGCTCGGCGGAGCGGGGTTGCTCACCGGACTCTCCAAATTCGCCCGCCGTCCTGCTCGGCAGAAGGGGTCGAGCCCGAAGCTCCAAGTTCTGAACACCGCGCTTATGACCGCCCAGTCCGGGCTCTCTTTCGAAGAAGCGAAAGAGGACCGCGAGTTTTGGGGACGCCTGGTGGAATCAGCCATCGGCGCTCACCTCGCTAATGCGGCGGCGGTGGACGAATGCGAGCTCTTCTACTGGCGCGAGCGCAACCGAGAAGTGGACTTCGTCGCGCGTGCCGGGCGCGAGATTACCGCGATCGAGGTGAAGAGCGGTCGCAGCCGCGATACTCATCCTGGCCTCGTGGCTTTTGCGGATTCATTCAAACCGATCCGACAACTCCTCGTGGGCGGAGACGGCATTCCAGTCGAGGAATTTCTGTTGGGGTCAGTCGTCCGCTGGGTCTCGCGATGAGGATCTTGGCAACGCACAAAATCGAGAACAGTATGGTCCGGGTGATCAACGGCAATTAAATTTGCCGGTCGCATTGACTCACGATTTTTGTTACCGAGTCGGTACTGGTTGCCTCACGTAAACTGCTACCCAGCAGCGGAGCTGCGGGGTGGTGGAGGAGATGGCGAGGCGATTGAGCGTGGCGACACGGCGAGAGCTGAAAGCTGCGATTAGAGAACGGTATCAAGCGGCCACCAGGCGGGAGGAGCGAGAGCAGATTCTATCCGAGTTCGTACGAGTAACCGGGTATCATCGTAAACACGCGCTGCGCGTGCTGAATCAAGCGCCGGCGCCGCAAAGCCAGCGCCCACGGGGGCGACTTTACGATGAAGCGGTACGGCAAGCCGTGACGGTGTTGTGGGAGGCGGGCGATCGCATCTGCGGCAAGCGGTTGCGGGCGCTGATCCCGGTTTTGATCGATGCCATGGAGCGCCACGGCCATCTCGAACTCGACGCGGGGGTAAGAACCCGGCTGCTGAGCGTGAGCGCCGCCACCATTGATCGGCTGCTGGGCCCGCAGCGCGGAGCGGCCGGACGTGCGCGGCGGCGCCGCTGGGGCGCGGGCTCGGCGATTCGGCAGAGTGTGCCGATACGCACCTTTGCCGATTGGGGTGATCCGCCGCCCGGCTACTGCGAGTGCGATATGGTCGAACACTGTGGCGGCGTGAAGGAAGGCGGGAACTTCGTGCATACGCTGACCTTGACCGACATTCACAGTGGCTGGACCGAATGCGCAGCCCTCGTGATACGGGAACAGAGTCTGGTGGTCGAAGGGATCGACGCCATCGCACAGTGCCTTCCTTTCGCCCTGCGCGGCCTTGAAACCGACAACGACAGCGCGTTCATGAATGAGACGCTGCAGGGCTATTGCGCGCAGCACCGCATCGAATGGACCCGCTCGCGCGCTTATCACAAAAACGATCAGGCCTGGGTCGAGCAGAAGAACGGCGCGGTGGTTCGCCGTTTGGCCGGATACGGAAGGCTGAGCGGGCTTGCCGCGGCCGGGGCCGTTCAGCCCCTGTATGAGAGCGCCCGGCTCTACGTCAACTTTTTTCAGCCGTCGTTCAAGCTGGCGAGCAAGCAACGCGATGGGGCGCAGGTGCACAAACGCTATTATCCGCCGCTCACCCCGTACCAGCGGCTGCTGGCTTCCGATGCGGTCGATGAGTCGGTCAAGCTGCGCCTGCGCGAGCAATTTGCAGCGCTCGATCCGGTGGCGCTGCTAAACGCGATCCGCGAGGTACAGCAACAGTTGGTCGCCCTGTCGAATCACGAGACCAGCGCGGCTGCGGCCGCGGCACAACCGGAGTACTTCAATGCATTCGCGACCGCGTGGCATAACGATTACCGCGCGCCCAAGGGGGCGGAGAAAGACGGTCGCCAAGCACTGGTGGAGGACGCGCGCCGATCCATTCGCAGAAAGCTTGCCGCTGGTGGAAAGCTGGCTGGTGGCGGAGCCCAATATCACCGCCAAAGAACTAATGACGCGGCTAACCAGTCAGCTTCCAGATCTTTATCCCACCGGCGCCCAACTCCGAACCTTGCAGCGGCGCGTCAAGCGCTGGCGTGCGCAGTGGGCGCGACAGTTCGTGTTCGCCGCAAGCTCCGCCGGTCGAGCTGACCTCGAGTCCAGGTCAATCCGCGTGAACCAGGCGATCTCGATCATTGATGCCAAGTAAATTAAATCCGACAGAGAAGCCCAAAGAATGGTAGCTGCGGTAACCATCGCGACCGACAGTGCGCGGGCAATCGAAGATATCCTGCCCGCTCAACATCAATGCCTTTTCACGCGGAGGGGCGAGGAGGGGCAGGCCACCCGATACCGTGATCGATCGAGACAACGCGGAGCGATACGCCGCTGTTATTCCGGGCGCTCTGATGTTCGCGATACGCCATGGGCTTGAGGTGCGAGTGATTCCCACCGCCATGTGGTGTCCAGAAAATCCAACGCTGTCGGGAGTTCGCGCGGCGAGACTGGCGTGGCGGGTTTATGGACTTCGGGAGATGTCGGGCGTTCCCAGCACGGATGGCCACCAGCACGGCATTGGCCGGGGCTGTGAATCTCGTCTCGGCTTCATCGTTGCGATAGCGGCGGCGTCGCAAAGGCGGACGGGCTCGTTTGGTTATCGGCGTTGAGGGGCGCGGTATGGGGCGAGGCTCCTGCGCCTTCGGGAGCTTTGAAGGTGATATCGCGTTCGACATCCTCCAGCGTGCGCTTTAAGCCCGAGCTTACTTGACGCTCAAGACCCTCCGCAGTCCCGAGATCATCGCTGGGGCGATCAGGAATACACTCCGAACCGCGGTACTTAACCAGAGTCCCGGTGCCGTCTCCGAGGGGCGAAAGTTGGTAATGCTCGCCTAAAGGTATGGGCCGGTCGTTGAGCCACTGGACTGACACCGTGAGCTTCTGCGGGTCGAACAGGAATTGACGCTGATACACCACCCCTTGACCCCGAGGGGGCTCCGCATGGCTGAGAACGAAGTCGAATTCGAGAATCGTTGACCGATGGTCGGGAGATCCGATCACACGAAGCGGTCTCATTCCTCCCCATTGATCGATACGGGTGAAAGCGTCGAAGACCGCGCGGGGCGACTCCTCCATGCGAGCAGTCTCATCGAAGCGAAAGCAGGTTCGGCTTTCAATCTCCGCTTTGCTGCTGACAATCGTAACACCACTGCCGATCTGCGCCGCGAGCAGTGCCGACGGGCTGCACGCGAGAAACCCAAGGAAGACAAGAATCGTCATCCTTGCCAGACAACGCATGACGCCGATTTTGCGTTTGTGGCGCTTCATTGACCGGAAAGAATCTTGGATAAGTCCGTGGCCATGCTAATCCTCGCGCGAGGGACGATTGCTGGGCATTCAAGATCTGTGTGCGAATCCGTTTTCTTGGTGGTTGCCGCTGAGCGTTCCAATGTTACGCGGTCAACGAATTCGCTTCTGGCTGGTTGCCTGTTTCCCTATTGGCTCCACCTTGCCCGACCCGGTTTGCACCTTTAAGTGCGCCTGCAGGCGTTCGCTGGCCGCCACAAGGTCCGACTCGCTGACGATGTTGTAGCGGTCGAAGATGCTGCGCGTCTTGTGCCCGGAAAGCGCCATCGCGATGCGATCGGGGACTCCGGCGCGGACCATATTGCGCACGGCGGTGCGTCGCAGATCGTGAACCAGAATCTCGTTTCGGCCCGCCGCTTTACACGCGGCGCTCCAAGCCTTGCGAAAGTTACCGATCGGCTGACCGTCGTCATGGAACACAAACGGACAATCGGGGCGCCGCTTCGCGCGCGACCGTTCCACAACCTCAAGCAGCTCACCGGCCAGTGGTAATACCCGCCCGTCTTTGTTCTTGCTGTTCTCGGGCCGGAGCCGAACGATCCTTCCGTCGAGGTCAACGTCGCGCCATTGGAGCGCCCGCATCTCGCCGACGCGCCATCCGGAGAAATATAGAAACGTGATTGGGTCCTGAAGATGCGCCGGCAACGCGTCCCTGACGGCGAGGAAGCCCGGATGATCCACGAAACCCTGCCGGGCGTTGTTCTCGGCCAGCATCGCGACATAGGGCGCGTGACTCAGCTTGCGCGCCCTGACCGCCAGCGTGAACATCCGCTTGAGCGCCGCGAGTTCCCGATTGATCGAGGCGTTCGCGGCGCCCTCGCGCTGGCGAACGGCGATATAGGCCGCGATTCGGTCGGCCGTGATATCGACCGCCCTGGCCATCGCGAAGGAGCCGCCGAGATGCCGAATCAGCCCGCGCAGCGTCGCGATCGATCGCTTGCCGTTAATCTGGTAGTCGGTCAACAGCAGGTCGGCCATACCCTCGAACGCGACGCGCGCTTCGTTCGGGCCGATGAATGTGCCGGCGCTGGTTTCGCCGATTCGTTGCTTGAGCAGCTTGCGCGCCTGGCTCTCACTCCCGGAGCACGCGCTTTCGCGGTGCTCCTTGCCGCGATAACTGTACGCAATCCAGTAGACGGGACCACGCTTGAAAATTCGGCCCATCCCTCTCATTGGTTTGCGTCCCTGGCTTTCGGGAGTGCCCGCAGATGCACAGCTTCACCGGCGAACCGCCGGGTGAAGCCCGGCGCTCGCGATGGCCCAAGCGCGGCGGCCACTGAAGCCGCCGAGCAAGGGTCGCTTCAACACTATAGATATAGATCAATGTTTCGTTCGCCGCCGTGTCAACTGCCCGGGCGCCGATTTTTCAACCGCGACGTTTGCGGATGTACTCTTCGACTCCGAGTTCCGAGAAACGCAGCAGCCTGCCATGGCGCACGGTGAATCCGAGTTCCCGATGATGGCGGTACAGCCAATCCTTCTTGCTGCTGAGCTTCTCTGCCGCTTCCGCGATGTTCAGGAGCCGGTCGTGCCGCTGCTGCCCGGATGCTTCGGTCCCGGCGCGCGCGATCTCCAGATCGTGGCCGTTGAGTACATTGAGCGCGGCAATCGCCTGCGTCCTGAGTACGCGCGCCGTGTGCGCATCGAGCACCCTGACCTGGCAAGGGTCCGCCACCAGCTCCTCCAGCCTCGGGACACTGAAAAGTCCCGCCGCACCGAACCCTTGCGGTCCAAGGGGCGATCCACCATTGCCCGCTGGTTTCCGCATACTTCACCTCTCCGGTCGGTTTGGGTTGATCCACAGAAACGGCGATTCGCCCTCGAGCTGAGAACGATCGCCGAACCATCCAGGTTAATGAGCAAGCGAGTGAAATCCGATTGAGGATGGGGCGCGCCAAAATCGAGAGCGGAGCCGGAGAGCGAGTCCGGCGCAAGGCGGCGCCCTGCGAATTCTAAACTCATGGTTGCTGACTGCTCGTTATCCACAGGCATACAGTGCGGCAAATACTAGCCGCCCGCTGCGCCGTTGACCAGCTCAAGAAGGCATTTTTTACGTCTATTTGTTCTTACGCTATAAGGAACTTGAGCGCAGCAACTCGGGTAATTCCAAGCGACGATGGTTCCAGCCGTTCGGCGGGCAGGAAGGCATCGCTCGGCGCAGAGCCGAGCGATGCCGAAAATTGCGCGCCCGGCAGGGCGCGTGACTTGGAGGTGAAAGTCCAGGGTGTGTGGAGCTACGTTGAAAAGATCGTGCTGGTCCACAACGCCGCCACCGCGCTGCGGAGGCGCCAGCTACTTTCGCCGGCCGGAGATGATTGCGCGGATCAAAGGCGGCGCGGCGCGCCCTTGATCGCCGGTTTCTGGTCAGTTGCGGTTCTTGAATGGCGGCTTGCCAACGACCTCCCGGATATTGGCGGCGTCCGGAAAAGTGGCGGCGATCGCCTCGTTCATCTCCGCCACCAGCTGCTTGAACTCGGCCTGGCGTTGCGGGCCGCCGTCGTCGATCTTCCATGCCTCGGCCAGCGCCTTCAGGTACTCCTTGATCAGGCCGTGGTGGGTGCATGGCGTGTTGATCAGCAGCCCGCGCGCGATGTTCATCGCGCGCAGCACCAGCCGGCGTTCGTGATCGGTCATGATTTTGACTCCCTCAACTAAACAGCGGTAACAGGCTCCGGTCCGAACCCTGAGCTTTAGAACTTCCTGGGCGCTGTAGCTTGCCGATCCGCAAGGGGTTCGTCCGCGACCGAGTCGCGGTGGTTGCTTCGGGTCAGAGCGCGATCCCGAGGCTTTCCTTGAACGCCGCCCGCCCGCGGTCGGTCAGGCGCGCCGCCCGGCTCTGGCGCACGGGCGCGAGCCATTCCCTTGCAAATGATCGCTCGGCCAAAGCGCCGCCCAGCGCCCCTGCCAGATGATAGCGGTAGCGCGTTCAGATGAAAATGTTTACCTGCTCGAAGGCGGCTACTGTAACAAGGCGGGCGATCTCATCCATTTTCCCGGCGATTACGTGCTCAATCCGCAAGCGCATCCGCACGGGTTCTTCGCAGCGGTGGAGACGAAGGTTCTGGTGATCTGCCGCAGCGAACCGGACGAAATCCGCGAGTTTGGCCTCGTTGATCCGATCCGGCCGGAGAAGGCGCGCAGCGAGCAGTAATCTCGCGCGCGCCTTTCCGCCCCCGCCGCGCTATCGCACGGCGGGCCCTGCGCGCAGAGCTTGCACATAATAACGGGGGCGGCCGGATTGACGGCCGCCCCCGTCCCGCGTGCTTGCGTGCGGTTCAATCTTGAGCCTTTCCGTTCAGCACGTAATCGCATGCGCGCTGCGCTTGGGCGGCGGCGTGGACGAGGAACTTGCGGTCATCGCGGAGTTTCTGGCGGAGCCATCCCGCGATGTAGGCGGCGGAATTATCGATCGTGCGGTTCGCGATGCCGGTCACTCCGCACAGATAGGCCGCCGCCATTTCCGCGATGCACTCTTCGAGGCTGTAGGTCGCCGAGCCGAACGGCGCGGCTTCTTTGATCGAGTCGCGGTTGAGCCGCTTCGGGTGGCCGGTCGCGTGGCCGCCGCACTCGTGCCATAGGGTTGCCCAATACTCCTCGGCGCTCTCGAATAAACTCTGCGGCGGCATCGTTACCCGGTCGGTCGTCGGCGAATAGAAAGCCTTGTCGCCGGCGTGGACGATCTCGGGCGGGTTTGGCATGCCGGCAAGAAGCTTCTCGCAAGCCTCGATCGGCTCAAGCTGCCTTTGCTCGGGAAGCGCGAGCCTTTCGGTGACTTCGCCGGGAAGCTCGCACTGCTCCGAGTTGAAAACTGAATAGTAGCGCAAAACAAACCGCCGGCTGCCTTGCTCTTCCCTGGGTTCGTGCTGCGGCTCCTGCTCGTCGCCGTTGGACTTGACTTCGACGCCATCGACGTAAATCCGCCAGAAGACCACGGGGGTTGCCTTCTCACCTTTACGCACCTGGCCGCCAAGCTCATTGATCTGCCGGATGGTCGCCCAGTACGGCGAAACGCAACCCTGTGCGGCCAGCAGCCACACGTTGATCCCTCTATATGACTTCTTCGATACGAGGTTGCGCGGCGCTCCGATGCTGCGCCATGGTTTGTGCCACGCAATCGTGCCCTGTTCGAGCTTCTCGATAATCCGCTCCGTGATTATGCTGTAAACGTCCATGTCCGTAATCTCCGATTGTGAATTGGTGGATTGCGGGAGAACCGCTTGCGCGGCTCTCCCTGGGTGGGTTGGCTAGAAGGGGATGTCGTCGGATGCTTCCGCCTTGGGTGCGTTGCCGCTTGCCCGGTTCCCGAGCAGGCGGAGTTGCCGCGCCACGATTTCGGTCCGGTAGCGCTTGCCCGATCCGTCCTTGGCTTCGTACTGGCGGGTAGTAAGCCGGCCTTCGACGTAAACCTGACGGCCTTTGCTGAGGAACCGCTCGCAGGTATCGGCCAGCGCTCCGAACGCGACGATCCGATGCCACTCGGTGCGCGCCTGCTTGGCTCCGTCGCGGTCGGTAAACCGCTCCGTCGTCGCCAGCGAGAAATTCGCGACATTTTGCCCGGACGGCAGCGCCCGAACCGTGGGGTTGGCTCCCAGATTGCCGATCACGATCACCTTGTTAACTGACATGACAAAAACCTCCTTGTGGTTTTTCGCGTTGCTCAATAGCCGTCTTCGTCGACCCGGTGCGCGTCGAAGTCGCGGGCGGCTTCCTTGCCGTGTCCGCAGCGGGAGCCGTAAAGGCTTCGATCTTCGGGATAGTGGAAGGCGCGTTGGCCGGGAGTTATCGGGACTTCACAATCAGGTTTGGCGCATCTCGCCGGATACCTGGTGGTGATCCACTTGGGATCGGATTTGAACCTGTGTCGCATGTTTGGTTTCTCCTTTCGCCCGCTTCCGCCTATGCGGCAGGGCGTGCTGCGCTTGGCTTTCATCCCCGCGCAATTTTTTTCGCGGCGACCTCTCACCCAAAACTGGAGGTCGCAGCGCAGATTCTTAAGCTGCGCGAGCGGAGCGGGCGGCAGGACGTGACAGAGCGAAGCGGCCCCGCAGGGGCTGGCACGGCGTGCTAGCGCAGCGCGCGCCACCACTTGGAGCGGCGGCGCAGCGGAGACGCGGGCCGGGTCAGGGGCGGTTACGGGAGGGGCGCGAGCGGCGCAGCTTGCGCAGCCCGAGCGGGCGTCTCACAGCGCAGCCGCCGTTGTACGGCTTAAGACTGGCCCCGAATCGAACTGGTTGACCGGTACGGAGTTCTCCGGATAGGTAAGCGGCCGCGGGTTTTGTTCAACTTCCGGTGCCCGAGGAAAGGTACCGTGATCGCGTTTTCTCGCCGGAAGAGTGGCGCGCGCTCGGCGAGTTGATGACCAACGCTCTGGCCCTGCCGGAACCGCAATTTGCCCTGAAAGATTCGGAGCTGGCCTACGGTGAGATTTGATTCGCAGGCGGCAGGAGGGAAGCCGAACGGGATGTCTGGATCGGGTTTCCGCCTGCTATGCGTGAGTATGCTTGCGGCTCTTGGGCTTGGGGTCCGGTTCGACCTCGGCAATGCCGGACAGGACGACCGGCGGTCGGTCAGGGAATTCAGCTACCAGGGACAAGCTTCCGCCCATGGCTACAACGGTCTTGCGCAGAGTGGAAATCATCAGGTCGGCGCGTTTTTCGAGCTTGGAAACGCCGTCCTGCCCGATGCCGAGTTCCTTGGCCACGCGGACCTGCGTGAGCTTGCGGGCGTGGCGGAGCTCCTGCAAGGTCATTTCCTCGGCAATGAGCTGGGCCGCGCGGGCCGCCACCTTCTTGCGCCGGGCCGGGCCTAGTTGCTTCCTTATCCGTTCGAGGTTGGTCATGGTCGTTACTTCCTTTTCTTTTCCTTCGGCCTTCTGATCCTGGCCAGATGAGCGTCAAAACGCGCATCGGCCTGATCGATCAATCGGCGGTAAAACCGCCTTTCGCTGCCGCCCGACTTATCTCCGGCGACCAAAAGAATGGCCTTGCGGTTCGGGTCGAAAGCAAAGGCCACCCGCCAGGCGCCGTCAGCGGCGGCGAATCTTAATTCCTTCATGTTTGCGTGACGTGAATCGTTGAGAGTATCCGCGCGGGGCCGCCCTAGGGAAGCTCTGCGCAAGTAGGTGAATGTGAGTTTGGCAGGTATGGAGTCATCGGAGCGTTGAATATCAGTGAGCGAGTGATTGTTTAGGCGGCCTGTTGGATGCCCGGCGGTGGCCGACGGGGCCGCTGGCTGCGGTCATTGCGCTCACAGCGCGCACCGCGCGCCGAGGGAAAGCAGTTGGTATCGGACTTGGTAGAGATTAGCCAGTGCGAACATGGTCTGCGCGCGGGCCAGGTTCTTGGCCAAGCCCCGGTACTTCGTTTTAACGAAGCCCCACAGATGTTTGACCACGCGGAACGCATGCTCGCCGCGCGCGCGGGTCCGCGAGCGGACCCGGTTGATCATCCGCCAGCGCTGGCTCGACGGGGCGCTCGGGTGAGGACGCCGATTGATCCGGTAGCGCACCCCGCGCGCTTCATAGGCCTGCCGGTCAGCCTCTTTCCAGTACGCCTGATCGCCGAAGACCTCGCGCTCCTGCCCGTGCAGCAGCGCGGGCATCTGGGTAATGTCAGCCGCCGCCGCGTTGGTCGCGGTCACCGTATGCACGATGCCGCGCTGGTCCGCCCCGACGTGCAGCTTCATCCCGAAATGCCAGTTCCCGCCCTTGCGGGTCTGCTTCATCTCAGGG
>Ga0307374_10002036_pt1 | contig 36662 bp, 32 predicted proteins | sample OX3MG_FD_202532 | JGI IMG/M metagenome (GOLD analysis project Ga0307374, IMG submission 202532) | Soil microbial communities from Risofladan, Vaasa, Finland - OX-3 | ecosystem: Environmental > Terrestrial > Soil > Coastal area > Acid sulfate soil | place: Finland: Risofladan, Vaasa | collected... | reverse complement strand
TTCGGCGAGTTCCTCTTCTTCGACTGGCGGAAGGATCCCGAGTTCGAGCTGAACCATCAGCGTGGAAAGATCCTCATCGCGGGCCGGAACTTCGGCTGCGGCTCGTCGCGCGAGCATGCGCCGTGGGCGCTCGAGGACTACGGGTTCGAGGCGATCGTCGCGCCGTCGTACGGCGACATCTTCCGGCAGAACTCGCTCAAGATCGGCCTGCTGCCGGTCGAGCTCCCCGCCGAGCAGGTGCGCGACCTGATGGATCGCGCGCGCGCCGGCGAGGAGCTGACCGTCGACCTCGAGGCGCGCACGGCAGGCGGCCATCCGTTCGAGCTGGACGATTTCTCGCGCGAGTCCCTGCTCGAGGGGCTGGACGAGATCGGCCTGACACTCCGCGAGGAAGCGGCGATCGCGGCATACGAGCAGTCCCACGCCTGAGCGGTTGTCCCCTTTTCCGTCCCATTCCGGCGCCCGGGGGCATAGCGTTCCACATGTGCTCGAGTCGACGGCCCTCCTGACCGGCCTCCTCCTTCCCCGCTAGGGGAAGCCTGCCTGCGCACATACCCGTCTACCGCTCTGCAGGACACCTGCGTCTTCAGGAGACCACCGTGCCGATGCCATTTCACAAATACGCGCCCTATGCGACCGTCGACCTTCCCGACCGGACCTGGCCGGACGTCGTCCTGACGTCCGCACCGATCTGGTGCTCAACCGACCTGCGCGACGGCAACCAGGCGCTCGTCAACCCCATGGACACGCACCGCAAGCGCCGGTTCTTCGCGCTGCTGCTCGAGCTCGGCTTCACAGAGATCGAGGTGGGCTTTCCCGCCGCTTCGAAGGCCGACTTCGACTTCGTGCGCATGCTCGTCGAGGAGGAGCTCATCCCCGACGGCGTCACGATCGCCGTGCTCACGCAAGCGCGGCCGGAGCTGATCGAGCGGACGTTCGAGTCAATCGCGGGCGCTCGCCGGGCGATTGTGCACCTGTACAACTCGACATCGGTCGCGCAGCGTCGCGTCGTCTTCCGGCTCGACAAGGCGGGGATCACCGAGCTGGCGGTGCGCGGCGCGGAGATGTGCCGCAGTCTCGCAGACGACGCCGTCCGCTTCGAGTACTCGCCGGAGAGCTTCCACCACACCGAGCTCGACTTCGCGCTCGAGATCTGCGAGGCCGTCGCGGACGCATGGGGGCCGAGCCGCGAGGCGCCGATGATCGTCAACCTGCCGACGACCGTCGAGCACTTCCCCCCAAATGTGTATGCCGACCGCATCGAGTGGTTCACCCGCAACTTCACGCGCCGCGACGCCGCCATCATCTCCGTCCACCCGCATAACGACCGCGGCACGGCGGTCGCGACCGCGGAGCTCGGGCTGATGGCCGGGGCGCAGCGCGTCGAGGGCACGCTGTTCGGCAACGGCGAGCGCACAGGAAACGTCGACCTCGTCACGCTCGCGCTCAACCTGCTGACGCAGGGCGTCGACCCGGGCCTCGACCTCTCCCAGCTCGACGAAGCGAGGCGCATTGTCGAGGAGTGCAACGAACTGCCTGTTCACCCTCGCCACCCGTGGTCGGGAGAGCTCGTCTACACGGCGTTCTCCGGCTCGCATCAGGACGCGATCAAGAAGGGCATGCACGCGCAGCAGCAGCAGGCCGACGACGCCGTCTGGGATGTCCCGTACCTGCCGATCGACCCGCGCGACGTCGGCCGCACGTACGAGGCGATCATCCGCGTCAACTCGCAGTCGGGAAAGGGTGGCGTCGCCTACTTGCTCGAAGACCGGTACGGGCTCGACCTCCCGCGCGGGCTGCAGGTCGAGCTGGCGCAGAAGGTGCAGGCCGTCACCGATGCGGAGGGAGGCGAGCTTTCGGCGGACGAGATCTACCACCTCTTCCGGTCGGCGTACCTCGAGGTGAACGCGCCGTACGAGCTCGCGGGCTATCTGCACGAGGCGAGTGAGCTCGGCGACCGGCTCACCGCGCGGCTCCTCGACGGCGACGAGCCGCTGGAGCTCGCCGGCGAGGGGAACGGGCCGATCGCCGCGCTCGTGCACGCGCTCGCGCAAGGGACGGGACACGCGGTGCACGTCCTCGACTACCACGAGCACGCCACGAGCGTCGGCGAGGATGCGATGGCGGCGGCCTACGTCGAAGCGGACGTCGACGGCGACCCCGTCTGGGGCGTCGCCGTCCACGCGAGCATCGTCACCGCGTCATTGCGCGCGATCGTGAACGCGCTCAACCGCGCGGTTCTCGTCCGCGCCGAGCAGGAGGCCGCGGCCCGCGCGTTCGACACGGCCTGAACTTAGCCGCCACTCTTCTGCACCTCACGCTTCATGAGGTCGAGCAGCTCGTGGTACAGCTCGGCGAGCCCCTCCGCCGACAGCGGCCCGCGGTTGCCCCGTTGGAGGTGCTGCAGCATCCACTCCTCCCGCGCGAGATCGACGAAGCCGATGCCGTGCTCTTCCTTGTACCGCTTCAACTTCGCCACGAGGCGCAGGCGCTTGTTCACGAGCTCGACGAGCGCGCCGTCGACGTCGGAGATCTCGCGCCGGAGGTCGCGCACGAACGGATCGGTCGAGGCCGAGACGTCGGCGCTCATGACGTCACCTGCGCGGCGTCGTACACGCCGACGATGCGGTGCGACCGCGTGAGGCTCGCGAGCTCGTCCAATGCACCCCGCACCTTCGCGTCGAGAGGGTGTCCCGCGACGACGGCGTCGAAGCGGTAGCTCCACGGGCTCGCCGGAAGGGGGCGCGACACGAGCCGGACGAGATCCAGCCCCGCAACCGCGAACGGCGTGATGGCCGCGTGCAGCGCACCGGGGCGATGGTCGGTGACGAACGTGAACGCCGTCCGCGCCTCGTCCCGTTGCGCGCCGAGCCAGGTGAACGGCGCGACGGAGACGAAGCGCGTGAACGCAGGCCCGTCGCCGACGTCGTCGCGCAGCGTCACGAGACCGTAGAGCCCCGCGGCTTCCGGTCCGGCGATCGCCGCAGTGGCGCGGTCGCCCGACTCGGCCGTCTCGCGAGCCGCGTCGGCCGTGGTCGACGCCGAGATGACCGCGGCGTTCGGCAACAGCTCCAACAGCTTCCGGCACTGGTCGAGCGCTGATGGATGCGAGCGGACGATGCGAATCTCGTCGAGCGCGACGTCCTCCGGCGCAACGAGGCAATGGCGGATCGGAAGCACGGCCTCGGCGACGATCGAAAGCGCGCGCTCGTGCAAGAGGTCGTGGGTCTCGGGCACGCTCCCCGCGAGCGAGCTCTCTATCGGGAGCACGCCCTGTTCGACGTCCGCCCGCACGACCGCGTCGGCGACCGCGCGGAATCCGCTCAGCGGATGGAGCTCCGCCGCAGGGTGCAGCGCGAGCGCGGCCGCGCCGGAGTGCGATCCCTCCGGGCCTGGGTACGCGACGACAGCGCTCACCGGAGCCGTAGCGGAACGTGCAATCCGCATCGCTGGCAGATGGTGACCGCAGCGCCCTTCCGCGCCGCGCGCTGCACGGGGATCGGGTCGGCGCACCCGCACGTCTCGCTCGTGGCGGCTGCGGTCTCGAGAATCCTGGCTGTCATCTGGGTCATCGAAGTGTCTCCTCGCGAACGAGTAGAAGAGTCCCGCGGAGGTGATGGACTAGCCGGCGGCGGCGGGGAAGCGAAAGCGCCGGCTAGCGAATAAAGGCGTAGGCCGAAAAGCCGTTGAAGAACGGAATGCGCGAAACGGCTCCGGACGCGTACGCCATCTCTTTCACCGTACGCACCGATCAGGCCGCCGTCAACGCCAATTGTTCCCTTACTGCGGCGCCGAACTCTGCCGTCCCGGCAGTGCCGCCCAGATCCTGGGTCGGCGACGTCGCCAGTGCGTGCTCGACGGCGCGGACGAGCGCCTGCGCCTCGATGGTCCGCCCGAGGCCGTGCTCGAGCAGGAGCGCGGTCGACCGCAGCATCGCGGTCGGGTTGGCGATCCCGCGCCCGGCGATGTCGGGCGCCGACCCGTGGACGGGCTCGAAGATCCCGGGGCCGGAGTCGGAGAGGCTCGCGGATGGCGCCAGCCCGAGGCCGCCGGTGACGGCTGCCGCGAGGTCGCTGAGGATGTCGCCGAACATGTTCTCGGTCACGATCACGTCGAACTGCTGCGGCGTGGTCGCGAGCTGCATGGCGGCGTTGTCGACGAGCATGTGCTCGACGCTCACGTCGGGAAACTCGGGTGCGATCTCGTTGACGACGCGCCGCCACATCCGCGACGTCTCGAGGACATTCGCCTTGTCGATGGACGTCAGCGCTCCGCGGCGCGTCTGCGCGAGCGCGAACGCCCGCCGCGCGACGCGCTCCACCTGGCTCGGGTGGTACTCGCACGTATCGAAGACGGTGCCATCGTCGCGCACGCCGCTCACGCCGAAATAGAGCCCGCCGACGAGCTCGCGCACGACGAGCAAATCCACGTCTCCCCACACGGACGGCCGCAGGTTCGCGTACGCGTCGAGCGCGGCACGGAGGCGCAGCAATCCCTGCTCGGGCCGAACGTCTGCTGCGTCGAATTCCGGGTCGCCGACCGGGCCTTTCAGGACCGCTGTCGCCTCGCGGCAGGCCGAGAGCGTCTCCCCGGGCAGGGGATCTCCGGCCGCGCGAATCGCGGCAGCACCGATCAGCCGCTCCGCGATCTCGACGTCGGGGGCGACGAGCTCGAGAACGAGGCGCGCTTCATGCGCGACCTCCGGCCCGACTCCGTCGCCGGGCAGGAGCACAACGGTAGGGCTAGGCATCCTGGAAGGCGCTCTCCCCAATGGCTCTCGGTTGACGGCCGCGCGGCCGGGGCGTGAAGCCGGCGGCGTGGATCGCGGCGTTCCAGCTCCCGAACACGCGGCTCACGGTCTGCCGCGACGGGTGGTTCTCTCCTGCCTGATCCCATTCGTGCGTGAACGGCGGCCGGCTGTGCTTCCGGTACCAGAGCGTGATCGCGTACACGATCGTGTCTGGCGTCCAGCGGAAGCCGGTCCGCGGACCGGTTCTCATTCCACACCTCCCTTAGACATGAACACCGAGTCGCTCCAGGATGAGGTCGGCGTCCGGTTCGACGAGCACGGGCTCGAAGGTGTCGGCGACGAGCGCCGGCGTCTTCAGGCCGTCACCCGTGACGAGCAGCACGACGCGATCGTTCTCGCCGAGCTCGCCACGACGGACGGCTTCTCGCAGTGCACCCAGCGCGGTTGCGGGTGCGGTCTCGCCGAAGACTCCTGTGGTCTCGGCGAGAAGCTTGATGTTCTCCGGGATCTCCTCCTCGGGGACGGCGTGGATCGTGCCGCCCGAGGCGATCGCGGTTGCGACGGCGAGGTCGCCGTCGGCCGGCGAGCCGATCGCGATCGAGCGCGCGATCGTGTTCGGCCGCACCGGCTTCACCTTGGCGCCGTCGGCGAACGCACGCGCGACGGGCGCGCAGCCTTCCGCCTGTCCCCCGAAGATGCGCGGCCGTGCGCCCTCGACGAGCCCGAGCTGGAGCAGCTCGCCGAAGCCCTGGTGCACCTTCGAGTACATCGCGCCGGACGCGATCGGAGCGACGACGGCGTCGGGAAGCTCCCACCCGAGCTGCTCCGCGATCTCGAACGCGAGCGTCTTCGAGCCCTCCGCGTAGTACGCGCGCAGCTCGACGTTCACGAACGCCCAGTCGAGCTCGAAGGACAGCTCGACGCTCAGCCGGCTGCAGTCGTCGTACGTGCCGTTGACCGCGAAGATCGTCCCGCCGTAGACGGCGGTGGCGATGAGCTTCTCCGGCTCGAGGTCGGCAGGGACGAGGACGGCGGATTCGATCCCCTCCGCCGCCGCGCGCGCGGCGACTGCGTTGGCGAGGTTGCCCGTCGAGGAGCACGCGAGCGTCGTGTAGCCGAGCTCGAGCGCCTTCGCGCACGCGACCGCGACGACTCTGTCCTTGAACGAGTGCGTCGGGTTGGCGGTATCGAGCTTCAGCAGCAGCTCACCGACGCCGACCGCCGATGCGAGCCGCGGGGCGGAGACGAGCGGCGTGTTGCCCGGAGCGAGACGCGCTTCGGCGGGCGGCGCGACCGGCAGCAGCGGCGCATACCGCCAGATGTTCGGCGGCCCGGCCTCGATCTCGGCGCGGGTCACGGTCCGATCCTTGGCGTAGATCGGCTCGAGCGGGCCGAAGCACCGTGAGCAGACCCCGACAGGGTCAAGCGGAAACTCGGTCTGGCAGATGCGACAACGAAGTGCGGTGGCGGGCATTACTGGGACTCCTTCCGTCCGGGGCTCGGCATCCGACCGGGTTTGGCACCACGCTCCGTTGGAGCAGGTTGCCGAGGCGTCACAGGGCCGGTTCCCTCAGCCTCTCTCGATGCGGAGCCGGACAGCGTCGTCCGCCTCCTCGTTGATGGGACTATACAAAATAAAGTCACGTGAGGACGGCTCCTTCGGAAGCCGATGCGACGTACTTCGCATACCGCGCGAGCACGCCCTTCGTGTAGCGCGGCTCCGGGGGCGTGATGTCCGCCAGCCGGGCCGCGATCTCGTCCTCGGACAGCTCGACCGACAGCCGCCGCGAGGCGACGTCGAGCTCGACCGTGTCGCCGTCACGCAGCGCCGCAATCGGGCCGCCGCGCGCGGCCTCGGGCGCGACGTGCCCGACCATCAGGCCGTGTGTTGCGCCCGAGAAGCGGCCGTCGGTGACGAGCGCGATCTCCTCGCCGAGCCCCTCACCGACGAGCGCGGCGGTCACGTGCAGCATCTCGCGCATGCCAGGCCCGCCCGCCGGGCCTTCGTACCGGATCACGACGACGTCCCCGGCGACGATCGTCTTCGCCTTGACGGCGGCGAAGCAGTCCTCCTCGGAGTCGAACACGCGCGCCGGCCCGCGATGGTGCAGACGCTCATGGCCGGCGAGCTTCACGACGCAGCCTTCCGGCGCGAGGTTGCCGCGCAGGATGGCGAGGCCGCCGGTCGCCTTCAGCGGCCGCTCGATCGGGACGACGACCTCCTGCCCAGGCGTCTCGACCACCGCGGTCGCGACTCCCGAGAGCGTGCGGCCGTCGACGTTCGGCGCGTCACCGTGGACGAGCCCGGCCTTCAGCAGCTCGCGCGCAACGAGTGCAACGCCGCCGGCGGCGTGCAGGTCGGTGGCGACGAAGCGGCCGCCGGGCTTGATGTCCGCGACGACCGGCGTGCGCTCGGCGATACGGTCGAAGTCCTCGAGCTCGAGCGGGATGTCGAGCTCGCGCGCGATCGCGAGCAGGTGCAGAACGCCGTTCGTCGAGCCACCCGTTGCCGCGATCGCGGCGACGGCGTTCTCGATCGCATCCCGCGTGATGAACTGCGACGGGCGCGCGTCGTCCCGCACGAGCCGCATGACGATGCGACCTGCCTCGTATGCCGCGTCCGTCTTTGCGGGATCGGTCGCGGGCACGTCGTTGAGGCCGGCCGGGCTGATGCCGAGGAACTCGAGAACGGTCGCCATCGTGTTGGCAGTGAACTGGCCGCCGCACGCGCCCGCGCCCGGGCATGCGACGCCCTCGAGCTCATGCACGTCCGCGTTGGACATCGTTCCGGCGGCGGCGGCGCCGACCGCCTCGAACACGTCCTGGATGGTGACGTCGCGGCCACGGAAGCGACCCGGCGCGATGGAGCCGTTGTAGAGGACGAGCCCGGGGACGTCGAGGCGCGCGAGCGCCATCACCGCGGCGGGAATCGTCTTGTCGCAGCCGACGAGGCAGACGAGGCCGTCGAGCAGGTGGCCGCGGACGACGAGCTCGATCGAGTCCGCGATCACCTCGCGTGACACGAGCGACGCCTTCATGCCCTCGGTGCCCATGGACACGCCGTCGCTGACCGCGATCGTGTTGAACTCCATCGGCGTCCCGCCGGCTTCGATGATGCCGCGCCGCACGTGCCGCGCGAGCTCGCGCTGGTTCCAGTTACACGGCATCGTCTCGATCCATGTCGTCGCGATGCCGACGAGCGGGCGCGCAAGCGCCTCGTCGTCGAAGCCGATGCTTTTGAGCATCGCGCGCGCAGGCGCACGGTCGACGCCATCCGTGATCGCGGCGCTGCGCCGCTTCGCGGGATCGGAGGGACGTGCGTACGGATCGTGCTCGCTCAAAGAGGCCCCGCTCCAGTAGAAGTGACGGTCAGCGCGCGAACCTCGTGGTCGGGAAAACGCGCGGCGAGCTCACGCTCGACATCTGCCGCCCGGGCGCGCTCGGCCCAGACGAGCACGGTGGGTCCCGAGCCCGAAAGAGCAGCGCCGAGCGCGCCGTCCGGCAGGTCGGCGCGGATCGCCGCCAGGTGCGGCGCATCATCGGCGCGGTAGGGCTCGTGCAAGCGGTCCGCGGCGCTCGCGGCGAACAGCGCGGGGCTGCCCGCCGCGAGCGCGGCGCCGAGGAGCGCGGCGCGGCCCGCGCTGAATACCGCGTCCTCATGCGGGACCGCCTGCGGCAGCAGCCCACGCGCATTCGCCGTAAGGACGCGGGTCTCGGGAATCACTGCGACCACGGCCGCCGGGAGATCGTCGGCGACGCGGGCGATGTGCCCCTCCCACGTGAGACACACGCCGCCGGCAAGCGCGGCGGCGAGGTTGTCGGGGTGCCCCTCGAGGTCGAGACCGGCCTCGAGCAGCTCGTCGGCGGTCGGGTCGACGCCGGCCGCAAGCGCGCCGGCGACGAGACCGAGTGCGACGGCGGAGGCGCTCGAGCCGAGCCCGCGCTCACGCGGGATCCGCTCGACGAACGTGAACGACCGGCCCTGTGGGGACGCGAAGCGCGCGAACGCCTGCACGACGAGGTTGCCCTCGTCCACATGGCCGTTGCCCTCGACGACCTCGACCTCGTTCCAGAGATCGAACGCGACGCTCGCGACGTCGAAGCCCGGGCCGAGGTTCGCCGTCGTTGCAGGAGCGCGAACTCTCACGCCGCCAGCCTCTCGGTCGCGTCCGGATCCTTGAGCCCGTGCCCGGTGAGGACGCAGACGATGGATTGGCCGGCTGCCGTGCCGCTCGCGGCGACGGCGGCGATGCCCGCAGCCGAGGCCGGCTCGCAGAACACGCCCTCTTCGCGCGCGACGAGACGCCACGCTTCTTCGATCTGCTCCTCCGTCAGCGTCACGAGCGTTCCGTCCGATCGCTTCAGCACGCCGCCGACCTCGAGCCGGTGCACGGGCTCGACGATGCGGATCGCGGACGCGAACGTGTCCTGGCGGCGCTCGGCCTCGCCGAGCACGAAGCGCGGCAGACGCTCGCCGAAGCCGACCGCGTAGGCGACGGTGTTGCCGCCACCGCCGTACGGGAGCGCGAGCACGTCGGGAACGCGGCCGAGCTGCTGGACGACCTCGCGTGCGGCGGAGGCCTGCCCCTCGATGCGGTCGGGGTTGATCGAGTTGACGTTGACGAAGCCTTCCTCGTCCGCGAGCCGGCGGGCCTCGCGATGCGCGTCCTCGAACGTTCCGTCGATCTCGCGAACATCGGCGCCCACGGCGCGCGCCTGCGCGACCTTGCCGCGCGAGACGGCGCCGCGCGGCGTGAAGACGACCGCGCGGAGTCCTGCGCGCGCCGCATACGCGGCGGCGGAGGCAGCCGTGTTCCCGGTGGAAGCGCAGACGACGCCGGTCGCGCCGCGCTCGACCGCGCGCGTGACGGCGACCGCCATGCCGCGGTCCTTGAACGAGCCGGTCGGGTTCGCGCCCTCCCACTTGAGCCACAGCTCGACGTCGAAGCGCTCCGACAGCCGCGGCGCTCGGAGGAGCGGCGTGTTTCCCTCGCCGAGGGTAATCACAGCCCGCGCTCCGCGATCACCGGGAGGACAAAAGGGGGTCGGAGCACCTCCGGAAACGCCGCGATCTCGCGCAGCGCCGCCGACACCTCGCCGAAGGCCGCGCGGTGGAGGACGAGCTCGATCGCCGCGGCGCCGTCCTCGAGCCGCTGCACCAGCTGCGCGATCGAGACGTCGTGCGCGGCGAGCCGGCTGGCCGCGTGTGCAAGGACGCCCGGCCGGTCGGAGACCTCGAGATGGACGTAGAACGGTGAGCGCCACTCGCTCGACGGCAGTCGCGGAAGCTCGCGCCAGCAGGCGTCGTTCTGCAGGAAGCCGGTGCCGGCCGTGCCGACGACGCTGACGAGGTCGGCGACGACGGCGGAAGCGGTCTCGACACCGCCTGCGCCCGGCCCTTCGAGCGTGATCTCCCGGATGGCGTCGCCCTGGAGCATGACGGCGTTGAAGGCGCCGTCGACCGCGGCCAGCGGGTGCGAGCGCTCGACGAGCGCCGGCTGGACGCGGACGTCGACGGCACCGTCGAGGAGCGTCGCGATTCCGACGAGCTTGATGACCATGCCGAGCTGCGCAGCTGCGTTCACGTGCACCGGCTCGAGCTCCTCGATGCCGCGGCACTCGACGTCCTCGAAGCGCACGCGCGAGCCGAACGCGACGGTGGCGAGGATCGCCATCTTTGCGGCCGCATCTGCGCCGCTGACGTCGTCGGTCGGATCCGCCTCGGCGTAGCCGAGCGCCTGCGCCTCGGCGAGCGCGTCGGCATAGGAGCCTCCGCGCTCCATGCTCGAGAGCATGAAGTTCGTCGTCCCGTTCACGATCCCGAGGACGCGGTGCACGTTCGAGACGACGAGCGACTCGCGCAGCACCTTCACGACCGGGATCGCCGCGCACACCGATGCTTCGAACCGCAGCTGGACGCCCGCGGCCGACGCGGCCGCGAACAGCTCCGCGCCGTCCCGCGCGATCAGCTGCTTGTTCGCGGAGACGACCGGCTTGCCGGCGCCGAGCAGCGCACGCACGTAATCGCCGGCGGGGGAGAGACCGCCCATGACCTCGGCGACGACCTGGATGTCCGGGTCGTCGCGGAACGCCTCGAAGTCCGTGGTGAGCACGCCGTCGCCCGCCGGGAACGGGCGCTCCTTCGCGGGATCGCGGACGAGCGCACGCACGACCCGCAGCCTGTGGCCCGTCGCGCGCTCGATCTCGTCGACGCTCTCGACGAGCATCCGATTGACGGAAGAGCCGACCGTCCCGTAGCCGAGAAGGCCGATGCCGACGTCAACGGACGCCAAGTAAGCCCTCCACGCCGGCTAGAGCGCGAAGCTCCTTTCCGACCCGCTCGATCTCCGCAGCGCGCTCTTCGCCGGCCTTCCGCAGCTCTGCGAACTTCGGACGCCCGGCCTCGTCGTCGGCGAACAGCTCCTCTGCGAACGCGCCGGTCTGAATCTCGCCGAGGATGTCGCGCAGCCGCTGCTTGACCGCGTCGTCGACGACCCGCGGGCCGCGGGACAGGTCGCCGTACTCGGCGACGTCGGAGACGGAGTAGCGCATGTACTCGTAGCCGCCCTGGTAGAGCAGGTCGACGATGAGCTTCAGCTCGTTGAGGCACTCGTAGTACGCGATCTCGGGCTGGTAGCCCGCCTCGACGAGGACGTCGAACCCGGCCTGCACGAGCGCGGGGACGCCGCCGCACAGCACGGCCTGCTCGCCGAAGAGGTCGCTCTCCGTCTCCTCGGCGAACGTCGTCGCCAGCAGGCCGACACGTGCGCAGCCGATGCCGACGCCGTATGCGAGCGCGAGGGCGAGCGCGTTGCCGCTCGCGTCGCGATGGACGGCGACGAGGCCCGGCGTGCCGGCGCCCGAGACGTACAGCTCGCGGACGCGATGGCCCGGCGCTTTCGGCGCGACCATGATCACGTCGTGGCCTTCGGGCGGCGCGATGCGCTCGAAGTGGATGTTCAGCCCGTGGGCGAAGAGCACCGCAGCGCCCGGCTCGAGATTCGGCGCGATGTGCTCGTCCCAGACCTGCTTCTGCACGTGGTCGGGACACAGGAGCGCGACGACTTGCGCGCCGCGCACGGCCTCGGCGATGGAGCGAACCTCGAGCCCCGCATCCTCGGCTTTCTCGGCGGACGGGCTCCCCTCGCGCAGGCCGACCTGCACTTCGACGCCGGAGTCGCGCAGGTTCAGCGCGTGCGCGTGGCCCTGGCTGCCGTAGCCGATGACGGCCACCTTCCCGGACAGCAGGTCGAGGTCGCCTTCGCGATAGATGGTGGCCATTGGTGGTACTCCTTTCAGGCCAGCACGTGCTGGCGAGGACGATTGCGATGGGGACGGTGGGCGCGGCCGAGGCCGATGCGCCCGGTGCGGACGAGCTCCTGGAGGCCGTGCGGGCGGACGAGCTCCTCGAAGGAGTCCACGTCCTCCGGCGGCCCGATGAGCTCGAAGATAATCGAGTCGGGGCCGAGGTCGACGACGCGTGCGCCGAAGACCTCGCCGAGCGCCATCAGCTCCGCGCGCTTCGCGGGCGGGGCCGAGACCTTCATGAGGACGAGCTCGCGCTCGATCGACTCGCCGGGGACGAGCTCCGCGACACGCAGCACGTTCACGAGCTTGTGCATCTGCTTCTCGATCTGCTCGAGCGGGCTCGACGCGCAGTCGACGCGAATGGTGATGCACGAAACGTCGTGCCGTTCGGTCGGCCCGACCGCGAGACTGTCGATGTTGAAGCCACGGCGGGCGAACATGCTCGTGATGCGCATGAGCACGCCCGGCTTGTTCTCGACGAGGACGGAGAGTGTGTGCTTCATGCGCCCACCTTTGTGACGACTTCTTCGAATTCGACGAGGTCGAGCGCCGCGGCGCCCGCCGGGATCATTGGGAAGCAGTGCTCGCGCGGATCGACACGCGCGTCGACGACCGCGGTGCGACCGCAGGCGAGCGCCTCGACGAGCGCCGCCTCGAGGTCCTCCTCGCTCTCCACGGTAAAGCCCTCGCCGCCGTACGCGCGGGCGAGCGCGGCGTAGTCGGGCACCGTGTGCGTGAGCCGGATCTGCGAGAAGCGTTCTTCGAAGAACATGTCCTGCCACTGTCGCACCATGCCGAGGTAGCCGTTGTTCACGATGACGACGACGATCGGAAGATCCTCGAGCACCGACGTCGCGAGCTCCTGCTGCGTCATCTGGAAGCACCCGTCGCCGTCGACGCAGACGACGGTCGCGTCCGGGCGCGCAGCCTTCGCGCCGACAGCTGCCGGGATCCCGTAGCCCATCGTCCCGAGCCCGCCCGAGGTGATGAACGAGCGCGGCACGTCGCAGCGCAGGTACTGCATCGCCCACATCTGGTGCTGGCCGACGCCGGTCGTGAAGATGACATCGTCGCGGCCGGCGGTGAGCGCCTGGAGGGTCTCGAGCACGAACTGCGGCTTGAGCATGTCGCCCTCACGCCGGTACCGCAGCGGGTACGTGTCGCGCCACTCGGCGATTTGCCGAAGCCACGGCTCCGTCGCGCCCGGCCGGCGCGCGTCGGTGAGGATCCGCCCGATCTCCGCGAGCACGGGCTTCAACGGGCCGACGACGGGAATGTCCGCGTGGCGGATCTTCGAGATCTCGGCGGCGTCGATGTCGAGATGCACGACCGTCGCCCCCGGGGCGAATGCAGAGACCTTGCCCGTCACTCGATCGTCGAAGCGGGCGCCGACGGCGACGATGAGGTCGGCCTTGTTCAGCGCCCAGTTCGACCACTTCGGGCCGTGCATGCCGGGCCAGCCGGCGTGCAGCTCGTGCGTCTCCGGGAAGCCGCCCTTCGCCATGAGCGTCGTGACGACCGGCAGCCGCGCGGTCTCGGCGAGCACAAGGAGCTCCTCCGTCGCGTCGGCGTTCAGCACTCCACCGCCGACGTAGAGGATGGGCCGCTCCGCCGCGGCGATCGCATGAGCGGCAGCCAGTATCTGCCGCTCGTGACCACGGCGGGGCGGCTTCCATCCCGGGAGGGAAACCGTGTCGGGGTACGAGAAATCGAATTCCGCTTCCTGGATGTCGCGCGGAACGTCGACGAGCACAGGCCCGCAGCGTCCGGTGCGCGCAACGTGGAAGGCGGCCTTGAGCACGTGCGGCAGCTCTTCGACGTCCTGCACGAGCCACGAGTGCTTGACGATCGGGATCGTGATCCCGGTGATGTCGCACTCCTGGAAAGCGTCGCTGCCAATGAGGTTGGTGCGCACCTGCCCGGTGATGCACACGAGCGGCGTCGAGTCCATCCATGCATCCGCAATCGGCGTGACGAGATTCGTCGCGCCCGGCCCGGAGGTGGCGATCGCGACGCCGACGCGGCCTGAGGCTCGCGCGTATCCCTGCGCCATGTGACCGGCACCCTGCTCGTGGCGCGCGAGCACGTGGCGCACGGTCGTGCCGCGCGCGAACGCGTCGTACAGCGGAAGGATGGCGCCTCCGGGCAGGCCGAAGGCGACGTCCACCCCCTCCGCCTCGAGGCTGCGAAGGATCGCGTCTGCACCGTTCATCCTCATGCGGGGAAGAACTCCGCGTTCCGCATCGTCAATTGGAATCCGCCCAGGACGCGGCTCGTGAACTCGCGGGTCGAGGCGCGGACGCCGAAGCGCACCGGCTCGTTCACGAGCGCGGCCGACACGGCGCCGGCGAGCGTCTCCGCCGCCGCGGGCTGACCGAGGCCGTGCTCGATGGCGAGCGCCGTGGCGAAGAGCATGCTGCTCGGGTTCACGACGCCATGCCCTGCGAGCGCGAAGCCGCCGTCGGGCGACGGCACGAACAGGCTCGGCCCGTGCTCGGCCAGGAGCGCATGCGCGGCGACTCGGTGCGACGCTGCCGCTGCGGCGATCTCCACCATGCCCTCGGCCCACGCCGGTGCGACGACGACCACGTCGAAGCGCGCCGGGTTGAACGCCGCGAACGGCATCGCGTCCTTCGGCGAGACGTGCTCGACCCGAACGTGCTCGTGGTCGGGCGTCGCGAGCTGGACGAGCTCGCACCATTCGCTATCTCCCACGCAGGCGAGCCGCATGCGGCGCCCGGCAGCGATCTCGAATGCGCGACGAACGGTCCACTCGCCCGCGTCGTCGCCCACCGAGGTGATGAAGGCGACGTCGTCGTGCTGGCCGAACCGCACGCGGGTCAACCTGGCGCGCAGGTCGAGCTCCGCCATCACGTCGTCGAGTGTCGGCTCCTCTGCGCCCGCGACGAGGACGGCATCCGCGCCGAGGACCGCATCCCGCGTGCTGGCCGGAACCGTCTGGCCGAGCCGCGCGAGCGCGACACCGCCGAACGGAGCGTGCACCTGGTCGAACGCGAAGCCGTGCACACGCGCGACCGCGTCGAGCGCGTACATCGCCTCTGCCATCAGCTCCGGCGCAGTGCCGGAGCCGGTGAGACAAGCAACGGTTTTCATGCTGGGACTCCTTCGAAGACGGCGTCGAGTGGAACGGCGCCGCGGCTGTCGGCGAGCGCCTTGAACCTGCGGAACGCGGCGTTCAGGTCGTCGCCGCTGAGCTGGATCCCGCGCTCGGCGCAAGCCCGCGCGAACGCGTGCCGGCCCGAGTGCTTGCCGAGCGGCAGCGTCATGTGCACACCGACCTCGACCGGGTCGATGATCTGGTACGTCCGCGCGTCCTTCAGCATCCCGTCCTGGTGGATGCCGGCCTCGTGCGCGAACGCGTTCGCGCCGACGACCGCCTTGTTCCGCTGGACGACGTAGCCGGTGAGCTCGGACACGAGCTTCGATGAGGCCGTGATCTGCTCCGTGTCGATGCCCGTCTCGACGTCGAAGTGATCCGAGCGGACCTTCAGCGCGACGACGATCTCCTCGAGCGACGCGTTGCCCGCGCGCTCGCCGATGCCGTTGACGGTGCACTCGACCTGCTGCGCGCCCGCTTCGACCGCCGCGAGCGAGTTGGCGACCGCGAGCCCGAGATCGTTGTGACAGTGCGCGGACAGCGTGACGCGGCGGAGCTCGGGGCAGCGGCGCCGAACCTCGGTGAGGAACGACGCGTACTGGTGCGGCAGCGCGTAGCCGACCGTGTCGGGAAGGTTGACGACGGTCGCGCCGGCCTCGATGACGACGCGGCAGACTCGGGCGACGAACTCAGGGTCGGATCGGGTCGCGTCCTCGCACGAGAACTCCACCTCGTCGACGAGCCGGGCGACGTGGCCGACGGCGAAGCGCGCGCGGGCGAGCACCTCGGCCGGCTCGAGGTTGAGTTTCCGCTCCATGTGAATCGGGCTGGTGGCGAGAACGATGTGGACGCGGCTGCGCTTCGCGTCGGCGAGCGCCCCGGCGGCCGCGTCGAGGTCCTCGCGGACGGCGCGGGCAAATGCGGCGACGGTGGGCCGCTCGAGCGCCTGGGCTACGGCCTGGACTCCGGCGAAATCGCCGGGGGATGCGCCCGGGAAGCCCGCCTCGACGACATCCACGCCGAGCCGCTCGAGCTGCTCCGCGATCGTCGCCTTTTCGTGCGGCTGCAGAGCGATGCCCGGCGATTGCTCGCCGTCGCGCAACGTCGTATCGAGAATCTGGATCCTGCGGGCCACGAACACGTCCTCCTTGACTTAGGTCGCACCTGTGGTGCGGTGAGGTCGGCGTCTGCGCCTCTTGCGAGACGCGTGTTCGTGTATCTCCCCGTTAGGGGAGAATGAGGATGACGACGAAGAAAATGAGCCCGGAAAGGGCGGGGATGCGTGTCCGGGCGGTCGTCATCGCTCACCTAGGGTGCATCGCGCAGCCCCACTTGTCAAATCTGGCGTGCGTGAAACCGGAGAACGCGAATGGTCGGCAGCCGGCCTGCGAGCTAGGGTCAGTGGCCTGATGCCCCGCGCGACGAGCATTCTGAAGCCGATTTCGCTCGTCTTTGCCGCGCGCATCCCTACGCGCTAGTCGGCCTTTCGCTCCCGCCGCCGCCGACTAGCCCACAAGGCGGAATCCCCTTCTCCTCCGGAGCTTGCTCTTGCCGCACCGTCAACCCGGTTTGTATGACCCCTCCTTCGAGCACGACGCCTGCGGCGTCGCCGTCGTCGCGCGGCTCGACGGGGTGCCGAGCCACGAGACGGTGGAAAGGGCGCTCGTCGCGCTCGCGAATCTCGAGCACCGAGGCGCCGCCGGCGCGGACGCAGACACGGGCGATGGCGCCGGGATCCTCGTCCAGATCCCGGATGCGTTCTTCCGCGGCGAGATCGGCGAGCGGCTGCCGCCGCCCGGGCAATACGGCGTCGGGACCTGCTTCGGCGAGCGCTGCGAGGCGATCGAGGCGGCGATCGCGGCCGAAGGCCAGGAGCTGATCTGCTGGCGCGACGTCCCCTTCGACGACGCCCACGTCGGGCGGACGGCGCGGGAGGCGATGCCGCGGATCCGCCAGTTCGTCGTCGGGGCGAACGGGCTCGAGGGCGACGCGTTCGAGCGGAAGCTGTACGTCATCCGGCGCGTGGCCGAGCTCGCCGCCGGGCCCGAGCTCGTCATCCCGAGCCTCTCCTCGCGGACGCTCGTCTACAAGGGGATGCTGACCGCGCCGCAGCTCGCGCGCTTCTATCCCGACCTGCGCGACGAGCGGTTCGAGAGCGCGCTCGCCCTCGTGCACTCGCGCTTTTCCACGAACACGTTCCCGAGCTGGGAGCTGGCGCACCCCTACCGGATGATCGCGCATAACGGCGAGATCAACACGCTGCGCGGCAACGTCAACTGGATGCGGGCGCGCGAGTCGCAGCTCGCGTCGGAGCTCTTCGGCAACGACCTGCGCAAGGTGCTTCCGGTGATCCGTCCGGCGGGCTCCGACACGGCGATGTTCGACAACGTGCTCGAGCTGCTCGTCCTCGCCGGCCGCTCCGTCCCGCACGCGCTGATGATGATGATCCCGGAGTCGCAGCCCCCCGACGAGCTGCGCGGCTTCTACGCGTACCACCAGTGCCTCATGGAGGCGTGGGACGGCCCGGCGGCGATCGCGTTCACCGACGGCCGCGTGATCGGGGCGACGCTCGACCGCAACGGATTGCGTCCCGGGCGCTGGTACGAGACGGACGACGGCTGGGTCGTGCTTGCATCGGAGACGGGCGTGCTCGACGACGCGCCGGAACGAATCGTGCGCAAGGGCCGCCTGCAGCCGGGCAAGCTCTTCCTCGTCGATCTCGCGCAGCATCGCATCGTCCCGGACAACGAGGTCAAGTTGCAAGTTGTTACAAGGAAGCCGTACGCGCGGTGGTACGCGGAGAACGTTCGGCATCTCGCCGACCTTCCCGCGCCCCGCGTGCAGCCGTTGCGGCCGGCGGAGCCGTTGCGGCAGCGCCAGCTGCTCTTCGGCTACGCGCAGGAGGACATGAAGGCGATGCTCGCGCCGCTCGCGCGCAATGCCGAGGAGGCGGTCGGCTCCATGGGAAACGACACGCCGCTCGCGGTGCTCTCGCAGCGCAAGCCGCTCCTGTACTCGTACTTCAAGCAGCTGTTCGCGCAGGTGACGAACCCGCCCATCGACTCGATCCGTGAAGCAGTGGTCATGAGCGTGCAGGCGAGCGTGGGCTCGGAGCGCAACCTCCTCGCCGAGACGCCGGAGCACGCGCGCCAGCTCGTGATCGAGAACCCGATCCTCCACGACGACCAGCTCGAGCGGCTGCGCCAGGTGGAATCGGACGTTTTCCGCTCGCACACGGTGGACACGACCTGGCCGGCCGCGGACGGCGCGGACGGGCTCGAGCGCGCGCTCGACCGCGTCTGCGCGGACGCCGACGCCGCGCTCGCGGACGGAGCCAACATCCTCGTCCTCTCCGACCGCTCCGCAGGCCCCGAACGCGTGCCGATCCCATCGCTGCTCGCGACCGCCGCGGTCCATCACCATCTCGTGCGCGAGGGAACGCGCCTCCAAGCGGGCATCGTCGTCGAGTCGGGCGAACCGCGGAGCGTGCACTCCATCGCCGTCCTCGTCGGCTACGGCGCGGCGGCGGTCAATCCATATCTCATGCTCGAAACGCTCGGCGAGCTCGTCGAATTGGGCTGGCTCCCCGAGGAGATGACCGCGGAGCAGGCACAGGCGCGCGCTGTAAAAGGCATCGCCAAGGGCCTGCTGAAGGTGATGTCGAAGATGGGGATCTCGACCATCCCGTCCTACTGCGGAGCGCAGATCTTCGAGGCGGTTGGTCTTGCGCCCGATCTCGTCGAGCGCTACTTCACCTCGACGCCGTCGCGCATCGGCGGCATCGGGCTGCGCGACCTGGCGGAGGGATCGCTCACGCGCCACGCGCGCGCGTATCCGGGGACCGGCGACGACCTGCTTCCGATAGTCGGCCTCTTCGCATGGCGGCGAGACGGCGAACACCACCAGTGGAACCCCGAGACGATCTCGCTCCTCCAGCACGCGGTGCGCACCGGGCGGGCGGACACGTACGAGCAGTACTCGCGCACGGCGAACGCCGAGTCCGCGCGGCGCTCGACGCTGCGCGGCCAGATGCGCTTCCAGTTCCCCGAGCGCGGCATCCCGCTCGAGGACGTCGAGCCGGCGGCGGAGATCGTGAAGCGCTTCTCCACCGGAGCGATGTCGCTCGGCTCGATCTCGCGCGAGGCCCACGAGACGCTCGCAGTGGCGATGAACCGCATCGGCGGCCGCTCGAACACCGGCGAGGGCGGCGAGGACCCGGCGCGGTACAACGACGAGCGCCGGTCGAAGATCAAACAGGTCGCGTCCGGCCGCTTCGGCGTCAACGCGGCCTACCTCGGGAACGCGGACGAGCTGCAGATCAAGATGGCGCAGGGCGCGAAGCCTGGCGAGGGCGGACAGCTCCCCGGCCACAAGGTCGACCGCTACATCGCGTCGGTGCGGATGACGACGCCCGGCGTCGGGTTGATCTCGCCGCCGCCGCACCACGACATCTACTCGATCGAGGACCTGAAGCAGCTCATCTACGACCTTCGCTGCGCGAACCCGCAGGCGCGCGTCTCCGTGAAGCTCGTCGCCGAGGTCGGAGTCGGCACCGTTGCCGCCGGCGTCGCGAAGGCGGGCGCCGACCACGTCCTCATCTCGGGCCACGACGGCGGGACGGGCGCGTCGCCGGTCTCGTCCATCCTCCACGCCGGCGTGCCGTGGGAGATCGGGCTCGCCGAGACGCAGCAGACGCTCGTCCGCAACGACCTACGGTCGCGCATCTGGGTGCAAACGGACGGGCAGATCAAGACGGGACGCGACGTCGTGATCGCCGCGCTCCTCGGTGCCGACGAGATGGGCTTCGCCACCGCGCCGCTCGTCGCGTCGGGCTGCGTGATGATGCGCGCCTGCCACCTGAACACGTGCCCGGTCGGGATCGCGACGCAGGATCCCGTGCTGCGCGAGCGTTTCGCCGGCAAGCCGGAGCACATCGTCAACTTCTTCTTCTTCGTCGCCGAAGAGGTGCGCAGCCTCATGGCTCAGCTCGGCATTGCGCGCTTCGAGGATCTCGTCGGGCGCGTCGACCTGCTCGACGCCGACGAGGCAGTGTCGGCGTGGCGCGAGCGCGGAGTCGATCTCTCGAACATCCTGCACGCGCCCGAGGGAGCGCCGCTCCGCCGCACGCACGGGCAGGCGCCCGCACTCGACGGCGCGCTCGACTGGTCGCTGCTCGATCTCGACGAAGGCGAGTTCCCGATCCGGAACGTGAACAGGACGGTCGGCGGTCTGCTCTCGTACCACGCCGTGAAGAAGGGCGATGGGCGGCCGCAGCGCTTCCTCTTCCGCGGCTCGGCCGGCCAGTCCTTCGGCGCGTGGCTCGCCGAGGGCATCGAGCTCACGCTCGTAGGCGACGCGAACGACTACGTCGGCAAGGGACTCTCCGGCGGCGTGCTCGCGCTGCGCCCACCCGAGGCGGCGCGCTTCCGCGCGGAGGAGAACGTCATCGCCGGCAATACGATCCTGTACGGCGCGACGAGCGGGCGTGCGTTCTTCCGCGGCCTCGTCGGCGAGCGGTTCGCGGTACGCAACTCCGGTGCGACCGTCGTTGTCGAGGGTGTTGGCGACCACGGCTGCGAGTACATGACGGGCGGCATCGTCGTCGTGCTCGGGCCGACGGGACGCAACTTCGCCGCCGGCATGAGCGGCGGCATCGCCTACGTCCTCGACGTGGAGGGAACATTCGCGGAGCGTTGCAACCACGACCAGGTCGCGCTCGAGGAGCTCGAGCCGGAGGACCTGAGCGTCGTGCGCGCGCTCGTCGAGGAGCACCGCGAACGTACGGGCTCGACCCTCGAGGTGGACTTCGATGCGTTCGTGAAGGTGATGCCGCACGAGTACCGCCGCGCGCTCGCCGACGGTGCGATGTCCACAGGCGGCGACGGCTTCCTCACGCGCGAGACGGAAGAAGCCGCAGCCTGATGGGCGAGCTGGGCGCATTCCTCAAGATCGCGCGCGCGGAGACGCCGGAGCGGGCTCCCGCCGAGCGCGTCGGCGACCACCGCGAGTTCGTTCGCACGCTTCCGCTCGTCGAGCTGCGCGAGCAGGGCGCACGCTGCATGGAGTGCGGCGTGCCGTTCTGCCACAGCGGCTGCCCGCTCGGGAACCTCATTCCGGACTGGAACGACCTCGTATATCGCGACCGTTTCCGCGAGGCGCTCGAGCAGCTGCACCGCACGAACAACTTCCCCGAGTTCACCGGCCGGCTCTGCCCTGCGCCGTGCGAGGCGGCGTGCGTGCTCGAGATCGACGAGGGCAACGCGGTCACGATCAAGCAGATCGAGCTCGCCATCGTCGACCGCGGCTGGGACGAGGGTTGGATCGTCCCGCGCCCGGCGCAGCGCCGCACCGGCCGCCGCGTCGCCGTCGTCGGCTCCGGGCCGTCCGGGCTCGCCGCGGCGCAGCAGCTCGCGCGCGCCGGCCACGACGTCACCGTCTTCGAGCGCGACGAGGCGGGCGGCGGGCTGCTCCGGTTCGGCGTCCCCGACTTCAAGATCGAGAAGCGCGTCGTCGAGCGGCGCATCGCACAACTTGCGGACGAGGGCGTCACGTTCCGCTTCGGAGTGAACGTCGATGGGCCGCTCGAGGGCTTCGACGCGACGGTGCTCGCCACCGGCTCGCGCGTCCCGCGCGACCTGCCCGTGCCCGGACGCGAGCTCGGCGGCGTCCACTATGCGATGGAGTACCTGTACGGGCGCAATCGCGCCGTCGCCGGAACGGCCGAGCCCGCGATCAGCGCCGCGGGGTGCCACGTGATCGTCATCGGCGGCGGCGACACGGGCGCCGACTGCGTCGCGAGCGCGCATCGCGAAGGCGCCGCGTCGGTGACGCAGATCGAGCTGCTCGGCGAGCCGCCCGAGAAGCGTCCCGACGATCTGACGCCCTGGCCGCTGTGGCCGATGAAGCTGCGCACGTCGTACGCCCTGAAGGAGGGCGGCGAGCGCAGCTTCTCCATCTCGACCACGGGGCTGTCCGGGAACGGGCGCGTTCAGCAGATCCACTGGATGCGGAACACCGGCGCGCCGCCGTTCGAGCCGTTGCCGGACACCGGCGAGTCGCATCCCGCGCAACTCGTGCTGCTCGCGATGGGCTTCGTCGGTCCTGAGGCCGAGCTCCTGGACGCGCTCGGCGTCGCCCGCGATGCCCGCGGCAACGTCGACGCAGGCGAGTTCGCGACGTCGGTGCCCGGCGTGTTCGCTGCCGGCGACGCTCGCCGCGGGCAGTCGCTCATCGTCTGGGCGATCGACGAGGGGCGCCGCTGCGCCGCCGCCGTCGACGCCTACCTGAGCTAGGTGTCGCGCCGGACGAGCAGCACGGCTGCAACCGCGACCGTGAAGGCGACGTAACCGAGCGAGACCGCAAGGCCGCCGGCCGGCGAGAGGCTGTGCGAGCCGTGCGTCAGCTGGAAGATCGAGCGGAAGGCGCTGTTCGGAATCCAGGGGTTGATGGCGTTCTGCCAGCTCGTCGGGAAGACGTTGAGGAGCGGCGGGATGACGAAGAACAGCGCGACGAACGACGCGATGCCACCGGCGGTGTTGCGCACGATCGCGCCCATCGCCATGCAGAAGATGCCGAAGAGCGTGAGGTAGACCGCGCCGCCGACGACTGAGCGCAGGATGCCGTTGGCCGAGAGGGACGTCTGGAGCTGCGGAATGTTGTGCAGAATCGACTGGCTGACCCAGAAGGCGATCAGCACGGACGGCAGCATGAGCACGAACGAGACGACGGCGAAGACGCTGATCTTCGCCCAGAGCACCGGCAGCCGCTTCGGCACAGCAGTGAAGCTGGCGCGGATCATTCCCGTCGCGTACTCGCCCGTGATGACAAGGACGCCGAGCACGCCGATCGCGAGCTGCGAGAGGTTGACGCCTGCGAGCGCGATGTCGAGCGGATGCCGGTTGGCGCGCTCGTGCGGCTGCATGTGTGCCCAATGAGACGACGTCACGGCGGCGAAGATCGCCGACAGACCGATGGTGAGGATGACGGCGACGGCCAGCGACCAGCGCGTCGAGCGCAGCGAGTGGAGCTTCGTCCACTCGGACACGATCACGTGCAGCTGGGTGACGCGGCCCTTGACGGTGAGCGGCGGAATGACCGGTGCCGGTGCGGTCACAGCGCTCATGCCGCAGCCGCCTTGAACTCGACGTCGTCGCGGGTCATCTCCATGAACGCCTCCTCGAGCGATGCCTGCACGAGCGTCAGCTCGTGCAGCGTGATGCCGTTCGAGGCGGCGAGGTCGCCGACCTTCTCGGGCGTCGTTCCGGCGATCTCGAGCACGCCGGTCTGATCGCTCGTCACCGTGATCTCCGGGCCGAGCACGAGCTCACGCAGCTTCGTCGCCTGCGGCGAGCGGACGCGCACGATCGCGCCCGAAGCGCGGCGCACGAACTCATCGACGCTCGTGTCCGCGATGAGCTTTCCGCGCCCGATGACGATGAGGTGATCCGCGGTGACCGCCATCTCGCTCATCAGGTGCGAGGACACGAACACCGCGCGCCCCTCGGCGGCGAGCGCCTTGAGCAGGTTGCGAATCCAGTGGATGCCTTCGGGGTCGAGCCCGTTCACGGGCTCGTCGAGCAGCAGCGTGTGCGGGTCGCCGAGGAGCGCCGTCGCGATGCCGAGGCGCTGGCCCATGCCGAGGGAGAACTTGCCGGCGCGCTTGCGCGCGACGTCGTGCAGGCCGACGAGGTCGATGAGCTCGTCGACGCGCTTGCGGCCGATGCCGTGCGTCTGCGCGAGCGAAAGGAGGTGGTAATACGCCGAGCGGCCGGTGTGCACCGAGCGCGCCTCGAGCAGGGCGCCGACTTCATGCAGCGGCGCCTTGTGGTCGCGGTAGTGCTTGCCGTTCACGGTGACGTCGCCGCTCGAGACGGCGTCGAGGCCGAGAATGAGCCGCATCGTCGTCGACTTGCCCGACCCGTTCGGGCCGAGGAAGCCGGTGACGATGCCGGGCTGGACGGTGAAGCTCAGGCCGTCCACGGCCCGCTTGTCGCCGTAGTCCTTCGTGAGAGCGTTGGCTTCGATCACTGCACGCACCGTAGTCGTGCGTGCCCGCGTCCGCCTCCGACGCAGGGACGACTTCAGCCTCATCCAAAAGGATGAGCTGGCTACGTCACGGCAGACGCGGCGCCCAGAGCGCTCCGAGGATGCCCGCGACGAGCAGGAGCGCAGCCGCCCCGATGGCGAAGTCGGCCGTCACCTCGGTGCGACCGGGAACGCGACCGAGGCTGGACCCGAGCTTCGCGTACGCGTCCTTCACCGCCCCGGCCGACTGTGCCGGATAGAACTGGCCGCCGGTCGCCGTCGCGATCGCGTGCAGGGTCGCCGGGTCGGGAGCGAGCGCCTGGCGGAGCCCGGGGCCGCCGCCGAAGACCGCGCCGGTGTAACCGCCGCCGAAGTTGAAGTTCGTGATCTTCGCTCCCGGGGTCCCGAGCGCGACCGTGAAGACGGGGATGCCCGCTTTCTTTGCCACCGCCGCGCCCTGCAACGGCTGCAGGAGCCCGCGGTTCTGATGCCCGTCGGAGAGGAAGAGGATGGTGACGAGCGTGCTCGCCTCGCTCGGCGCGGCGACCGGGTGGTACGCGGCGAGCCCGCGCGCCCCCTGGATGCCGGCGGACGCGATCCCGACCTTGACCGCGGCGGCGAGTGCATCGCCGATCGCCGTCCCGCCGAATCCGCCCTGGAAGACGTCGGCCTCGTCGACCGCCTGCGCGACGAGCGCGTGGTCGGTCGTCGGCGGCGTCGCCTCCTCGGGCACGCCCGCGAACAGGATGAGCCCGACTCGCACGCGCTTCGGCACTCGGTCGAGGAACACGTTGATCGCCTGTTGCGCGGCCGCGAGCCGGGTCGGCTTCACGTCGTTCGCCTGCATGGACCCGGAGACATCGAGGACGAGCACGATGGTGGCGCGATCGCTCGCGATGAGCGTGTGCACGCGCGGCCGCGCAGCGGCGATGCACAGCGTCGTCACCGCGAGCAGGAAGACGGTCGCCGGCAGCAGTCTCCGCCATGGCCGGCCGCCTGCGACGGAGGCGAGCACGTCGACGTTCGTATACCGCACGGCGTACCGCATGCGCTGCCGTCCCGCGAGCACGTACAGGCCGATCGCAAGCGGGACGACGAGCAGCGTGACCAACATGAAGGGACTCCCGAAGCTCATGCGCACGCCAGGTCGACCTGCACGATTGCACGAGCGCCCGGGAGCGGGCCTGCGCGCACGAGGAGGTGGACGATCCCCGCCTGCACGATCTGCGCGACGACAACACTCCGGACGAGCGCGGCGGAAGGCGGAGCCGCACCGTAGAAGCCGACGGCGTGCGTCGCGCCGATGAGTCGCTTCCCGGCCGAGCAGCGCTCGACGAACCGGTGCACGCCCGGGGTGAAGACGAGTTGCACGGCGGCCGGAACGAGCGGCGAGTCGGGCGGGACGGCCTGGTGCACGGTCGGGAAGCGCTGGCCGCCGCCGCTGGCCGGCACACAGCCGATGTGCGGCCTGAACGTCGCCGGAGTCACTCCCGCAAGGAGACGTGCGAGGAACTCGGCCGATCTCGACGTCGTGATTCCCGGATTGACGGGGCTACCGAGCGACCCGCGGAAGGTGACGTCCACGCCCGCCCGGCTGAGCTCGGCGTCGAGCCCGGCGACCACGAACTTCGCCGGGCACGAGAGCTGGAACGAGACCTGCGCCGCGCGGTCCGCGACAACCCACGGGCCGACGACAGGCACGCACACCTTGAGGCCGCGGCACTCGTTCGTCGCGCCCACCGGCGCGGCGGCGACGGCGGCAGCCGCAAATGCGATCACGACGATCACAGCGCGCCTCACGGAACCCTCCGGAAGCGGAGCACCGAGAACACGCCGCCCGCGAGCAGCAGGACGAGCGCGCCGAGTGCGAAGACGTCAGTGACCTCGCGGTTCTCGGTCCGGTGACCGACGCGCGTGGCCAGATGCCGGTAGACGGTGGCGAGTGCCTTCGCCGAGGTGGCGCGGAAGAACTCGCCACCCGTCCGCTGCGCGATCAGCTGCAGCGTGCCCGGGCTCGGCGGGACGTGGATCTCCTCCGTGTATCCGCCGACGAGGTTCCGCTGCACGACGCCATTCGCCGTCCCGAGCAGCACTGTGGAGACGGAGACGTGCAACCGCTTCGCCTGCTCCGCCGCCGCGAGGGTCGCCGTACGGCCGCCGTCGGGAGCGCCGTCGGACAGGAGCAGGACGGACTCGGGCGGCACGACGCCGTCGACGGTTCGCTGCTTTTGGCCGAGCTTCGCCGAGAGCACGACCGCGTCGCCGATCGCCGTGCCCTCGCCGGGCGTCAGGTCGGCCAACGCCTGCCGGACGAGCGCGCGGTCTCTCGTCGGCGGGACGGCAACGTACGCGTGGCTCCCGAACGCGACGACGGCGATCGAATACGTGTCCGGGACCCGGTCGACGAACGCGGTCGCCGCCCGCTGCGCCGCGACCATTCGTGTCGGCTTGACGTCATGCGCCTGCATCGAGCGCGAAACGTCGATGGCGAGAACCACCGTCGCCTCGTGCCTGGGTACGCGGATGTTCGCGTGCGGGCGCGCGAAGCCGACGACGAGCGCACCGAGTGCCGCGAGGAAGAGGACGGGCGGGACGAGCCGCAGCCGGCCCGGCGCGTGGTCGACGAGGTTCGGGAGCAGCGCGAGATTCGTGAACGCGCTTGCGGAGCTGCGACGGCGTCGGTCATGAACAAGCCAGAGCCACGCGAGCAACGGCACAGCCGCAAGCGCCGCGAGCGCTAGAGGGTCCTGGAAACTCACCGGCGCCCACCGAGGAACGCCGCGAACGGACGCAGCCAATCGCCGCTCGTGGAGAGGACGACGTGCGGAACGCCGAGCGCGGAAAGCACGCGCGCAACCCCGCTGCGCTCCTCCGCTGCTGCGGCGGCGAAGCGCTCGCGCAGCGATGAGCTCCGCGTGTCCACGCGCACCTGGCGCCCCGTCTCCGGATCGACGAGCCATAGCTCTCCGACGTTTGGCAGCTCCTGCTCGCGCGGGTCGCGGATCTCGATCGCGAGGACGTCGTGCCGGTCGAGCACGCGCAGCAGCGACGTGCGCCAGTCGAGCGGGCCGCGGAAGTCGGACACGACGGCGACGATGCCGCGCTGACGCGCGACCGCGCCGACGCGCCCGAGGGCGGCGCCGAGCGACGTGGCGCCGACGCCGGCGCCCTCCGGCTCGCCGCCAAGGGTGCCGAGCAGTCCGAGCAGTCCGAGCCGTCCCTGCGTCGGCGGGATCGTCGATGGGCTCGCGTCGCCGAAGGTGACGATTCCGAGCCTGTTACCCCTCCGCGTTGCGATGTGCCCGAGCCCGAGGGCGACGCCGGCGGCGACGTCGGCCTTCCGGCGCTCTCCGGTCCCGAACTGCATCGACGGCGACGTGTCGAGCACGAGCCACGTGACGAGCACGCGCTCCGCGAGCTGCACACGCACGTGCGGCTCGCCCGTGCGAGCGGTGACGTTCCACTCGATCAGACGGACGTCGTCGCCGGGAACGTACGGGCGAACCTGCGCCAACTCCGTTCCGGGGCCGTGGCGGGCGGACCGGAAGTCGCCCGCGAGCATGCCCGAGAGACGCCGGGCGACATCGAGCTGTAACGCGCGGAGCAGCTCGGGCGGCAGCGGGCCCGGGCCTGGCCGCTCGGGCGTCCCCTCCCCGAGCAGCGCCGTCGGCGTCATCTCGCCGGCGGCCGTGCGAGCTCGACCTCGGGCGCCGGTACCTCGGCCAGGACGCGATCCAGGATCGCGTCCGCCGTGACGCTCTCGGCGAGAGCCTGGTAGCTGAGCACGAGCCGGTGCCGGAACGCGTCCTTCGCCAGGGCGCGCACGTCCTCGACCGTCGCGTAATCGCGTCCGCGGATGAGTGCGAGCGCGCGCGCGGCCTGTGTCACGCTGATCGGCCCGCGTGGGCTCGCGCCGTAGGAGACGTATTCGCTCGGCTCGCGGGTCGCAGCAGCGAGCGCCACCGCGTAGCTGACGAGCGCGGGATCGACGTACACGTCGAACACGGCCGCCTGCAGCGTGCGGAGCTCGTCGAGGCTGAGCATCTCGCGCAGCTCGGGCGCAGCGGAGAGCTGCCGTTGCACGACGGTCAGCTCCTCGTCGTGCTCGGGGTAGTCGATGAGGATCTTCAGCATGAACCGGTCGATCTGGGCTTCCGGAAGCGGATACGTCCCCTCCGACTCGATCGGATTCTGGGTCGCGAGCACGAGGAATGGGCTCGGCACCGGGTACGAGGTGTGCGCGATCGTCACCTGCCGCTCCTGCATCACCTCGAGCAAGGCGCTCTGCACCTTGGCCGGTGCGCGGTTGATCTCATCCGCGAGGAGGAAGTTGCAGAAGACCGGGCCGAGCTCCGTGTCGAAGCTGCCCTGGTCGGGACGGTAGACGCGCGTCCCGACGAGGTCGGCGGGAACGAGGTCGGGCGTGAACTGGATGCGCGCGAAGGAGCCGCCGAGGACGGCTGCCGTCGTCTTGATGGTCAGCGTCTTCGCGAGGCCTGGTACGCCCTCGATCAACAGGTGCCCCTGCGCGAGCAGGCATACGAGCACCCGCTCGAGCATCTCGTCCTGCCCGGCGATCACCTTGCGGATCTCGAAGAGCGCCTGCTCCAACCGGTCCTCTGGCACGGTTGCCTCCTCTGGCTGGTGGGCTAGGGATTCTCCCAGGTCCGGCTAAGCGCAAGATGAGCGCCTAGCCCGGCGGCCGGATCTCGAGCGGCGCATCGAATGGGCCATAGCGCTCGTGCATGAAGTGTGAGGTCGTGGTCATCCGTAGGTCGAGCGTCCGCAGCGTGCGCTTGTCGACCGTGACCGCGAACCAGGCGGGGGTGCGCGGGTCGTAAAAGGTGATCCGCGTCGTGGTCGGCGTCTCCGAGATGACGTGTGCGTCGGTTTCGGACTGCCAGAACGGCACGGGCTGCCTGATGGGAGTCTGCGACGACTCGATCCAGCGGCCATGCCGTGCGCGGTCCCAACGCCGGCCGCCGACGATGACCGATTGGTAGCCGTCCTCCAGGCGGTACGAGAGGCGATCCGGCGCGACCATGCGCCACTCGCTGAAAACGACGTGCGTCGCGTCGGAGCCGAGACGGTCGGAGAACACCAGCGTGCGCAGCGATCGCCAGACGTGCGCAGCACGCGCAACGATCGCGGACGCATCGAGCGGCGGCCACGGCGCAGGCAGCGGGACGAGCCAGCGCGTCTTGGCGACGCGAAGTTCAACCGCACGCGGACGACGAAGCGTCGCCCGGTAGCAGCCGTGGCCGCACGCGGTCGCGCGAACGGACCCGAACGACACCGAAAGCCCGTCGACGCCCGTCCCCTGCGGCCCAACGACGGAGGCCTGCGCGAGCACGCTCTCGCCGCGCGGGACGACGGCGAGCGCGAGCGCGTCGGCGCCGTCCTCGCGGCTGAACACGACGGCGTTCGCGGGCGGCGCGGGGAAGCTCGGCGTCGCAGGCGCGGCGGGCGCCGGGCTCGCGGCCGGAAGCGCGGCGGGCGCGGTCGACACAGGCCCCGGCGTTCCGTGCAGGAGCAGCACCGCGAGCGCGACCGCGGTTGCCCCGGCGGCGAGCGCCAGCACCGCGACGGCGAGCCGGACGATCACGCTCTGACGCTAGCGCGCCTAGCTGGGTTCCGGGACTTGCTCGAGCCGCTCGCCGGGGCGCACGCGCAGGACGCGCGCGAACGACGGCGGCAGCCACCAGTTCCACGAGCCGAGGAGGCGCATCAGCGCGGGCACGAGCAGTGCCCGAATGACGGTCGCGTCGAAGATGATCCCGGCGGCGAGCCCGATGCCGAACTGCTTGATGTCCGTGCCGGGGCTCATCGACAGCACGAAGAACGCGAACATCAGGATCGCGGCCGCACTCGTGACGAGCTTGCCCGTGCGCGCGAGCCCGAGAGCGATCGCGCTCGGCGTGTCGTGCGTCTCGTCGTACGCCTCGCGCATGCGCGTGAGCATGAAGACTTCGTAGTCCATCGAGAGGCCAAAGAGAAATGCGAAAATCATCAGCGGGATCCACGGGATGATCGACTGTGTCGCCGGGACGCCCCAGATCGCGTTCGAGCCGTGGCCCTTCTGGAAGATGAAGACGATGATCCCGAACGCCGCGCCCAGCGAGATGAGGTTGAGCAGCGCGGCCTTGATCGGAAGCACGATCGAGCGGAACGCGCGCATGAGCAGCAGCACGGTCAGCAACACGACGAGCGCGAGCACGTAGGGGAAGTTCCCGTATACCGCGTGCACGAAGTCGCGATCGGCGGGGGCGACGCCACCGAGCGTCGCGTCGGTCCCGTTCAGCGCCTTGTGGACGCGCGTGACGAGGCTCTGGATGTGCGGGGCCGCCCCGTCGATGGCGGGGAATGCCTCCACGATCGAGTCGTTGCCCTTGCGCCAACTCGGGCCGGTCGGCGCGACCGCGCCGACGATCCCGGAAGTCGCGCGCAGCTTTGCCGCGATCGGCCCGGGCGCCGCACCGTGCTCGACGAGCACGTTGAACGGCTCGATGACGCCCGGCGATATCCCCGCGGTCGCGAGCGCGTCGCGGCCGACGATGGCGTCGCCGCTTCCCGGCTGGTCCTTCGCCTGGGCCTCGCTCGGATTGAGTTGCACGCCGAAGAACACGAGCACGCCCACGATGGCGAGGCCCGTGATGGCCACGCGCCACGGACGGCGCATGACGAACCGCGCCCAGCGACCCCAGGGGCCGTCCTCGGGATGGCCGCTATCGACCAGCCGCTTCGGCAGCAGCCGCAGGCTGTTGATGCGCTCGCCGAGCACGGCGAGCAGCGCCGGCAGGAGCGTGATCGCGGCCAGTACCGACACCAATGGAATGAGCAAGCCGCCGAGGCCGATCGAACGGATGAACGGCAGCGGCAGCACGATCATCGACACGAGCCCGACCGCAACGGTCGAGCCGGAGACGATCACCGAGCGGCCGGCGTGCGTCATCGTCTCGACGAGCGCGGTCTCGACGTCCTCGCCCTCACGCAGCTCGTCGCGGAATCGGAAGATCATGAGTAGCGCGTAGTCGATCGCGACACCGAGGCCGACGAGCGCGATGAGGAACTCGACGATGATCGACACGTTCGTGACGTAGGTCAGCGCCCACACGAGCGAGTACGTGTTGAGGATCGCGGCGATCGCGATCGCGATCGGCATCAGCACGGCGGGCAGCGTCCCGAAGACGAAGAAGAGAATGATGAGCGCGCCACCGCCGCCGATGAGGCCCTCGGTGAGGACGCTCGGCCCTTTGCTACCGCCGGACGATGCAGCCACGAGCGCGTCGCGACCCGTGAGGTACGCGGTGACGCCGGCCGGCGTCGCGCTCTTCAGCGCGGCGCGCGTCTGCTTGATGTGCGTGTCCGAGCTGAAGGCAGGCGTGCCGGGCGGATAGATCTCGGCGAAGGCGGTGTGCCCGTCCTTGGACAGGTACGCGCGGCTTCCGGTCGACCAGTACGACGAGGTGCGGGAGCCAGGGTTGACAGCGGCCGCGCGATCGATCGCCTTCTCGATGCCGGTAGCCTTCGTCACGTCGCCGCTCGTGTGGAAGACGGCGACGAGCGGCGCTTGCTGGCCGGTGCCGAAGCGCTGGAGCGTGCGCTGGTTCGCCTCGTAGGCGGAGTAGCCGGGAATGGAGAAGCTCTGGAACCAGCGCTTCGAGACCTGCGAGGCCGAGAACGCGCCGAAGAGCGACAGCACGACCCACGCGCCGATCACCCAGCGGCGGCGACGGACGATCACGTGCGCGAGACGGGCCAGCACGACTCGACCCTAGCCAGCGCGATGGTAGGATGTCAAATCATTGCTGATCAAATGAATTCTGGTGACAAGGTGGAGCCGTTCGGCCGCGATCTCGTCTTCACGGCCAAGGCCGTGCGCGAGGCGTTCGAGGATGTCATGGCCGGCGCCGGTGGCTCGCTCGGGATCTGGATCGTCCTGAACGCGATCAGCGACGAGGGCTTCGTCTCCCATCGGATCCTCGCCAGCCATGCGCACGTGGACGGCGCCACGATCACGTATCACGTCGACCGGGCCGAGAAGCTCGGCCTCGTGCAGCGCGAGGTCGACCCGGACGATCGCCGCGTGAAGCGACTGCGGCTCACACCCGAAGGCATGCGCATGTACAAGCACCTGTCGACGGAGGCGCGGGCCTACGAGGCGCAGATATTCACTGGGATCAGCGAGGCGGAGCAAGCTCGGCTGCGGCGGACGCTCGCGAAGATCCGCGCGAATCTCGCCGCTCCTTCCGACGAAGCACCAGCGCACCGAAAAGGAGCAGGAGCACCTCCACGAGTGTGATCGCCACGCGGTTGAGGAGCGTCGCCGAAAGCGCTGCTCCCGACGATGTGATCGCGAGCATCAGGCCGTACATCGCTCCCTCGCGCGCGCCGAGCCCCGAGGGTGCGAAGAACGCGAGCACGGCGACGATCGCGCCGACCGCCGACACACCGCCGAGGAAGACGATCGTGGACGGCGCCGGGTGCGCGCCGACCGAGCGCAGCAGGAGCCACAGACCCGTGCCGCCGATCACCCAGGTTCCCGCGTAGAAGACGAGCAGCCCTGCAAGTGTCGACGCGCGCAGCGGCGGCAACTCGTGGTAGCCGAACCGGCGGAGGAACCGCGTTGCGAGCGCGTGGAAGACACGCGGATACAACAGCAGAGCGATCACTACACCAAAGATCCCGATCGGGATGACCGGCCCGTTGACGCCGCGCACCCACACGAGCGAGATCGCGAACACGAGCACGCCGGCGACTGCAGAGAGCCCCGCCTCGACGAGCATCGCCGCAGTGACGAGCGCCGCGTCCTTGACACCGGCACGACGCATCGCGACCACGCGCGCGGCGGGCGTCCACACGCCGCCGGGCACGTATTTCGCCAGCATCGAGACGATCTCCGAGTTGAGCGCGGTCGGATACGAGATCCGGACGCCCCAGTCGGCGAGGATCTTCATCCAGCCGAGGACGAACACGAGGTAGTACCCGGCCACCGCCACGCACGCGAGCATCAGGAGCACCGGATCGGCGTTGCTCAGATCCTTCCCGGCGGCGTGGAAGGAGCCGCGGATCGCCCAGATCAGAAGCCCGAGAAAGATCGCGAGGAGAGCGAGTTCGATCGCAACGCGAAGCCGCGTGTGCTCTCTCAGGCGAGATGTGATTCGAGCCACTCGCACGTGAGTCTGTACGCGTGCACGTCGTTCGAGTAGCGCGTGAACCCGTGCCCTTCGTCCTCGAACACGAAGTACTCGACCTCCCGGCCGAGCTCGCGGAGCCGTTCGACCATCTGGTCGGACTCGGACTTGACGACGCGCGGGTCCTTCGCACCCTGGATGACAAGCAGTGCAGCCTGCACCTGGTCGACGTACGTGATCGGGGAACGCTCGCGCAGGTAGTCCGCTTCCGTGTCGGGATCGCCGACCCACTGCGCCATGAACCTCTGCCACTGCGGCGGGACGGCCCGCACGAACGTGAGGAGGTTCGACGGGCCGACGATGTCGACCGCCGCGCGCCAGTACTCGGGTAGGCGCGTCACGCAGGTGAGCGTCGCGAAGCCGCCGTACGAGCCGCCGAACACCGCGAGGCGATCGCCGTCCACGAACGGCTGCGCCTTGAGCCACTCGGCGGCGTGGCGCCAGTCCTCGAGGTCGCCGCCGCCCCAGTCGTGGTGGATCAGCGTCTGGTAGGTCTTGCCATAGCCGGTCGAGCCGCGGATGTTCGTCGCGAGCACGCCGACGCCGCGCGAGAGCAGGTACTGGACGTACGGCCGGAAGACGGGCCGTTCCTGCGCTTCGGGGCCGCCGTGGATGAGCACGGCGAACGGAGACGGGCCGTCTCCGTCGGGCCGGTACAGCCACGCAGGGATCTTCCTGCCGTCGAAGCTCTCGTACCGGATCAGCTCCGGCTCGCGCAGGTCGAGAGCCGACAGGCCCGCGGTGCGGCTCTCCGTCACCGGGAGCGCGTCGCCGGTCGCGGTGTCGGCGACGAAGACTTCGGCCGGACGCAACGGCGTGTCCCAGACGACCGCGAGACGTGATCCATCGCCCGAGAGCGACAGGCCCGATCCAAGGACCGAGACGGAGCCACGCGGCAGCTTCGGTGCGGGGAGATCCACGCCGCGCTCGAGATCACGGACGTGGACAGTCGCCCAACCGTCGTCGTTCTCGATCCACGCGAGCACGCGACCGTCGTCGGAGCCTGCGACGTCGTCGATGTCGTGGTCGGGCGTCTCGACCCATTCGCGCGCGCCGGTGGCGACAGAGTGGAAGGCGAGCCCCGTGAACTCGCGTCCTTCGTCCGTGATGACGTAGAACCCGGACCCGTCGCGCTTCCACGGCCCCGGGAAGTACTTCGCCGGCAGCTCGTGCGGAGTCGCCTCCGCCGAGTCACCGGACTCGAGGTCGATCACCCAGATCGAGGTGTCGCTGTTGGAGCGGAACTCGACCACGAGGAGCTTCGTGCCGTCGGGCGAGAAGCCGACGGCGAATGCGTACTTGCCCTCGCCGAAGAGGTAGCGAGGCTCGGCGTCTCCCTCGCGCCAGACGAAGACCTCGCCGTCGGTCGGCGTGCGCAGGTTGGAGGAGAACGCGAAGCTCTTTCCGTCGGGCGCCCATGATCCGGGCGAAAGCTCGTGCTGCACCTGCTCCCGGTCGGTGAGCTGCTCCGGCCATCCGCCGTCGGCCGGGATGCGGTAGAGCTGGTGAAACTCGTCGCCGTCGTGGTCGGCGTGGAAGAGGATCGTCCCGTCCTCGCGGATTGCAACGCCGCGGACGGCGTGGTCGACGAAGGTCGTCAACTGCTCCGGCCAACCACCGTCAAGCTCGACCGACCAGAGGTTGAACTGGCCGGAGAGGTTCGAGACGAAGAGGATCCGCTCGCCGTCCGGCGTGAGCTGCGCGACCGGGAAGAGTCGCCGGAAGGCGAAGAATTGCTCGAACGGTGCAAGCACGCGGGTGAGCCTACAGCCGGAGCACAGCCGCACCGCGTAGGTCGCCGCTGCGCATGCGGGCGAGCGCCTCGTTCGCGTCCTCGAGCGCGAAGACCTCGATCTCCGTGCGTACCGGCACCTGCGGCGCGAGCGCGAGGAACTCCTCGCCGTCGAGCCGGGTGAGGTTCGCGACCGAGCGCACGGAACGCTCCTCCCACAGCAGCTCGTACGGGAACGACGGGATATCGCTCATGTGAATCCCCGCGCAGACGACGCTGCCGCCGCGGCCGAGAGCAGCGAGCGCGGCCGGCACGAGCGCGCCGACCGGTGCGAACACGATGGCGGCGTCGAGTTCCTCGGGCGGACGCTCGTCCGACCAGCCCGCCCACTCGCAGCCGAGCTCGAGCGCGAACGTGCGTGCCCTCTCGTCCCCGTGGCGGACGAAGCCGAAGAGGCGGCGGCCCTGATGGCGCGCGACCTGCGCAACGATGTGCGCCGACGCGCCGAACCCGTACAGGCCGAGCCGTTCGGCGTCGCCCGCGAGGCGCAGTGACCGGTAGCCGATGAGGCCGGCGCAGAGGAGCGGCGCCGCCTGGAGGTCGTCGTACTCGTCGGGCAGCGGGAAGCAGTAGCGCTCGTCGGCGACGACGTACTCCGCGTAGCCGCCGTCGAGGTCGTAGCCGGTGAAACGCGCCTCGTCGCAGAGGTTCTCGCGGGCACTCGTGCAGTACCGGCACGTCCCGTCGGTCCAGCCGAGCCACGGGACGCCGAGGCGGCGGCCGTCGTCGGTCTCGCCCACGATCTGGTGGCCCGGGACGAGCGGCAGCTTGGGATGCGGGAGGTCGCCGTCGACGACGTGCAGGTCGGTGCGGCAGACGCCGCATGCCCGGACACGCAGGCGCACCTGCCCAGGCCCCGGCTCCGGAACGGGCAGGTCGCGCAACTCGAGCGGCTTGCGCTGCGCGGAGAGGACCATCGCACGCATGGGCATATCGTCACACGTTCGTGACGGGGCCCGGCCCCTGCCTGTGGGGCCCGAGCAGGGGCTTCGGCCGAAACGGCCACGACCGGGGCCAGGCCCGGTTACGGAAGTGTTACGGGGGTGTCACGGTAGGTTCTCGGCGTGCAGAGCACGCTCCCGTACAGCTGGTACACCGACCCGGAGATCTTGCGCCGCGAGCGAGAGCTGATCTTCCGCTCGGCGTGGCAGTACGTCGGCCACCTCGGCCAGCTCCCCGAGCCGGGGACGTTCTTCGCCGGCCGCGCCGGCGCGACGCCCGTAGTGGTCACGCGCGCGCGAGACAGCGAGCTTCGCGCCTTCGTCAACGTGTGCCGCCACCGCGGGACGACCATCGCCGAGGGCCAGGGCAAGCGCGAGACATTGCAGTGCCCCTACCACGCGTGGACCTACGGCCTCGACGGCGCGCTTCGCTCGGCCCCGCGCTCGGACGAGGAGCCCGACTTTCCGCGCGAGGAGCTCGGGCTCGTGCCGGTCGCCGTCGGCGCCTGGGGCCCGTTCGTATTCGTCAACGCGG
>Ga0307374_10002034_pt1 | contig 36734 bp, 43 predicted proteins | sample OX3MG_FD_202532 | JGI IMG/M metagenome (GOLD analysis project Ga0307374, IMG submission 202532) | Soil microbial communities from Risofladan, Vaasa, Finland - OX-3 | ecosystem: Environmental > Terrestrial > Soil > Coastal area > Acid sulfate soil | place: Finland: Risofladan, Vaasa | collected... | reverse complement strand
ATTTGGACTCGAGGTTGCCCTACTTACGGCGTTAGTATAGTCAGAGCTACCGAATGCAAATGTGCCTTCCACGCAAGCCTGAAATTTGGCCCATCTGTAATCCGAGCCCCAGGCAGTCGACAATTCCACCATGGGCCATGTGTACCACTCGGCATACTGCACCTTGTTCTGAATCAGACTGAAACTGGCGTAGTTTGAGCTACACGCTTGGCCATTATGATTAACGCCATTTAGACCCTCAGTGCCGATAAAAGTGCCGGCGCTATTGGTAACCGAGAACCCCAGAAATGAAAGATTTGCGATGCCCGCGCCGCTGACCGGGCTACCGTCAGGATTTCCACAGTCGCCGCCGACATTACATCCAGCGCCGCCGTGCATTTGTGCGCAATCCTGAAACCATCCATCCTCTTCATTCGATTCGGCGTACACCCAATCTTCGTCTACTCCGTGCTTACAGGCGGCCCATCGGAGAATATCCTGGGTGCTGCCTGTATAATTACCGTCGACATTTTGCAGGGCCGAATTGGGTATCGGAGTTTGTCCGCCGGCATTGTGATAATAATAAGCAGGGGTGACAAAAATCGAATTATTAGAATCCCAATGTGCCGGGCTTCCGTCATCGACATTTGACGGAGTGGTTTCGGGAAAATTGCTTTGATCGGCCAGAGTCGCACAGACCGTCTCATCAGGAATTGTTCCACCGGGTGGAATATTGCCTAAATGAGCAAGGGGAGTGGGAGTGGAGGTCGGCGCCGGACTGGGGGAAGGACTTGGAACGCCGGTCGGGGTCGGTAAAGGCGCGGCGGTCGAGGTTGCGGTCGGTGTCGTGGAAGGGGTGGGGATGATAGTGGGAGTCGGCGTTGCGTTGGCCACATTGACAACTACGCTGGACTGCGCGAGAGCCTGATTGGAGTCGTTGTACCCTATTACCGTGAGCGTGTGCTTACCGTTCGGGACCGTCGTCGAGTTCCACTGCACGGAATAAGGTTTTGCGGACCCGTCCGAGACGAACCATTGTTGATCGACAAATGCATTCATCCAGCTTATCGGCGCTTGTTCCTTGGTCATTATCGTGACGGTATTGGCGACCACGCTGTTTGTGGTCGGCGAGGTGATCTTGATGCTCGCTGCGCTCTTCGCCAGGGCCGAGTTCAGGCCGGCGCAGCCGAACAACACGAACATTACTGAATTCACGGCGAGAACCGGGATCCGCCGCGGCGATCGATGTGACATATTCCCCCCCATGTTTGATCAGCTTCGTCGACTTTCAGTCAACGCGCTGACGATGCAAATTCCACCGTTGGATTGATTGGCGAATTTCCTGAGTACAGGAGATAGACAATAAGACCAGTCAATTTCAATGTCATACCTCCTTGATGATCTACAAATAGTGACAAAGTGTCGCGGAGTTGACATTCACGCAAGTAACCTTGTAAATGCAATCGTAAGCAGCCGGAGGAAGCAAAGCGCGGCGTAGCAGAAATGGTCACAACGCAGGTCGCCGCGGACGAAAGGCCAAACAGCGATTCGTGTAAACGAGTTAATTTCGGAATGTGTGGGCGACATTCACGGTTCACGGAAGCACAATTCCCTCGACCCCCAGTCGACGGTCCCTGGGGCCACACTTGTTTGCCTGTCCTCCGGAGAGCCAAGCTGTCCATGAAGACGCACCTCAGCGAAACGCGGAGGCGTGCTTAGGGGCTATGCTCTTCAGGCGACGTCCGCTGAGGTCAGCGTTCACCACGCAAAGCGCGGCTATGAGCGAAGGTGGAGTTTCAGGACCGCGGTGAACCGCGGCCACCAAAATTATGAACGAGGCTGAAGACTATCCGCCTGCCTTCCGACAGGCTTCTCACGATCCTTACAAACTGCTGTTCGCCGTTCTTGGGATAGTCCTTCATATCCCGATGCCCTCCTGCTCTCGCTTCAAGAGAATGCAGGCTGCTCACGCTAGTACCGGCATGCCGCATGTGGTGTCAAGACGGCAAATGCTTGAGTGAATGCGCATATCCACGGGAATTTAAAGGCGCCGCCCTACAGCAGATCATTCACCAACGACAACTCGCGGAACTCTCGGTCGGAACTTTGTGCCAACAACACGCCGAATGATTTGTCGGTGCGCTTTCTTGGGTAAGGTAGATACACAACGAGCGGAGTCGATTTCAACCGATTCTGTGCTCAATCATTCACAAAAGCAGAAAAGTGTCGGGAGATTGACACCGGCTCGGATCGGCTGGGGCGCCGATCATCGCGATGCGGAAGCAAGCAAAAGCGCGACGTAACCGAATGTGTCATGAAGCAGATAGCCACGGACTAGGGCCAACTGGCAACGTCGCGCGGTCACACCGATGTCGGGATCCTTCGCGTGAAAGACAGATTGCGCAAGCCCGATGTCGAGCCAGCCATGCGACGGTGGCAACGCCCGGAGTAGGCCTCTGTTCGCGCGCGTGCTGAACAGACAAACATGTCCTAGAGATTACTTCATAGGTATGACGCCAGTTTCGCGGGGCGGATTAATCGAGAGCCGTCGTGACGCCTGCCGCAAAATGCGGACCCGCGGCACCATGGCGAAAGATTTCGGAAGCATCAACCAGGGCGAACAGTTTCTCCGGGACGAGAACGATCGGACGGCGCAGATTGACCACCGCGCCCATACTTACCAATTCGCCGAAATCCGCGTTGACCTTCTGCCTCGATGCGCCCAGCAGGCTGGCCAGATCCTTCTGAGTCATCGGCAAATTTAAGACCAGGCCTCTTGAGTCGCGCACACCAAACTTTGCTCCCAGTTCGATCAGCGCGATCACCAACCGATCGCGCGGCGACAGACGAAACATCTTTATGTACCGCATGAGCGCATTGAACGACCATCCCATAGTTATTTCCGTCGCGGATTTGAACGCCTCCAGTTCAACGCCCAGCAGTATGTTAAGAAGCCTGCTCGAATTGATTGTAGCTACTTGGCTATTGATGAATGCATATCCTTTCAGACCTTGCGTCAACTCGGGCAGGAATGAAGAAGACACGCTAAACATCTCCCCAGGCGCCAGCAGAGTTACGAGCACCTGATGGCGGCTATCGTGCTGCCAGGTGACCGCAATCGCTCCCCTCAGAACCAGCAGCACGTCGGTTGGCGACCGGAGGTCACTCAGGACGCGATTGCCTCGTTTGAAGCTCGCCAGCGCCATCTCTCGAGCGAGCTGTTTCAGTTTGTCGGCTTCAAGTGCTGGAAAGTATCTGGATAGCGATTGGCCGTCCAACGGCCCTTCGCCTGGCACGGTCGGTGAAGCATCTGGCCTGCGCTTGCTCTTTGGAAGTCTCAGCATTTTCATGATGAACGTCGGTCCGCAAAAGTCTTTCCCGCGCTAAACTATACCATCATGACTGCATTATTGTCTACATTACTGTTCTTACTTTATCGGCCGTATTCTTGACTTTTCTGTCTTTATCTTATACATACAATAGAGCGTGGCGGTTCTAGAGATGCTAGGGCGGGGAAGGGCGTAACTTCTTTAGATTTTAAAACTGACTTCCAGCAGACGTAGGCGTCATAAACGTCACCCGTGGGGTCTCGTATGATATCGACAAGCACCTTTGAGCGTTTTTACCCGGACCAGACTCGCGACGGCGCGGTTGCCTTCTACGGCTGGATAAGAACGCAGACCACGCGTCAGACGGTCCTGCTTAATTTGGGCGCCGGTCCGCCTGCCGACCGCGGATCAATCCGCGTCCTTAAGGGCGAAGTTGCGCGGGTGGTCGGCGCCGACATCGATCCGGAGGTGCTTCGCAACCCGGAACTCGATGAAGCCCACGTATTGGGCTCGGACCACACGCTGCCGTTCGAAGACAATACATTCGATGCGGTTTTGTGTGACTGGGTACTCGAACACGTCTCTGCGCCCAGCAACTTCCTACGCGAAGTGTACAGAGTGCTCAAAAAGGGCGGAGCGTTTTTCTTTCGTACTCCAAATTCCTGGCACTACGTTGCGATTATCGCGAAGGTTACTCCCGATTGGTTTCACCACCTGGTCGCCAATCGCGCGCGCGGATATCCTCCCGGAGAGCACGAACCCTGGCCTACCTACTATCGTCTGAACTCCCGGAAAGCCGTCAGCGCTGAGGGCTATAGCGCGGGTTTCGAGCGAATCGAACTTCGGATGTGGGAGCCCGAGCCACGATACCTGGTGTTCAACCTGCTGCCGTTTCTGGTCGGCGTTGGCTACGAAAGGATCGTCAATCGGTATCGGTTGTTCGAAGGACTACGCGCGGGAATTCTTGGACGCATGGTGAAGTAAGGCACGCCGCGGCCATCCCCGAACACTCGACCCTGCCACCGCAATTTTCCCCGTTCAACGCGCGACGCGGCATTTCCGCGGGGATTGAATCGTGACTGGCCGCCTTGCGACCTTCAATCTCCAGCCAGCTCGAGTGCCTTCGAAGCCCTGCGCCAGAAAAGACTTTGCGGATGAGTTCTCGTGACCCGGCTGGTCACCGCCTTGCCCACCCATAGACCGGGTCTTATCAGCGGATTGAAAATCATCTGCTCCTTGAAAGGATGAATTTCGAAGCCCATGCTGGTCTTGAAATGAAAAAGGCCCTCTTTCGCGGCGAGCGCGATTTGACCGTTCGCTACAAACCCGACCTCCGGACGAGCCAGCGCCGTTTTCATCACGGTAAACAGGAGCGCGTTGTTTGAATAGTGCTTGAGCTGGGCGGAGGCGCTCTTTTGCAGATGGAGGTAGTAACAATCCTCCGCCAGCATGGCGACGATAAAGGCGGCCAGTTGGCCATCAACGAACGCACCCCATGCCTCGAGGCCCGACCAGCCAGCCGCAAGATCGCAAAACGATTTCCATTGTGACTCGCTACGATGCGGCCGCTTTCCGGTCTGCCGCAGATTCGTTTCCGTGATGAGCGGATAGGCCCGGACCGCGAGGTCTTTGAAATCCATCTGTTCGACGGTGCAGCGGGCAAGCCCCCGACGGGTATGACTGCGAGCGTTCGCCGAAAGTGACGCAAACTCATAGTTCGGATCCGAGCAGATGTACATACCTCCGTCCGGAATCGCATCGCCAGGGGTCCCTGGATAGCGAATTGCCAATGCGGCACCGCGGATCATCACCTTCGCCAGTTCGGATGGCGAGGGATCCACGCTGCGGTGAATAGGGAGATTTTTGTACAGGAAGGGGTGCGAACTATACCAGAAACAACTCTTGGTCTGGACGACCTTGTGCCCCAGAGATCGGAAGAAGTCCGCCATTTGGCTTTCACGCATTTTATTTGAATCTTAGTTCGCGCCGATCACTTCTCGGCCTTCGCTAAATCCTCCGCCCGGCGAGCGCGCATCAGCAGCGCTTCTCCGTGGTTTGTCAGGCGCCGCCACCGTACTCCAATAGCCTCGATCGCATGATGACCAACGGCGGCGGCGCGGCTCGCCTTGAGCATCCACTTGAAATCCTCGAGCGTGGTGTCGGCCATCGGTCCCATCCTCGGCATCACCCGATGCTTGCGCCCGGCAACTCTAAAGTCGGACGTCATGACCCGCTCGTAGCCCGCGATCCACGCGGCCTGGAGCACCAGATCGTTGTAGTAGCCGAAGGGAATCGCGAGAGCTGTGATCGGCTCCTGGAGCAAGCCTTCCAACCGCCGCTTCGATTCGTGCATCTCGTTCGATGCGTCGGCCGGACTTATCTGAGTCAGTCGTGTGTGAGTTAATCCATGCGAACCGATTTCGAATCCTTGCTCTCGCAGCGCAAGCACCTGATCGCAAGTGAGATAGCCGGGGCGCCCAAGATAGGACCAAATGACAAAGAAGATCGCGTGCAGACTTCGGCGCGCAAGTTCGGGTGCGGCCACCAGTAAATCGCTTTGGTGGCCGTCGTCGAAGGTTATCAAGAGCGATTTCGGCTCGGTCAAGGGACGACTCAGGTCGTCGAGTTCGATCGTGCGATACCCGCAATCGACGATCGTGTCGAGTTGAGCACGAAAATCGCCGCCTTCGACCGCGTGCTCGATACTTGCGGTCTGCGGCAGGGCCACGTCCATTGCCGAGCGGATCGCGTGATACATCAGAATTGGGAGATAGTTGGTCCTGCGAATCATGGCATCGTTCCGTCAGCCTGCCCGCCGCAGCAATGGTGCCGCCAGGATCGCCGGCTGTTCCGAGACCGCCGCGGGACGCCGCTGCAACGCCGCCAATCGCCGCCTTTCCGCCAGCGCCCAACCAAGCGTCGCGATCATTCCCACCGCGAAACGGCAGTCACCCGCCGTGCCTTCGGTAAAGTCGAGCAGCAGAATTGGAACCACAACGAGAAGGCACAGCGGTTTCAAGTTCCACGGATCATCCTTGCTTCTGAACAGCGCAAACCATGGGCGCAAGAAGAAAAACGCCCAAAACACCAGGGCCGGCACGCCGAGGCTCACCGCTCTTGACAGGTAGTCACTGTGCAAAGAGCTGCGCGGCCCCTCCTCCCACGGTCCCCACCAGATCGGAAAGTCGCGGGCTTTCATGATTTCGCCTTCCACCTCGAAGCCCCATCCGAGCAACGGACGTTGTTCGATCTTCACAATCGCGAACTTCCAGATGTCGGTTCGTCCGGTGAGACTCGAAACGTTGCCGCGCGTGAGATACGCGGGATTCAACTGGGAAACGAGGACGAAACCTAACACGCCCAGCCCCGCAACAATCGGCACCGCGCGCAGCCGATATCTCCACATCAGATACAACAGTCCGCCAATCGCCAACCCGACAAAGGGCGAGCGCGAATCCGCGAGTACGCCTAGCGTCAACGCGACTGCCATCTGCACCGCGAGCAGCCCCCGCTTCCATCCACTGGTGGAGCCCCAGACGACCGCCCCCGTGCCGATCGTAGCGAGTGCGATTTCGCCGATCTGGTTCGGGGAACCGTAGATGCTTCGCAGCCGCACCACGCCGCTTATCTTTTCAATCTCCCACACCAGATCCTGGGACATGAATACCGCGCCGACTAGCACCAATATCCACACGATTCCGGTTCCGACCAGGTACCACTTGAGCAGATGGTCGATCCCCTCCCGATCGGCCACCGAACGGGATATTGTGACTATTCCAGCAAACATCAGAATTGCGGCGAATATTCTGGCGGCGGAATACTCCGGCACCAACGAATAAGAAATGCTCACGACACCCAGGCCGAGATATATCAGGTAATCGCGAAACCCGCCCTGCCAATTCTCCGAGTTCCGCAACGTGGTCCACGTCGCGGCGCCGCAAAACGCTATCAGCAATGGATAGCGAACCATGAAGTCCTGTCCGGGGCCGAGGGGCAAAAAGGTTGCGCCGCTGAGTTCTTCGATCAACAAAAGGGCGCACAGTAGATGCGCGGCGTTGCTCTGCACGCGCCAGGCGATCCAGATAAGCGATATTCCGCCCACGAGGGCGACGACCCCAAGCGCCAGGCTCGGAGACTGAAGCATCAGTAAAGCAAGAAGCGCCAGCGCCGCCATGCCGGCGAGTATCGCAGTCGCCGGCGGCGCGCCGGCTCTCGATGGCTGGCCGAATTCCATCGTCATTTCTCGGTGCTCGACGATGACACTTCCTCGACCGGCGCCCTCAGCGGCGTCGAGTGACCCGCGATTGCGCCTTCGCGCTCGGTTGCGGCCGAGTGCGGCGCGGGTGCGCGGCTCGATGCCACGTTCGTGGCGCCGGCCAGTTCTTCGGCGCGCCGCCGGTTGGATTCGAGCACCGCCTCCAACAGCGGCGACGACTCGATCGTGCGGAGCAATTGAATATTGGGAATGACGCAATGACCGCCGATGAAGCCGGGATGGTATTTGGTTCGCGGCAGAAAATCGACCTCGTCGAAAAAGTTCAAAACCTCCGCGTAGTCGCCATTTACCCGGTCCGCGTACCGATTGAGTTCCTGTGCGAAGGAAATCAGCACACCGAAGTAAGAGGTCTCCGCGAGCTTGGCCAACTCGAGAGTCTCCACTCTGTCAACGCGCTGAACGGTCATACCGGCCGCGCGGAAGTGTTCGGCCGCCTGAGTCGCGGCCTGGTCGTCAATGCCCGCGACGAACTTGCGATATTTGAGCAGGTCGTCCACCATCCGCGCGTGCTTGCCGCGCACCGGGCTGTAGGCAATCTGCCCTGAGGCCCGTTCGGCTATGGCCCGGGTGGTGCCCGGAACGACGGTGCTGTTGATGATCGTCAGTTCGGGCCTGAAGCGCTCGATATAGGAAAGCGCGCTGGCTACGAAATCGGACTGGCGCGTGAAGGGAAAGCATATATGCATCACGCCGACCGGTTCGTCGAACTCGCGACTTTCGATATCGTGCTCCAGGATGCGGCCGGTACGCTTCAGCACTTGCGCCAAGGCGCTTCCGACTTCTCCCAAGCCGACGACTAAAGGTATTGCACTGTGCACGTGGCTAGCCCTCCTGAGTCTTGAGCAGCGAATCGACGGCGTCGCAAAAGCGTTGCTTATGCACGGGCCAGCTAAGGCTCTGGACGACATTCGCGGCCGAATTCGAAAGCTTCCGGCCAAGGGCCGGTACGAGGTACAGATCCTGAATCGCCGCCGCGAGCTGTCCCGCATTGTTGGAAGAAAAGAAGCGCAGCGATTTGTCACTGAAATAGTGCTCCACGGTCCGCAAACGCGCGCAGATCACGGGAATTCCAAGTGCCACGTATTCCAGCAGTTTGACCGGTAGCATCAGATGCGTGGCGCTCGACGCGTGGTTGGGAACCAGGCCGGCGTTGGCTTCTCCAAGGGTTGCGGCCAGGTCTTGAATCGGGATCGGCTTTTCAAAACTAACCGCCGACTCCACGCCGAGGCTGCGGCTGAGCGCCTTGACCTCATTTAGATAGTCGCCCGCGCCGATTATCCTAAGCCGGATAAGAGGAAATCGCCCATGGAGCAAGGATAACGCGGCTATTGCGGTATCCAGACCGAGGCGCCGGGAAATCGTGCCATGGCAGATGATCGAAAACGGTCCGCCATCCGAATTGCTTCGCGCGCGACTCGCTTGGCACGCCGGATCCGCGACCGGGAAGATGCGCGGATCGGGCGCGTTGGCAATCACCACCAGCTTGCGCAGCGGGACGCCGGATTGATGCAGTCGTTCGGCATGCAAATCATGCACTGCCAGGACCCGGTCCGCGAGCCATGCGCTCAACCGTTCCTGAAGCATCAGCAGCCGGGCGCCGGCTCGGCCGTGGCGGCCGCTAAACTTGTCCAAATACAACTCCGGCATGGTGTCGTGAACATCGAGCACCAACTTGGAGCCGAAAAGCCGGCATGGCAGCGCACTGAGTATCGCGGCATCGGGCATCGTGCATGCGATCACGATATCGTAAGGCGCCTTCAAACTGCGTCGGAAGGCCAGCGCGGCGGCGCGGCTGAAGAAGTTGATATAGCTTCTAAGATAGTGCATTCTGCTCGCGCCACGATAGCGCGGAAGCAGCAGTCCGGTGACGCTGACGCCATGAGTATCGCCAACCTCGCCGTCGGCGAGACAGATCGCGTCAACCTGATCGCCGCGGCTGGTCAGGGCTTCGGCCTGCCGCTTGACGCGGCCGTCGCGCGCATAAGCGGTATAGGCGATGATCAATATGCGGGCCATGGCTACGCGCGACCTTCGCTGGGATCGGCGAGCCGGTCGTCCATGCTGACGGAACCGAGCGCGCTGCCGAGCATTTCACGAACCGTACGGGCTTCGATCAATAGGAACGCGATGGCCGGAAGCGCAACCATCAGCGACAGCCTCGGTAAGCCGTCGAGACCGAGGTTGTTGGCCAGGACGCGACCCGCCACGGTGGCAGTGGCGCAGCCCGCCGCGGTGGTGAACCCGGGCAGCAAGGCGCGCGATACCTGCCCGAGACCGACGTTCAGCATGCGGCATGCGACCGATTGTCCGATGACGCTGCATAGGGCCTCGACCGCGCTTACGGCGGCGCAAACCCAAAGCAGTCCGCTCGAGGCCGCAGCCATCACCGCAATCACGATCAACACGAGGCGCAATCCGTGCAGATACATGTCGAAGACCGGGCGTTCGAGGGCGTAATAGATCGCGCCCATTCCCGCGCGCAGACCGATGGTAATTATTCCGACGCTCAGGATGCGCAGCGGAATAGCGGCGGGCACCCAGTGATCTCCATATATTTGACGCAAGAGTTCAGGCGCCGCGATCGCAATACATACCAGGGGCGGCACGATGAGCCGGCTCATATAATCCAGAAAGCTCAGATAGGCGAGCCGCAGCTGCTCGGGTTCGTGCTGCATGCGGCAGAAGGCCGGCAGCGTCACGCGGCCAGCCACTTTATAGAGCCGATCGGGTACGAAACGGAGCAGATCCCAGGCCATCCCGTAAAAACCCAGCGCGGAACTTCCGAGCATGCGTCCCACCAGCAGGTAGTCAGCGTTGGAGGAAATGGCGTGAAAGAATTGTCCTCCCATGGCGCCGCTGGCGAAGTTTCTCAATTCAAGCAGCGCCTTGCGGCTCGGTCCGCTGCGCGGGAAGTACGGTTCGGCGCACCACAGCAGGAGCGCATGGGCGCCCATTCGCGCGCAGAGCCCGGCGACCAAACTCCAGCGCGGACGACCCATCAGGAGCACCGCGATCGCGACGCCCAGGAATGCGACATCTCCGGCCACCTCGGCGATCGCGAGGGCCCGGAATTCCAATCTGCGCGTGAGTCTCGCTATCGGCACCGAGACCGAGCCCTCGAGCAAGATCGGAATGCATAGCAGGCGCAGCGCATTGGGAATCGTGGGCATCGCCATAGCTCGAGCGATCAATGGCGCCATGAGATAGAGCATGGCGCAGGTGACGATCGAGACCGAAATCGTCGCCCACCACGCCGAGCTTTCATGCGCGCTGGTCAAGTCATGGCGCTGCACCAGCGTATCGGGCGCCGCCAGATCATTGACCGTCATCATGATTGCGGTGACGGTGACCAGCACTCGGAACAGTCCGAAATCCGACGGGGTCAGCTCACGTGCGAGCACCACCAGTCCGCCGATCCGCACGACCTGCAGAGCAATCTCGCCGATCACATTGTCGCGAACGCCGCGAGCGAATGCCGGTGAGTGCCATCCGCCGACCTTAGCGACGGCGCCGATATCGTCGGAAACCGGCTTCACATTCCGCCCCCGTGCAGCATTGCGGGCAGCGTCCGCAGCAGGATCCCCAAATCGCCGCCAAGCGACCACCCTTCGATATATTCGATGTCCAGTTGGACCATCTCCTCGAACGATAATCGATTGCGGCCGCTGACCTGCCAGAGCCCGGTAATTCCCGGCGGCGCATCGAGCCGATGCCGGTGCCATTCCTGATACAACTCCAGCTCGTACGGCATTGCCGGGCGTGGTCCGATAAGGCTCATATCTCCGTATAGAACATTGAGCAGCTGCGGCAGCTCATCGATGCTGAATCGTCGCAGCCACCGCCCGATCGGGGTCACCCGAGCGTCGCTTTCGATTTTATAGACCTTGTTGCTGTGGCCCTGCGTCGGCTCGGCCACGCCGCTTTGAATCCACTGTTTGACGTATTCGCGATGAACCGTGTCCGCACAGCGGACCCGCATGGTGCGAAATTTCAACAGCTCGAACGGCTGGCCATGAATTCCAACCCGCGTCTGGCGAAACATCAGAGGAGATCCGTCGAACAAGCGGGTCGCGATCGCGGCCAGCAACAGAAGCGGCGACAGAAGCAGCAGCATCAGGGCCGCCACCACGACATCGAACGCGCGCTTTACGATGAAGTTGAGCCCTTCGATGTTCGATCCCGGGGGCCCAATCAGCGGGATGGCGCCCACCATCTCCACCGTGAGAGCCATCGTTCGGGCCACCCGCGGCATCACCCGCCAGCGCACTCGATGCCGTTCGCAAAGTTCAATGATGCGTTCAACCTGATCGTGATCGCGCTCCGGCAGCACAATCATCGCCTCCAGGTTGGAGTGCGCGGCCGACAGAGTAGCGATCCGTTCCAGGCCTCCGATTACCGGCGCCAGCGCCACCGAATGTCCGTTCGATCCATTGGGCGCGCTCGAGCCCGGGTTCTCATCCACAAAGCCGAGGAATTCATATTGCGTGAGTTCTTCCCTGATGCGGTCGCGCAGATAGGCGCCGAACGAGTTGGCGCCCACGATTACCAAAGGTACCGCGAATCCGGGCCGCGAATAGAAAAACCTGATTGAGCGACGCACCAGTATGCGCGCCGTCATGACAAAGCCAATCGTCAGCCCCAACCCTAGGCCAACCGCCAACCGCGACGGCGCCAGATGAGCAAAGAAACTGATCGCCACCATCGTAAGCCATGCCGCGCAGCTCGCCTTGACGATCGCGCCGACTTCATGTCGGCGGCCGTTTCGGTAAAGCCCCATCGTACGCGCGATCATGATCCAGACGACGACCAGCATCGTCACCCCGGCCACCGCTTCGCCCCAATTGCCGGGCTTAAGCGGGTACAGGTCGCGGCTTCCGAGCACCTGCGACAGTGCCGCCGCGCCAGCCACCGCCATCGCGTCGGTGGTCGCCAGCAGCACTTTCTGACGTTGCAAGTCTCCGCCTAACACGACGTCATGCCCTTGCCAGCGCGCGCTTCACCGCATCGCCAACCGCTCTCACCTCACGCTCGGTGAGAAACGGATGCATCGGCAATGACAGCACGCTGTCAGCCATCTTTTCGGCGTGCGGAAAATCTCCATGGACATATCCGAGTTCGCGGCAGGCGGGCTGCAGATGAAGGGGAAGCGGGTAGTGGATCCCGCATTCGATCTGATTGTTCAGCAGTTCCGTCCTGATAGCGTCGCGCCGATCGCTGCGGATTACGAACAGGTGGTAACACGACTCGCTGCCCGCGGGCTCGGAGAGCAGGGTCAGGCCATGCCGGGGCAGGGTTTCACGATAAAGCGCGGCAAGTCGCCGACGTTGCGCGTTCCAGTCTTCGAGACGCGCAAGTTTGGGACGCAACACTGCCGCCTGGAGCGTATCGAGCCGCGCGTTGTATCCGTATGCGCTGTGGGCGTAGTGCGAAAGACGGCCATGATCGCGCAGCGTCCGTACCTGCGCGGCCAACTCCTCGTCATTGGTCGCGATCGCGCCGCCTTCGCCCCACGCCCCCAGGTTCTTGCCGGGATAAAAACTGAAACATCCCGCCGCGCCGATAGTGCCAGCATATAGCGACTGCCCCTGATGATTGATCCGGGCGCCGTGGGCCTGACATGCGTCCTCGACTATCTTCAGGTCGCAGGCCTGTGCGAGGTTGCGCAATTCGATCATGGGAGCTGGCAATCCGTAGAGATGGACCGGAAGTATCGCGCGCGGGCCATTGGGAGAGCTGAAGCGCCCGCGCTCGAGGTAGCGCGCTATTTCCGCGACGCTCAGATTTCCGGTGCTCGGATCGACGTCCACAAATGCGGGCCGCGCACCGGTCTGCACGATCGCCTCGGCAGTCGCGATAAACGTCATCGGGGTCGTGACGACCTCGTCGCCGGGTCCGATTCCGATCGCGAGCAGGGCCAGCCGCAGCGCGTCGGTCCCGCTCGCCACGCTGACCACGTGACGCGCCCCCAGGAAGGCGGCGAATTCATTTTCGAACGCGGCTACTTGCGGGCCTCCCACGTATGCAGTCTGTCCGTGGATTTCTTCGAATCCGCGTTCGACCTCGGGCATGATTTCGCGGTTTTGCGCCGCAAGGTCCAAAAATTTGATTGGCATTCTCACTCAACTTTATGGGGTTATGCAGAGCGCCGGCCGGAATATGGACGTGCCGGCATGCCCAGAACAGTGGTTCGCGCGGGAACGTCACGGGTCACCAGGGCGCCGGCGGCCACCATCGCGCCGGCGCCAATCTCGATTCCACACATGATGATCGCGCCGCTTCCAATTGAAGCGCCGCGCCGCACATAGGTGCGCTCCAGCACCCAATCATCGGGACTCTTCGGCGAGCCATCGGAGTTCGCCGCGCGCGGATGCCGATCGTTGATGAAGAGCACGCCATGGCCGATGAACACCTCGTCCTCGATCGTGACGCCGGAACAAACGAACGAGTGGCTCGAGATCTTGCAACGCTTGCCGATATGGGCGTCGCGCTGAACTTCGACGAACGCGCCTATCCGGGAGGAGTCTCCAACGCTGCATCCGTAAAGGTTGACGAAAGGTCCGAATTGCACGTCCTCGCCCAAAATCACGTCGGGTGAAGCGCATACGTTCGGTGGCAGTTCGCGAAGTGACATCTCCATCTCCGTGGTATGACTCAGATCCTTTCGGTGAGGGTGAGCGTCACCGCCTCTCCGTGATTTTTGAGCGAGCGGTCGGCCGCTTCCAGAACTTTGACCACCCGCAAGCCGCTATTGCCGTCGCTGTTGGGAGAAACGCCGCGCCTGATGCAGTCGACGAAATGATCGCATTCCACCTTGAGCGGTTCGGGGTCCTCGATCCGCGGGATGTTCACGTCGCCGTAGCGGTACGAGAGCTGAAAGCCGCCGAAGGTGTCGTAGTAGGGATGCTTGGTGACGCCCTTGTCATAAACCCTCACCTTTTCCTGCAGCGCCGTATCGTCGTACACCAGCATCTTGCGCGAACCGACGATTGTCGTACGCCGAATCTTGTTGGGGTCGAGCCAACTCACGTGCTCGAACGCGATCACGTTGTTGGCAAAGCGCAGGGTGAGCAGCGCGACATCCTCGATCTTGTCGTGATAGTGACTCTCGCCCTGGCAGGTCACCTCGAGCGGCATCGCGCCGAGCAACATCAGAATGATCGAGATGTCGTGTGTCGCCAGGTCCCACACCACATTGACGTCGTGCCGAAACAGCCCGAGATTTGCGCGTACCGAGCTGATGTAGAAGATCTCGCCCAGTTCCCCACTACCGATCAGTTCGCGGATCTTGACGACCGGTGCGCTGTATTCGAAGGTGTGTCCCGACATCAGCGTCAGATTCCGTTCACGCGCCATGCGAATCAGCCGCTCGGCACCCTCGCACGAGGTGGCGAGGGGCTTCTCGACCAGGGTTGACTTGCCCGCCTTGAGGCAGCGGCTGGCGATGTCGAAATGAGTGTTTACCGGGGTCGCGACCACTACCGCGTCCACCAATGGATCGTCCAGCACCCGGTCAAGGTGATCGGTCACGACCACCGATGGGTAACGTTCCTTGATGTGATCGAGGCGTGGACGGCTGAAGTCGCAGCACACCACTCGCTCGATTCCGGGTATATGGGAGAAATTTCGTACCCAGTTCGGCCCCCAATAGCCCAGCCCCACGATCGCGATCCCGCGTATCTGGCGCCCGGTCGAGTGGGCGGGGATACTCGACGGCAGGTGAATGCCGTTTTGCGAGCCGGCCAAGGTCCCGTTTTGCGAGCCGGCCAGGGTACCGTTGTACGAGATTACTTCTTCCATTACTTAGGCCTCCATTCCGATCAATCGCCTTACCGATTCCGGCAGTGGCGATTTATAGGCATTAAGAATCACTCCGGCGACTGGATGACCCGTATTGCGCAGGACATTTACCGTGGCGATCATTTGTTCCCGATCGGTACTCAGATGCCGGGCTACAACCAGGATCGGATCGTTTGGCCGGGCCAGCGCCAGCATTCGCGGATCCAGACGAACCACGCCGAGGTCGATCACCGCCAATCGATAGCGCGCCAGCAATTCATCCAGGTCTTCGAGCAAGCGCGCCGGCTGCTCCGACAGCGCCATCTGCTCCGGCCGCGCGGTCTCGAGGCGCGGCCATCCCGTGCCTTGCACGGCGACCGACGCGCCGGCGGCGGTTACCGGAGTTGGCGCGCCGGCGCGGCCGAAGAGGGGATGCATCGACGCGCCCTGCGGCTGCCCCTGGACCAGAACGGTACGCGCCGCCAGGCGTTGACTCATGTCGAGCGCCAGCGCGGCGGCTATGGTGGAGACGCCGTCTCCGGGCCTGCACCCGGCCATCAGTATTCGGGCGGAGCCGTTGTGCGTGCTCGCGGCCCCCAACTGCTCGCTCAGGTTGCGCAGCGAGCGGCTGCGCGCCAGCGACTCGAGCAGCCCTTGCGGCTCCAGGACGGGCGCCAATGCCACCGGTTGAATCCGCGGCGCGGCAACCTCGGAAAGCGGCGGCTTGATCCTGAAATCGGCATAGGGCCCGAATCCTCTTTTGCCGCGTTCCATCGCTTGAAAGTATTTGCTCATTGTTGGTGACACCCCTGAACTGGTCATTTGCTGGCTTGTTGCACGCGGATCGACTGACCTGGATAGATCAGGTTCGCATTCGTGATTTGGGGATTCGCCGCGGTCAAACGGCTGAGTTCATCGGTTCCGAACGAACCGTAAAGTCTCATCGCTATTTTGCTGAGCGTGTCGCCCGCCTTGACCACTACCGTCGCACCGGGGCGCGTTAGCGTCCGCTGCTGCGCCGCCGGAGCTTCGGAGGACGCCGGAATATTTGCGGCCGACGACAACCTTGCGGGTTCGAGATTCGCCGCGGCGCCGGTTGCAGGCTTCGGTTGCGCTGGAACAGTGGGGCGAGCTATCGAAAAAACCCCGGCCGAACCGCTGGCGATCGATTCGTCCGGGCCGATGGTGGAACCGTCGCGCACGCCGAGCCGCGCCGGCCCCATCGTGTTCGGCGTTGCGAGCGCGGTCTCGTCCGCTCCGCGCCAGATTGGCGCCGGCGAACGCTCAGTCGAGATTGGCGATCGCGGCCCGGTGGCCGCCGAGGCGAGTCGCGCGGCCAGTGCGGAAAAATCGGCGCGCACCGGCCGCAGCTGGGAAGCCCCGACTAAGGCGATGCCCAGCAGACACAGCGCCGCGTATGTGCTTACCGCCGCCGCCGCGCGCGCCGCCGCGGTCGCGGCCGAGCGCACCGCCGGCCCGATCGAAGCCGCCGCCGTCGCCCTCCGTCCCAGTCGTGCAGCCGCCAACCGCGCGATCTCGCCCGCCCGGTGCGTCGCCACGCGCGCCGCTGCCGCCATCTTGACGGAGGTGGATGCGTTGCTCGCCAACAGATGGTCGTAGTCGTGGGCGGCGTCGCGCATGTGCTGCGCGCTTACGCAATCCGTTTGCTGCGCGTACGCCAGCAACAGCGCGTTGTGGCAGAGCACGTTGATCCGCCGCGGTATGCCGCCGCTGGCGCGCGAGAGTTCCCGGATCGCTCCGCGCGTGAACAGTCTCCCGACGTCTCCGCCGCGCGCCCGCAGGCGGTAGTCGAGGTAGTCGTGGATCTCGCCGGGCTGCAGAATTGGCAACAGCGCGCGCGCGCCAATCCGCTGATTCAGCTGGCGCAGTTGCGGCGCGGCCAGCCGCGTGGCGAGATCGATTTGGCCCACCAGGACTATCTGCAGCCGTCTCGGCTCGAGCGATTGAAAGTTTGACAGCAAACGCAGGTCCTCGAGCGCGTCGTCGCTCAAGTCCTGCGCCTCGTCCAGGATTATCGCGATGCATTCATCCGGGCCGAGGCTTGCGAGCCGGGCGTCGAACGCTTCCAGCAGAGCCAGTCTGCCCGAGCTCGCCGATTGGTTGACGCCCAGTTGACCCAGCAGCTGGCGCAGCAGCTCTTCGAAGCTGAGGCGCGGATTCGCCACCCACGCGGTGTGAACCCCCTGATACCGGGTCGCCAGCAGCGAGCAGATGAGCGTGGTCTTGCCGGTCCCGATTTCGCCGACCAGCATCGTGAACCCGCTCGGCTCCTGCAGCCCCCACTCGAGCGCCGCCAGTCCCTCGCGATGCCCGGCGCTCATAAACGGCATCGGAGAGGACGGGTGGAACGCAAAGGGAGCGCCGCTCAGACCGAAATGTTGGTAGTACATATCGGCTAATACCTGTCGTCGAGGATCGCGACCGTGCTCAAGCCGGTGTCTTTGAGGATCGAAGCCGTCGAACAAACCTTGGAATCGTATTCCTCGGACCAGTACGCGGCCACGCCCGCCAGGATCAACCCGAACAGGAGCCCGGTTATCAGGTTGAGCCCGATTCGCGGAGCAACCGGTTCGATCGTAGCGGTCGGATCCTGGACCACGCTGACGTTGAGAATCCCGCTGTGGTTGAGCGCCTCGGCCGCGCGCGCTTCTTCACCCTTACGCACGTAAGCCAGGTAGGCTTCCTTGTCGCTCTCGACCGTCCGTTCCAGCCGCTCGATGGTGACTCCGTCGATGGTCATCGACTTCAGTTGATCGCGCAGCGTCGCTAGCTGAACCGCCTGGGCCGCCTGGGCCGCTCGATACGATGCGGCCTCGGCTCGGGCTTTCGCCAGGTCGCCGTCGAGCGCCTCCCAGATTGGATTCACATCGGTGGTGGTCTCCTGAACATCGTTGTGCTTTTCGCGTGCCAGGATTTCCTGGCCGGCTTGCACCTTGGCGTCGATCTCGCGGATTCGAGAACTGGTGGGCTGGTAGCGACTCAGCAGATCGGCCCGCTCGATTTCGAGCCGAAGCATTTGCGGCTTCAACTGCTGCAGCGCGATGTTCTGAACTGTCTTGGATTCCTTGGTCCAGCGCTGCGGCGTCTGCTTCAGCTCGGCTTCCTGGCTGGCGATTTGCTGCATCCTGGAGTCGAGCAGCACGCCGGTGTGGCGATGGGCCGTATCGGCCGCGTAAATCTCGCTTATCAGAGCCTGTTTCTGCTGGGTGAGCTGAGAGATTCCGGTTTGCAATTGCGCGGCGCTGAGCGCCTTTTCCGATTCCCGCAAGCGTTCGTTGAGCAGCCCGCGTTGCGTCTGGAAAAACTCCTCCGCCTGCGGGTTCTGCGACAGCCGCGCGTGCAGCGCCAGGTACGAGGTCATCAAGCGCGCCAGAAAAGTCCGCGCCCACGCGGCGTCGTGCGCGCGAAAGGAGACCTCGATTATGTTGGAACGTTTGATGACCGTGGCGCTCAGGTGAGTCGAGATCTTTCTGATCGCCGCCTGATTCGCATTCGGACTGGGATCTCCGTGCAGCGCCAGGTATCCTGTGTAGGGCAAACTCACGACTGCTTCGACCAGGCTTCGCATTCCCGCCACCAGGCCGCGATCCCGCTTTGGGACTTCTCCGGCCAGCGCCTGCTGAATCAGGGACGGACTGGTCAGCAATTCGACTTCGGAGTTGAGATCCTGCTCCATCACCGGAACCGTCTGGGTGGACTGGTTGGCTGCGTCTTCCTTCAAGTCCGGTGAGACCACCAGTTGCGCGCGATTGGATTGAACCAGAATCTCGGATTCCGACTCGTAGGTCGGAGCCCACAAAAGCGACCCCAACGCGATCACGCCGAAAACCAGCAGCCCAACTCGCAGCGCCAACACCCGGCGCCGGAATATCGTCTCCATCCACTGACTCAAAGCTTCGTTCTTCATCCGATTGATCTCCTGAGCTCAGAATGGTGGCGCGATAAACGTCTCGACCGGCATCGCGTCGCGCACGTACTGCTTCATGTCGAGATCGAACTGAGCGATCCCGCTGCGCGGAACGATCACGACGTCCGAGGGCAGCAGCACCACGTCTTCTTCGTTGTCCTTCTGGTTCAACACCAAATCGAGCCTGAGGCGCTCGCCGTGCGCGTTCCCGCAGGCGTCACGCCGAATCAGCACCACCTTGCTCGGGCCCGCGGCGTCGGTCAGTCCGCCCGACGCGGCAATCGCCTGGACCGCGGTCATCCCGGGCAGAAGCCGCACCGTTCCGGGCTTGCCTACCTGGCCCTGGACGTAAACCACTTGCCCCGGACTCTTATCGAGCCGAACCGTGGCCTTCGGATCCTTCAATTCCTTGGAATAGAGCTGATCGAGGGTTTTCTCGAGGTCCTTAGGCGTGAGCCCTTGTACCCGCACATTGCCGACCACCGGCATCGAGATGTTGCCATCGGGCCGAACGGTCAAAACCTGATTGAACTCGGGGCTCAGGTAAAAACTGATTCTGAGCTGGTCGGCAGGCTCAATCCGATACATCCGTAACTGATCGTCCGCCGACGCAAACTCGCAGCCGGGCGTGACCGCCGACGCGAACATACCCTTGACGTCGGACCCATTCGAGTTGTTCGCGGAACACCCTGCAAAGAGCTGCGCACAGCATAGGAAGGCTATGACCGACAATTTTGTTTTCACGTCTTTTTTCACCGTTCGTCAGGTTAGTACGCGATTCGACGTATGAGTCTTCGTAAATCCGTACAAGTCAGGACAATAATAGATAACAGATGATAAAGCAATACTACCTAGGTGAAAGATAAATAAGTCATAACGCGGCTAGATTATTATTGATTTTTCTTATCTTTTCAACTTTTTTATGAATTGTATTTGCTTTGACATTCTGCTAGCGTCAACGCGTCGGGTCATAAAATTTTGATTTCAGTCAAATGACAATTGGCTTTGGACAGGCGAAATATCCCGAGAATTCCCTTCGATCGCCGAGTGGGCGTAAGGAACGAGGCGTACAAAATGAAACCTTCACAAGCTTGCGGAATCAGTCCAGGTCAAGTGGAGTCGTCGGGCTAGAGGCGAGCTAATGCCGGCAAGGATGCTCCGATTGCGAGAGGTATCCGAGTACCTGCAGGTTAATCCAGCAACCGTTCGCAGGCTGGTGCAAAAAGGCCAGTTGCGAGCTATCAGGGTAGGGCGGGATCTGCGCTTCGACGCGCTTATTGTCGAGCAATGGGTAGCGGCGGGCGGCAGCACCCCGGGCGTAAATGGAAGCGTCCGACTGGATGGTGATCCAAGCCCGGATCGTAAGCCCAGCAAATCCTAGTGTCGTTTCTCGCAAATATCTCTAGCTACGAGGCTTAACCGTGCGCGAGAATCCGCGCGAATGTCCTGTGGAAACCGCCGGGGCACCGAGGACCGACGCCTCATAAACTTACGAGACACGACACTAGGTTGCAGACCCTTTACACCGCTTACACCGCTTTTCTTCAAAGCCCCACACAAGCAGCTTCGACGGCGCCGACTCGAGAGGGCTCCATTTCGTTCTGATGGCGTGCCAGGCTCGGTTCGCCTGGTCCGACTATTGGGTGGGTGGTCATAGGCGTAGGCAGACGACGAGAGACTGGCTGTGTGGATCGGCGGGTTGAACGGTGGTCCTACGTTACCTTCGGCACAATTTATCTAGTATTTATTTTTGATAACACGTCTTTATTTGACCTGACTGCTTCATCTCACTAACTTCTCTGTGAGGCCGTAGTAGCAATGGAAGTTTTTCAGGGAAGAAGACCAATGAAAAAGTCGCTGCGTTTGGAAACTTTGCCGGGACGCCGTCCTCTAAGGCGAGCGTCGTGTTGCACGCACGATTCTCCGTGCGTGCGCTGCTCGATGATTCGCCTGACCAGCCATCGGTTCGCAATCTTTCACGAGAAGTTCGGCCGCCTGCCCGAGGTGAACGACGAGCTGTTTTTCGATGACACCCAGTCCCGGCCCATTCGCGCCAGCGAGGGCGAGATCAGGAACCAGATTTTTGCCGCTGCGGAGGCTAACGGACTGAACTTTTCAACACTAATGAGCTACCTGGGTTTGGGTGCGGATGCGGTCGAGGGGAAACCGCTCTGCTGAGAATTCGTCCAGGGTTGGACGAAAGAGATGGTGAGGAAATGTTTCCTGCGGGAGCGACATACGATCCACGGTGCGCCAGTCACGTCACCGCGCAGCTGCCCTCCGGAAGCAGCGGGTTAGGCCGGGGCGGTCGCGGCAATGCGCGGACCCGCCGGCCACATCGATACTGCCGCTCGCTTCAATCGTCGCTAACCGAAGCGAATCGGCGATTGACGGTGGGTCGGGAACGCTCGGTCCTGTCGGCCTCTGAGGCCGGCTGCCTGGAGTTCTCGAGAAAGGTCTCGACATCGTCGCGGCGAAAGCGCTTTATTCGCCCAATCGCGTGACAGGCCAATTCGCCTCGTCGGACCATCCGGTAAATGGTCATCGGGGTGAGCTGGAGCAATTCAGCCAGTTGGCCAACAGTATAGAACTCAGGCTGGTTTTCGTCTTTAAGTTGTGATCGTCTCATGAATTAATAAATTCCCCTCTTCTAAAGAGTAGGGCAGTGGAGAAAACTATTCAAGCCTCAAGCGATATTATTAGCGATTTTCTACTGATGAAAGGCTTTATTTAGATTCTCATACTTTCTTCACGACCCTTTCCTAACTGCAACTTTTAGGCCATATGACACGGATCCGTGTGCGGCTTGCGACGCCCTTGCTTGTGGCTGCTGAAAGCTCCAAAAACCAGACATTCCACCGGGCTCCGACCCAGCGAGGCACGCGCACTCAGTTGGAGCGACGTTGATTTCAAACGCCTGAGGTGATTCGGGTTCGGCGCAGCACCAACCGCTTTGAAGGCGTCGGGCTGCTTCGCTGAGGGATTTTTCCACCGGCGCTTATGCGCTCGCGCGCGCCGCTTTACTAGTAGAGACCGCGGTTAAGGCATTCATCTCTCAGCCGACTGTTGAAGCTTTCGATGAAAGCGTTCTGTACCGGCTTGCCCGGTTCGATGTAATGCCATGCGAGTCGTCCGGTGGCCCAGCGCAGCACTGCTCCACTGGTGAGTTCGGTTCCGTTATCGCTAATCATCTCTTGCGGCCCCGCGCGCTCGGTCGCCAGCCGTTCCAGCTCGCGCACCACCCGCACTTCTCCTAGCGACGTATCGACCACGGTTGCCAGGCACTCGCGGCTGAAGTCGTCCACCACACACAGGATGCGGAACCGACTCGCCCGCATTCGTCCGTCTCCTCTCGGTGACGGACTCTAACTCATTTTTGTGCCGCCTTTCGGGGGGCATACCACCCACGGTGGCTAACCTTGCGCAGTTTATTCCTCAGAGGAGCAAATTCTGGAAAGGTCGGGAAAATCCCTCGCGATAAGCCTTTAGAGGACGCGGGAAAGCAACGCGGCCGATGAGCATTGACTGAGCGGTGAGCCTCTGAGAGTTCACGAAGTTGCGCTTGGCTTCATCCGCTGCCGGCTGCACGTTATGGTCACGCACGGTGGTCATCCACTTGCGCGGGCTCATCGGCTGCGTCGGGCCGACGGCGGCCATGAGCCATGCGGCGAGTTGACAATGCAGTCGCCGCCGGGCCAAAAAACACAAGGGTGGAAGGCCAAAGCGGGAAGTTTGGAGAAAGCCGTCATGAAGCTGGAAACATTCGATCGCACACGGGCGGCGGCGATGGCCCGCCAGGTCGGAGTTGATTTCGGGGCCTCGCTCACGGTGGCGCTGGCGTATATTGGCGACCGCCTCGGCGTCTTCAAGCTGATGGCCGACGGCGAACCGATGACCTCGCGCCAAATCGCGGAGCGTACGGGACTCAACGAACGTTATATCCACGAATGGGCTTCCACCATGGCAGCGGCCGGATATGTCGAGTTTCGCCCCGTCGATGCGACCTTCCGGATGAACCGGGAGCAGGCGATGGTGCTGACGCGGGAGGACAACACGTTCTTCACCGGCGGAGCCTTTCAGTACGCGGTCGCGTGCTATCGGCAGATCGACAAGCTCACGGACGCCTTTCGCAATGGCGGCGGTGTGCCTTTCACGGATTTCGGACCGGAGATCGTCGAGGCGATCGAACGTCTGTTCCATGCAGGCTATGAGGCATGGGTGGCCCAGGAATGGATTCCGGCTGTGCCGGGTCTTAAAGCAAAACTTGATGTTGGCGCGGAAGCAGCCGAGGTCGGATGCGGAGCCGGACAATGCATCGTGCCGGTCGCGGCCGCCTATGCCAATTCGCATTTCACCGGCTATGACGTTGACGCCACCTCGATCGCGCGGGCGCGCGCGAAAGCTGCCAGTGCAGGACTCTCGAATCGTCTCGTTTTTGAACAGGTAGCAGCCGAGAAAATCCCCTCCGCCGACCGGTTCGATCTTGTAATGGCATTCAACTGCATCCACGACATGGCTCATCCGCGCGCCGCCCTGGCCGGTATACGCCGCGCGCTCAAGCCCGGCGGCGTCTTTCTGTGGTCGGAGGCCGACGCCTCGGATCGGCTCGAAGAAAATCTCACCCCGGTCGGACGGACAACGTATGGCGCCAGCACGATGCATTGCATGACGGTGTCGCTAGCGCATGGCGGCGAGGGCTTGGGTTCGGTGATTGGCGAAAAACTAGCGCGCGAACTGGCGCGGGAGGCGGGTTTCAGCGATTTCCAGCGCCTGCCGGTGAAAAATCCGTATCACCAGATTTTCGCCATTCGGAAATAGAGGAAACAGTGTCCATAGATCTGGAAAGGATCGAACATATATTAGTCGTGAGAATGGAGAGCCGGTCTTTCGATCGTCCAGCCAGCCATCAGGTTCTTCCGCTGTAGAACCGCCCCTACATCATCGATAGCTAAAGACGCGCAGACCGGAGGATGTGGTGTCCTTCATGGGGTCGAGTTCGAGCCACAACCGAGAGCCGCTCCAAGATTGTCAACGGACCCGCTTCGTGAGCGCGAAACTATCGCTCAACAAATGCAAGGGCTGCCGGAAGACTTCCGTCCTGCTCCCGCAGTAAAGATCGAGGAGCTTGTGACAAGGCTCAGCAACTGCGGACAAGGTGGTCGGGCGGTTTGATAAGATCATAACGCTGGTGCTAGATCCTGCGCTCTTGCTTTACATGAACGTTGGATGCGGTTCTTTCCTCTCAGATTGAGGTCGCGTGGTCGACGTCTTCTGATTTGCTCTGATTCGGGACCGAGGCGGCGGTCAGCGAGCCAATTGAGGAAATGCGGGAGGTATCAAATGTGACCTCATGTCTACGGCCTCAATCGGTTGGAGACGGTACCGTTGTAATTGCGCGTGATGCGCGCGATGCGCGCTGCTTAAGAGCGGCAGCGGCGAAACCAAGAATTCCGAGGAATTCCGCACGTTGCAAAACCGGGATGGTGAGACTCTATCAGGAAGCGCATGTAGGTCTCACCGCTAGTCAGAGAGTTGATGCCCTGCCTTGATACTTCGAGCGCTTCATTGACGAGGGAAGGCACGTCAGCGGTAGCAGCACGGCCCTACAGGGAGTTTAGGAAGTCGGCGCTATTTTTCGCACAGCCGCTGTTCGGCTTCGCCGAGAGTACGAGTTTTCGGACGGCCGATCTGTTCTGGTCGGCGCTTCTGGGCCTGATTTGCGGTCTCGTCGCGATGGTGTTTACGATCACGTTCCGGAAGTTTCGCGCTTTTGCGGTCCACGCACCGATTCCGCACACGCGCAAGCTGGTCATCGGCGGTTTGCTTACCGGCATTTGCGGCCTGATCTTCGTCATCGCGTATCCCGGCGAACTGATTCCACTCGGCCCGAATTACGAAGCGGTCCGCCAGGTTCTGACGCAGCGCATCCCTCCGGCGAATTACTGGTGTTCGCATTCCTGAAACTGCTTGCGACGCTCTTTTCGCTTGGCGTGGGCGGAGTCAGCGCGATGTTCGTGCCGTTGTTTCTGGTGGGCGGAGCCATCGGCAGCGCCTTCGCGCAATCGATCGCGCATGCGTCCACCTTCGATCTGTATGCGGCAGTCGGCATGGCGTCATTCATCGCGGCCGGCTACAAGGCGCCGCTGACCGCGGTCGTGTTCGTCGCAGAGACCACAGGTGGCCATTCGTTTCTCATCCCCAGTCTGATCGGCGCGGCGTGCGCGTACGCGATTTCGGGCGAAGCCTCGGCGTCGGGTGATCAAAGGCTGCATGAGGTGGTGAAGCTGTACGGCTTCACCGGCGTCGCGGTGCGCGAAGTGATGCGCGGCGATGTCATCACGGTTGACGCGAACGCATCGATCCGCGAATTCGCCGACAGCATCGCGGCCCATCATGGCCATGTTAATTATCCCGTCGCTGAAAACGGACGGGTTATCGGGACAATCTCAGTCGCGGCGCTGGGCAGCCTGACGCCGGAGCGATGGGACGCAACCCGCGTCGGCGACGCCGCAAACCGCAACGTTCCCGCAATCGGTGCCGAGGCTGATGTTGCCGAGGCACTGCGGATGCTCGCAGGCGAGAACAGCCAACGCATTTTATTCGTGATCGCAGCCAACGGTGAAATTCGAGGGATCGTCACCGGCGGCGACATCCTGCGTTCGCTGCAGACGCGCGGCGCGCGCGGCAATCATCGCGCCGGCGAAAATATCCGCGACGAATAGCGGGCTTGCGGGGGGGCAGCCTGAATCCATTCGTTATGTCGATGCAGCTAATTGAAGTCCCGCTCGAATACTTAGGTCGTTCCGCGATTATTTTTCACTACTGGGGAATCTCACGCCAAAGACCACCTCATCGACTGATCGAGATCTCGCGTGCGACTTCTGAGAGCGGGCGGGAACGCTTCCCGTTTTCCAACGAGAATCAGCTGCCATGGCGTGACGTGCGGGGTCATCGAAGGCAATCGGACCCTCGCTCCACAAGCCGCCCCGGCATTATTGAATACCGTCGTGAGGCGTATCGGTGTTATCAAGTTAAACGCCAGCGCAGCCTGCGGGCCTCGTGACCCAGCGCTCGCAGGAGGCCGAGGGCGAGCGCACGCCAGGGCGAGATCCCTGAAAATGCCGCACCTATCGCATAGAGCGTGCGGAGTGAAAAACTGGGCTCGTTCGAGATGGCGTAAATCGTCTCCCAATAGGCGGGTGACATTTTCGTACGAAAGTGCTGGAGGCCGCGGAAATTATAGAAGCGGGTAGCGTGCATGCGCGCGAACGTCATCATGAGGCGCAGCCACCATGGATTGATTGCGCTCGCGCCGGCGGCCTGATTTGAGAGCGGTACCAACCCGAGCGTCGCGTAAACCCGTCCTTCCGCGGCAAAGCAGCGCATGGCAGCGTCGATCAATAATTCACTTGAACCGTTGGGTGCGCGTGGTGATCGAGCGACCTGCTCGATCAGGTAGCCATTGCGTGCCACCACCGGTGAGGCGACAAGAAACGCAATCGCCGATCCCCCACGGCGCGCGACCAACAATAGGCGGTCGGTCACGTCGCCGCGCAGAGTTCGCGGTTCAACCAGGAAATGGAGCGGCGGCAGACCGCGCGATCGCAGCCATTCGTCGAGCACGCGGTCGAGTTCAGGATTGTCGCGTCCCTGTGCGAACGGAATCGCCTCGATCGTCACGCCCTTGTTGCGCGCCCGCGCGAGTTGCGCGCGCAGCGAGCATTGCGACTCGATCAGTGCGGTCCATTCCTGTGGGTACCAGACTGGTTGAGCACCAATCACGACGGTCGCATGTTCGCCAGAGCCTGCCACCAGATCGCGCATGCGCTCGGCCGCGCAAACGTAACAGACGCGGCATCCCTGTTCGCCGGCGAAGCGTTCAAAGTTCATGACCACCGATCGAAGAGCCCCCGCGGCACATACGGGGGCGCCTGCCACCAGCATCACATTTTGACGGCGGGTGTAGGCGACGACGGCCGGTACATCGGGCGCAAACCAGTGTCGTAGACCGGGGTTTAGAATCTGGTAGGCAGTCGCATTCCAACCATAGGTCATCGCGAGTTCGCGCGCGTTCGAATAGCTCATTATAAGATTCCGATCTGGCGTAGGACCTTCGCGTCAAATCGCGAGCACGCTCTCCGCAAGCCATCTCGGGTATGCGGAGAGCGTGACAGTGCGGGAGCGGTGATGCACCAATGCTTATGCGGCGCCGCCATCCAGGCATACGGGCGGATGTTGCCACACAGGTTCGAGTCCGGGTTCACGATCCGAGTCCAGCCAGCGGGACGGGGTTCGCGCTGCGACGGTGAATTGTCCTTCTCAGCAAGCTGCCTAAAGCTTCCCTTCAGCCAGAGCCTTGTCGAGCGCACCAATATTGACATCGTGGCCGTCGGCCATCACGCGCAGAAATGCTTGCAGTCGTGCATCGGTGATGGTGCCGACCTGCTCGCCGATTTTCCGCACGACCCAGCGCTGCCCGCGATTGAGCAGTTCGAGCTTGTCCTTAAAATTGCCGACGGAGCGCACCTTTTCGACGAAATCACCGGTCTTGGTTGACGGCATGCCGCCGAGACGCCGCACCTGCGCCGCCAGCTCGCCCGCGTAGTAGCCCTCGTCGTGGCCGACCTTCCTGAGCAGTTCGCGCAGTTCCAGCGATTGCGCCTGGTCAGTTAATTCGCGCAGGACCCGGCCGCCCGCGCGTTCCGCTTCGCCCAGCGAATTCAAAAAACTCTCCAACTCGGTATCCATGGTCGTATGCACCTCGCGCTTTAATCTACCGAAAATCCTACCACCGATCGCCGCAATCGCCATCGCCGCGACCACATACCGGTATGACTGGACAATAGACCTGCCCCATCTCGGCTGCTCTAGCTGCTTAGACACTCTCTTCAGGACCAGGCACACTGGGGAACTGGCCTCGGTTTCTGCGGTTTCCGACGACCATAAGCGTTAGCGGTTTGCACTGCCGTTCAGTTGAGGCTTCGAACCAGTCAACGACCGCCCTGGTCGGAAGCATGCTGTGCCACTAGAAGAGCTGCGGATCGCTCGAAGTCGTGTACTTGTCGTAAAGCCACGTGTGCAGCAGGATGAGGCCGTACTCGTGCGTGAGCGTGGTCCGCAAGCGGTTGTTGCGATGCTGTTGCTTCCACAGTTCGCCGGGCGATGTTAGCGAGCGGTTGCTTGCCCGCGCTCAAATTGCGTGTAGCCGAAGACTTCGTAGGTCTCATCCGAGAGGTTCGTGGCAAGGTCGCGATCGGCGGCGGCGTCACGCTCGATCAGCGCTGTCAGCGCTTCGGTCGGAACCGGAATCCGCTCAAATCCATAGCGTTCGCGAAGAAAACTGGTTATGATTTCCTCGCACTTCTGCTCAAGCTCTGAGGTCTCCCAAAATGGCCGCTTCTTGAAGCGTCCCGTATGGTCCGCCATCATCTTCACGGCTGTTTCTCCCGCTTGAGTTCCCGACGAACAGCTCTCCACGCCGCTGTTACTTCTTCTTTTACGCCCCTGGCGGTGAGGTCGTGAGGCATCCGGCCTGACAGGTACTAGAGTAGGTCGGCGTCGACCTTGAGCGCCGTAGCCAATTGCTCCAACACTTCGTCCGACGGCTTGCGCCGGTCGTGTTCAAGATCGACCATGTAGGGGATCGCGATGGGCTTGCCGTCGGCGTTGCGCACGCCCGTCACCGCCTCTCTTCCGCTTAGCCCAAGCTTTTTGCGCCGTTCAACGATGAAGGTCTTCATTCCTTATGCTATTGAGCACAGTAGCTCGCCTTAGCGGAAGCGATAATAGGACAGAATCGGTGTGGCGACGGCGCCGAATCTACTTTCCGCCGGGCGAGCAAATCTGCCGTCCGCCCGCGCGACTACGGTGATGATCGCCGCGCTGGATTGATCATATCCGTGAAATATGTATGTTAGAGGTATGTTTCAATGACATCCCTGGCAGCGAGAGCAAGCGGGGCAAGTGCAATCGATGCAGACGCGAGATTGTTTGAGCTGCCTGAGCGAGCGAATGCGTTTTCCTTCCTCATTGAGAGTCAGGACAAAAGGGAAGGGGGTATGCTCTATCCAATGATGGACCGGGTGTTCGGCGAGGAAGAGAGGTCGGCGCTGCTCGCGAGGACAAGCTTGGGCCGCCGCGACCCGTGAATGGTCGCAGGGTCGCGAGTTCAATATCGGCGCTTGGAAGCCCACGATGCGAAGTCTGTTCAGCAGGCCATGGACGCTTGGCTCGGTATCCCTACTACAGATGATTCGCGGGATGCTCGATATGTCGTTGCGAGGGTGGCACGGGTCGCCGTTGCTCGGCACCGCTCGGGCATTGCTGCTCGCTGGGTGATTTGGGGAGGTGTGACCCTGACGCGGGACCCTGGCGGAGGCCTTGTCATCGCCGGCATTGGCCTTCTCGGGTTCTACGCCCTTCGAAGACAATAGCCGCCGGCGGTTTGATGCCCCGGTTCAGTTGAGGCTCGGACGCGGGGCGAGTAGTTTGCTCAGGCGTTCACGGCGCTTGACGAGATCGGCCAAGGTGTAGCGATCGAGGGTGGCGAAGAAGTTGTTGCAGGCCTCCGCGATCACGTCCGCGAGGCCGCAAACATTCGCGATAACGCAGCGATTCCGTTCGACATCGAAGCACTCGACGGGCTTAAGCGGCCCCTCGGTGTAACGAACGACCTCTCCGATATTGATCTCCTTGAGATCGCGGGCCAGCTCGATGCCACCGCCTTTACCGCGATAGCTTTTGATGAATCCGCCGCGAGCCAGGTTGTGGACGACCTTGACCAAATGGTTGCGCGAGATGTGATAACACTCGGCGATTTCCGCGATGTTGGCGATGCGGTCGCGCCGAATGGCGAGATACATGAGGACCCGCAGAGAGTAGTCTGTGTAATAGGTGAGCTGCATGGCTAGATTTCAAAGGCTTGGATAAGCGACAAGAGTTCCCTCGCTTCTGCGTGGCCGAAGACCATGTCCATGAGTGGATATAGAACTGCTTCCTCCTTGCGGTAGTGGCTGCGGAAAAGCGCCATCGGTTCAACCGGCTGGTCGAAGGTCTGCAGGATTGTAGCGCAGTCTCTCGTCAGACGGAGCTTATCGAGTTGATCCGCCACGCGCTCGATCTCGCGGTGTTCCGACCGCATCGCGCCGATCGTGCCATCGCTATCCATTCCCGTTTCCGCTTCGAGCAGGGGAAAGAGCACGGCTTCCTCGATGTCGATGTAGCGCCTCAGTCCCAATGACAATTCCTCCAAGCGGCGGTGGACAGCCTCAATCTGACAGAGTTCAACCGCTAACTCGAACTGGCGCCAGAGCTCATGCAGCCGGTAGTGATCGGAACCCATGACAAGTGCGACCGTCGGTTGTGCTCCGTGCGCCGGCTTAGACAGCATCACCCGCCATACGAGCGGGCCGCGCTCGAGCGGCCACCAATAAAAGTCACGGCCGTAGTGATTCTGTAATTCGAAGAAAAGTGGTCCCGGCTGCCGACGGACCGCAACCTCAAGGAAATCGCCGGGTGCGAGGCGTTCAAACGCCTGCAGCGCACGTGCGCGTTCGCGCTCGGAGAGTTCTCCCAAATCGAGAACCGGGCGTTCGCGGATCGCTCGCGCCGTGTCGCCTGTGCCGCTTGATTTGTTTTTCGTGGGCCTGCACTTGACCGCCATCGGAGAAGATATATATTAAATATATCTTAAAGAGCCGTTCCGTCGAGCGCGGAAGTTTGAACTTGGCGCGAAGCTCGGAAAAGGAAGTGTGGTCGTGAGCACTCTCTGCGACGCAATCCGAAAGCATCATCGATCTTTGGCGAAGACCTTGGAGGCGCACGCGCGAGGGGTCGGCGGCGGGGAGCCGCAGAGCCAGCGCGATGCGTTCGTGGCCTTTCTGAAGGGCGATCTGTTGCCTCATGCGCGCGGAGAGGAGCGCCATCTCTATGGTTCTGTCGATACGCTCGTTCGGGAACACGGCAAGGGGACGACGACCATGATGGTCGACCACGAGTTCATCAACGACTACGTCACCAGAATTAAACTAGTGACGCATCGGCTCGAGAGCGCTGGTGACAGCGAACGGGCGCGGCTGCTGCACGAGCTGCGGGAACTTTCGCTCCGGCTCGACGCGATCTTTGAACTCCATCTGGCCAAGGAAGAGCGCGTTTATCTGCCACTAATCGAAGAACATCTGGATGAGCCGCATCAGCGCCAAATACTAGAAGCAATTCATGAATTTTACGAGGAGGAAAAGAAAATGCCGGATGATCGTCCATTGGATGTACGCAACGCGGTGCCGCGTGAGCGTCATATGCTGATCTTCGACACCTATACGGGGCTTAAGCCGGGCGAGGCGTTCATTTTGATCAACGACCACGACCCGCGACCGCTCTACTATCAGTTTGAAGCGGAGCATACGGGTCAGTTTTCATGGGATTACCTCGAACAGGGACCGGAAGTCTGGCGAGTCCGGATCGGTCGGCGAGGCTGACGCCAGAACCGGTGCGGCTCCGCGGAACATCGGAGCCTCAAGCTTGGAGGGCGAGCGCGATGAGCGAAGGGAACATCTTGCAGGCGTTACATGGGGTCAACGACCCAGAGGTTGGCCTCAACATCGTCGATCTCGGACTTGTCTACAGCGCGGAAATCCGGGGTGACAGCGTGCGCATCGTGATGACCATGACGACGCCTGCCTGCCCCATGCATTCGTATCTGATTGAGGAAGTGCGTGAGGCGATTTTGGTCCAGCACGAAGAGGTCGAGAACGTCAGCGTTGAACTGGTCTGGGACCCTCCGTGGTCGCCGCAGATGATTTCCGAGAAGGGCAAACGTCAACTCGGATGGACATGAGCAGAGGGTGTAAGGAGACCGCGATGAATCAGGTGAACGAAACAATTAGGGGCTGTCATCAGAATATCTTGCGTTCTCTCAAGGATCTGAGCGGCGCCGTGGTGGCGGACGCGGAGGGGATGCATAGCCTTCGGCTAATCGGGTTTCTCCGCCACAAGCTTTTACCACACATGCGCTCCGAGGAGGACCATCTTTACCCATTGGTCGACGCATTCGTGGCGCGGTACGACATGAGCGTGGGCGGAACGATGGCCATCGATCATCAGTTTGTGGAGCGCCAAATTAGTCCGATCGACGAGCGCATAAGGACGGCAAGGCTTCACAGCGCACGCGACTCGGAATCGCGGACGGTTCGCCGGGAGCTTGAACGCCTGCTCGTGGAGCTCAGCACGATTCTGACGCTGCATTTGCGAACAGAGGAACAGGTCTACTTGAGCGTGCTGAGGCACTATGCGGGCGACGAGGTTGGAAGCGAAATGCGACGCCGTATTCAGCATGTATACGGGGAGTGCGATGCAAACTCCATGTCGATGGGTGCTGCGCTTTAAGGGGGCATGTGATGGATCTGATTAGGGAATGGCTCGCGCACTTACGTTCTAACTTCAGCGATGAGTTGCTGATAACCGACGCGCGCGTCGGGGTGTTCTACACTGCGGTCGAAATCTCAAGCGGCGATGTCGGTGTCGCCTTCACACCGCGCGACTTGGGCGACACGGTATGCTGCCCGAAGACCGCTGCGGGAGCGCCACCGGCGGGCCGTCTGTTCGGCGCGAAGGTGTGGGAGGCGGCGGAATATGCGCTTTCGCCAAGCGCTCTCAGACGAGCCCTCGGCATCGCGACACTGAACGCGATTTCTGCCGCAGCCGTCGAGCGGCACGGGCTGTCAGAGGGGGTGCTTCGAGAAGGGCTTGATGCGCTGGATGCGGCCGAAATCACGCCTGACGATAGGGTCGTGATGGTAGGAGCGTTCATCCCCTTCATAAAGAAGCTCAAGGGCCGGGTCTCAAGCCTCAAGGTGATCGACAAACATCGCGGGGCGCTCAAGCCGGAGGAGCAGACGCTTTGGATGCCACCCGAAGGCGCTGCGGAAGTTTTGAAGGATGCGAGCGTGGTGATCTTCTCCGGCTCAACGCTGGTCGAGGGTGGTATTGAGGAACTGCTGAGCTGGTCAGAAGCTGCGCGCGTGCGCCTCATGGCCGGGCCAACCACTCCCCTGTGGCCGCGGCCATTTTTCAACCGCGGTATCGCGGTCCTCGGCGGCATACGCGTGTTGAGCGGCAGAGACCTGCTCACGATCGTGGGCGAGGGCGGCTCGGGCTACTTGTTCGAGCAGGCCGCTCAGAAGGCCTGCGTGATTGATCCGGCTCGGCGTGATCGAGCCGCCGCCCAGCCGCCAGCAGGTTTGTTACGCACCGCGATGGTGTCGTCGGGGAGATGAAATGACTGCCGATGTCGAGCCGCGACCGATCGAAGCTCGCAGTTATGCCGTCGATGAGGTCCTGCGAGACGGCCGCGCGATTCGAATACGTGCTATCCGGTCCGACGACAAGGCGCGGCTGCTTGATCACTTTGCTGGACTCAGCGCGAAAGCGCGCTACTTCCGCTTCTTCGGCCACAAACGGCGCCTGACCGCCGAAGACCTCGCGCGGTATACGGAACTCGACTTCATCCGACACGTCGGCATCGCAGCGACTTCTTGGCAGAAGGGCCAAGAGCGGTTCATCGGAGTTGGGCGTTACATCCGCACGGAGGTCCCCTCGCGGGCCGAGATAGCGCTGGCGGTGCTCAACGAATACCAGGGCGCCGGCATAGGACCATTGCTCATTCGGCACCTCGGTCGCATCGCTCACGAGACCGGCATCACCCAGTTTGAAGCGGACGTTCGGGGCGATAACAGCCGAATGCTCGGGGTCCTGCGCAAGAGCGGATGCATTCTTCATCACGCGTACGGCGCCGGGATCGTTCACTTTACCCTGCAATGTCCGGAACTGTCGGCGTCGCCTGTTAACGGCAACGAATTCAATCAGACGGGCCATCACGCTGACGGCCCGCAAGGAGACGACCATGGCTGACTTCTATGTAAAAGACGCGGCGAAGCATCGTCAAAAATTGCGACACCTGAAACCCGAAACCGCGCAGGCCTTCGCCAGTTTCAGCGAAGCGGTGTTCAAGGATGCCGCGCTTTCGAGCAAGGTCAAGAATCTGATCGCGATTGCCGTGGCGCATGTCACACAGTGTCCCTGGTGCATCGATGGGCACGTACGGGGAGCGAAGCGGCTTGGCGCGACGGACGAAGAGATCGCCGAGGCTATCTACGTGGCGGCCGAGATGCGCGCCGGCGCGGCGCTGAGCCATGGCGGAATCGCGATGGCGGCGAGCGAAGGCCAGACTCGATAGGTGCCTGTCACGTGATCGTCAAACGAGGCTTCGACGAACTCTCGGAAGCGTCGGACCAGGAAAAGGACCTGCTCGTGGTCCGATACCGTACGGCCGCCATACCAGTGGTAAGTAGACGTGCCGGTGGCGCGATAAAGGAGCACGGTTCATGCCCTGGGTCATAACGAGGCTTTGCATTGACTGCCTGGACACGGGATGCGTCAGCGTCTGTCCGGTCGATTGCATTTACGAACCACTTGAGCCTGGCAAAGATGGGCTTCCGAATCAGCTCTACATCAATCCGGACGAATGCATCGATTGCGGTGCGTGCGAACCGGAGTGTCCGTGGCAAGCGATTTACGAGGAGCCCGCCGTACCTGACCTGTTCAAGGATGATGTCGCGCTAAACGCCGGGACGGTCAGCGCGCCGGATCGTTTTCGCGTCAAGAAATACGAGGAAAAGTCGAGCCCTACCCCCGACGAGATCGCGGAAAACAAGCACAAGTGGGGACTCGAGTCTGATTCTTAAATGGTGCGCTGCGCAGGCTGCGGCAAAGGGACGCCCGGTTGACACGGCTAACAAGGGAAGGTTGGAACAGCCGGGCGCGAGACAACGGAGAGCAGCGAAATGGCGAAATACACTCACCAATGGTTATGCCAGCAGATCGTCGACAACACTGGGGACGCGATCATTTTCGGAGACAGCGAAAGTATGGTGCGTCTGTGGAACGTCGCCGCGGAAAAAATGTTTGGATTTCGCGCCGAGGAGATCGTGGGCAAGTCGATGGATTTGATCATTCCTGAAAATCTGAGGGAACGGCACTGGGAGGGGTACGACCAGACGATGAAAACCGGAAGGACCCAGTATAGCCGAAGCTTGCTGGCAGTCCCAGCGATCCGCAAGGACGGAACGCGCATCTCCGTTGAGTTCACGATCGTTCTGATCCGCGACGATGACGGAAAGTTGCTGGGTCCGGCGGCGATTCTGCGCGACGTTACAGCGCGATGGAACCAGGATAAGGAACTCCGCAAACGTCTGATCGCTCTTGAAGCGGAGGTGACCAGGCTTGCCGGCCCGGTAAAGTCTGCTTCGTAGAGGAGGAAACCATCATGGAAACGTCGCAAACGGTGAGGTGCGGCCCAGCACAGCCGCCAGTATCAGCGTCCGTAGCAGGCAGATCGCGCATAGCCGTTTGGGACGAGTGGTTGCTTGATCGGTGGTCTCTGCTGCGGTGGGCTGATGATGGTGGCCGCTGGGTGGACGGAGGCGACGCAACAGTTCAAGAGGTACAAATATGACCGAACAAGGCAGCAGGCAAGCGCTTCGCCCGTCTGTGGGTGGGATGGTGTCGCTCAATATTATGGACGAGGCCGCCCATCTTAAATCGAAACCGGAATGGTCGTCGGAAAATCGTCTCGCGGTGAGTCTGGTAAAAGACGACGCCCTCAACATTCTGCTGATGGTGCTCAAGAAAGGCGCCCGACTCGCTGAACACCGTACCAAAGGACCAATCGCGGTTCAGGTTCTAGCCGGTTCAGTTCGTTTCTCCGCTGGAAGCAAAGACGCAGAGCTTTCTTCCGGGAACATGGCGGCCCTTGACCGCAACGTCGTTCACGAACTTGAAGCGCTCGAGGAAAGCATCGTTCTGCTAACGACCGCGATTGGTTGAGCCGTGGCTTACGCGGTCACGCATCTTTCCATGGACGGCCTTGCTAACGCAGAGCATGGGCGAGACTTTTGCGAGCGTGCGCACGGCGCGCGAGTACAAGCATGAATCCGGCCAACGAACCTGCCCCGGCGGTTCATCGCACTGTCGGCAGCGGCCAACCGCGAGCGAGCGCCACGCTTAAGTACGAGCGTTTGCTGCTGCTCGCGGTGTCGATGCTCGCACTACTCGCAGGACTCTGGGCCGGGCTTCTGCGTTTGGGATGGGGCCTGTCGGCCATTCAACCCGGACTTTATGTTGCGCACGGCCCGCTTATGGTGTGCGGCTTTCTCGGCACGTTGATAAGTCTCGAACGCGCGGTTGCTCTTGGGAAAGGCTGGAGCTACGCCGCACCCACATTGAGTGGCGCTGGCGCGCTCGCGCTGATAGTTGGTATCCCGGATCCAGTAGGGCCGTTTCTCATCACCTTGGGAAGCCTCGGTTTGATCGCAAATTTCATTGCGATACTGCGTCGCCAGACGGCTCTGTTCACGATCACGATGGCGCTCGGTGCGGTCGCGTGGTTCAT